>Ga0209831_1000258_pt1 | contig 50615 bp, 52 predicted proteins | sample Maine_Asex4_meta_FD_187451 | JGI IMG/M metagenome (GOLD analysis project Ga0209831, IMG submission 187451) | Marine algal microbial communities from Maine, USA - Maine_Asex4_metaG (SPAdes) (version 2) | ecosystem: Host-associated > Algae > Red algae > Unclassified | place: Maine, USA | collected... | reverse complement strand
CGTATAGCACTAAATATCATAAAACTGAATAAAACAGGCAAAACATCTCAAAGAGTAAAACGTAAAAAAGCAGGATGGTCTATGAATTTTTTGGAAAAACTACTCAAATTATAACCCGATTGACCTGTGAACATATATTGGTTCTATGGTTTTTACAATATTTTCATTTATCGTTTAAATATTAGACTTTTGCCTGGCCGTTTCAATCATTACCAATTAATTGCAAAAGCAAAATAAAAAGTACGTTGTTTTAGCAGCAAAAATTATAATGCTGATGTTGCTTTTTGTAGCTATTTATGTGCAACTGTTTAGCAATACCAAAGCAAATACAATAAGCAATGCTTTTAACCATAAGTTTGAGCTGCATCAACTGGCTTATTTTTTTGTTTCCTTCATATTAATCGCATTCAATTTTTTTTGTGAAACTAAAAAATGGCTCAGCTTAACAAATGTATTTTACAAACTATCTTTTACAAAAGCGTACAAAGCAGTATTAGCTGGTACAACAATGGCTTTTTTTACACCCAACCGTATTGGCGAATATGGCGGCAGGGTTTTGTTTGTACCTCAAAAATATTTGGTAGAAACAGTTGCGGTAACTATGGTAGGCGGTTTGGCACAACAAATAATTACTTTACTGTTTGGTTTGGTTTCTTTGTTTTTTTTAAAAGATGCCTTATTAACAAAAATGATATTTACTGAAACACAAATGCACTTAATTACGTTTACAAGTTTAATATTGTTTGTTGTATTACTATTACTTTTCTTTTACATAAAGTATGCAATAAAAGTAATACCCCAAGTTAAATGGCTAAAGAAACACTTTGATAAATTGAAACTTTTACAACAATACAGTAAAGTAGCGTTACTAAAAGTAATGCTTTGGGCAGCTTTAAAATACTTAATATTTAGTATGCAATTTTATTTTTTGATTTTGGCTTTTGATATTCCATTTCAAATTAATTTTGTTTGGCTAAGTATGTTAAGTTTTTTGTTACAAACCTTAATACCATCGGTTAGTTTGTTTGAGTTAGGTATACGAGGTAACGTGGTACTTTTTACTTTTGGCGCATTTACGCATCTTAAAATAGAAATATTAGCAGCCTCCGTAACGTTATGGATATTTAATTTGTTGATTCCTGCAATTATAGGCGCATTTTATATTTTAAAAATAAATTTTTTAAATGAATAACCTGAAAACTATTTTTTTGATATTAGCAGCAATAAGTTGGTTTGCCACAAAAGCGCAAAACGACTGTGCTACTTTAAACAATGTGTTTAACCCGGGCGAAACCATTACCTACGAAGGTGCTTACAACTGGGGCCCAATTTGGGTAAAAGCTGGCTTTGCCTCCTTTGCAACTAAAATGGAAACGGTAGATTCGCTGCAACTGTTACATATTGTTGGCGAAGGCAAAACTTATAAAACCTACAATTGGTTTTATGAAGTACACGATATTTACGAAAGCTATGTTGATACGAGCTCTATGTTGCCTTATCAATTTATTCGCAATGTAAACGAAGATGGGTTTTTAATAAATAACAAATACACCTTTAATCATAATAAGCAAAAAGCTTACGTACATTACCGCAAAACGAATAACAAAATAAAACAAGTAAACGAATACATTAACATTGGTACTTGCACACAAGATGTGTTGTCGGCAGTTTTTTATGTTAGAAATATTGACTACAGCAAATTGGAAATTGATGATGAAGTACCTTTCAAAATTATGATAGATGCGGAAGTTTATGATGTAAAAATTGTATACAAAGGCATTGAAGAAAAAAAGGTTAGAAAAAACGACAAGTTTCGCTGCCATAAAATTGAGTTTGAATTAATACCAGGTACTATTTTTGCCGAAGAACAAACTATGACTATTTGGGCTACCGCCGACGACAATAAAATGCCCGTAATGGTTGAGTCGCCTTTACGAATTGGCAAAGCCAAGTTTTATTTAAAAGATTATGAAGGCTTGCAATATCCTATGAGGGCTTTGGTAAATTAGGGTGTTTAAAACAAAAACCTATTGACCAATAGATTTTTTTGTATTTGTATTATTGGAAAAACAAAATAAATACAAAAACCCTTTAATTGAAGTATTTGGATTTCCTCCAGCAAATAAAACTGTAAAGGCCAAACGGTATAGAAGTCAAAAACTCTGTCCGTATAACAATAAAGTACCCAACTGCACTAAAGACAAAGCAAATAATCCCCTTGGTGTGTGTAGCGTAAAACATAAAGATGCTACTGTAATAACTTGCCCTACCAGATTTAGAGAAGACTGGCTTATAGTTGAAAATGCAGCAGCGTTTGCTTTTGGTAAAAATTCTAAATGGACTTGCCAGGAGTATGTGGAGGAAGAGATGACAAAGTTAAACTCGGTGATATTATTGTCGCCATAAATGTATTTACATTTCAAAAAGGCAAGGAAAATGATGATGATTTTGAAGATGAGTAGGAAGGCATTGATTTAAATGGGAAAGCAATTCAAATCCGTGAGGTACACCAAACATAAACACATTTAACTATTTCTTATTTTAATTTTGCATGGCAAGTTGAATTTTATGGTACTGCGCATTTTATATGTACCTAATTTGTTTGCATAAAATGATTTACAAGCTTGACAATCCTTTAAATGCTTGCTTGTATGCATAGCTTGCCTGTTAGGGGAATTAGATAAATTTATTGGAGTCGTATTTGCTCTGTGGATTTTACCGTCAGGTTTTAAAATGTATTTTATCGTACACTTTCAATTGCATTTGCCTTGCTCATTGTATCCACATAGCTGGGAAACAAATAAAACGGAAGATGAATTTTTTAATACGAAAGTTGGCATTTAGATATTTGTATTTAGTAGCATATTGTCTGATGATATATTCGTACAAGTTTTTGCACATAGCCGTTAACAAAAGAAAAACAGTATTGTGTGCTAACTTTGAAAAGCTTAGATTTTTCCAACCAAAATCATTCTTTAAAATATCAAATTGTTTTTCTACTGCTCCTCTCTGGTTATAAAATTCAACTACTTCGTTCTGATCCATTTCAAAATCATTGGTAATAATGCATCTATAAATACAAGCTTCATTAGTATATAAATCAATCTGTCCATCCTTTCTTTTGGTTTTAGTTATTATGAGTCGGTAAGTTTTTAAATCTTGTTCTTTAAGTCCATTTATTCTGGCTACTTTGCCTTTAAAAGGTTTATAAGCTATTTCAGTTCTGTAGGCTTTGCTGCCATTCAAGTCAACTTCTTCCCAATCCCTTATTTGTGAAATCAGTTTTGAAATCGTTATTGATTTAGCTGCTCTGATATAAAAATAATCGGTTTTTTTTTCTACGAGTTGTATTACTTTGAGTTGATAAGAAGCACCATCTGCCCGGTAACGATGTATTTTAATTTGTTGGGCTTTTAACTCGGCAAACATTCTTGCCAAACTTTCATGCTGTGAAGTTTGTGCCTGGCTGTTGCCATTTCTGTTTTCTACATAAACAATGCTGTTGTTTACAAAGGCTACACCAGGCTGATAGCCATAACACTTTTTGTAGGTTTTTTTACTATCTGCTTTATTGGTAGGTATTATAGTATTATCATAATCTAAAGTTAACTCATCACCATTTAGTAGTCTTGTTTGTTTGGCTAAACAAATCAATAAGGCGTTCAGTTTTTCATTTAAACTAAAATAATGTTGAGCTGGGCGATTGTCTATGGTAAAGTTAATAGTAGGTTCACTTAGTGATTTTAATCTATCGATAATCCTATCTGGACTTGGGATATTAATGTGTTTGCTGTTATGTAAATGTTGTTTTAAATTAATGCCTATATCTTCAATACAATCGCCTCCGCAGAAATAAATGCTCCAAAAAGAATAAAAGATATCTTTCCAATTATAAATACACCAGGTAGGTAATTGTGGTAAATGTTGTTCAACCAGTTTGTCTATACCCAACTTGTCAAAACTGTCAAAAACAAAATTTATGCCTCCAAATGGGTTGATGTGGTTTGAATTGATTACTTTCATATTGATATTATAAGCTTCACCAAAATAGGTGAAAATATCGAATCCGCAAAGCCTTATTAACTAAAGCTTTGCGGTATTTTTTTAATTCGGGCTTGCGGATTTAAGGTTACAATCTCGCCGCATCTAAAAAATTTATAGTACGCAAGCAATTGTAACGCAATTTATCAGTTTAGGTTTCATAAGCAGCGGCTTGCTTACAGCTTGATAAGTTTCAACATTGTATGATTGAAGTAGATAGATACCAATAGGCAGTTAATTGAAGCTCCTATTTCTATTGATTAAGATATACGCTTTGGCAAACATTATTTTAAAAACACCTTTTACGCTGTATTTAAGTATCTTTGCTTAAAGCATAAAATTTATGAATTTACGAGATATATTTATTGCACATCCAGAAACGCCAGAACAAATTAATGCGCTAAAGGTAAAGGCTTTTATTTCTGTTGAGTTAAAAATTTGATTTGCAAATGAAACAGCAAAGTTATTGATTGTTTCTTTTGAAGGATTTAATTCTTTAAGTTCATCTAACAACTTTTCAGAATCTTTTTCAAAATTTTTATCTAAAGTCCTTTTAAATAAATTAGTGAAGGCTTCTTCTTTTTTACTAGAAAAAAAGAAAAAGGAATACTACTAATACTAAAACAGCCAAAATGCATAGCCAGAGATAATTCAATCTTTAAACTAATTTAAGCTTATTGATATAACCAAAATGCCCATCTTTAGTATAAAGAGGTAAATCACTAATAAGACAAGCTGCGGCAATCCAAATGTCATTTTCGGGTATTGGTTTTCCTTTTTTTCGTAACTCAAATCGTATTTCGGAGTAGGCGTTTGCAACATCCATAGTATTGTTTAAAATTTTGCAGGTCTTAAAAAACTGTCTGGTTTGTTTCAGGTTTTGTTGTTTCTTTTCAGAATTTATTGCTCCAAAAAGCAACTCTCCACAAACAGTAACCGGTAAATAATAAGTATTGTAATTTTTAAGCATAGAGATTACTTGTTCTTCATTTTTAAAGAAGTCAATAACAATATTGGTATCTAATACAAGTTTTTTCAACTATTCCCAATTACCTTCAATATGACTAAATTCCTGATTAATTGAAGCCTGCATTTCATCAGCTTCCTGTTCAGTTAGTGTACCAGCAAAACTCATGAAATCTTGCTTTTTTTCAGAAATACTAAAGCTCGTTTTGACTTGTTTAACAAAATCCAAAATTTCATTTAGCACATTCTGACTTTTTATGTCGCTTAAATTGTGAATTATCTTTTCTTTAGTACTCATTATTTATTGATTTAAAATGATGAAATTGAACTTCGGTAAAATTACAAATTATAAATAATATTGTTAATCTTCAACCTTGCCTAAAAGATTTATGTAAATCTATATTGATAACATCCATTTCGCTGCAATTTGCATACACTTGAAGTAAATCTACTACTTTAGAAAACTCGTACCACAACTTGTTAGCTAAACTTGTAGTTGTGCCGCGAGTAATCATTATATTAAGACTTGTTTCACAGTTGAGTCTCGTCTTTTATGCCGTATTTAAGTATCTTTGCTTAAAGCATAAAATTTATGAATTCACGAGATATATTTATTGCACATCCTGAAACGCCAGAACAAATTATTGCCCTAAAGGCTTTTATGCAGGCGCTAAAAATTAAATTTGAGATTTCAAATGAAGAAAGTTACAATCCCCAATTTGTAAAAAAAATATTAGAAAGTAAAGAACAAATAAAAAACGGACAAGTAACAAGAGTTGAAAAAGAAAACTTAAAAGAGTTTTTAGGTTTATAAATGAGCTATTATTTAGATTTTACAGATAAAGCCATAGATGATATTGCCACACATAAAAAAGCAGGTAAAAAAGCCATTCTAAACAAATTACTTAAACTTTTAGATGAACTTACCAAACACCCAACTACAGGAACAGGTAAACCTGAACAGCTCAAACATTCACTTTCGGGGCTGTGGTCTCGCAGAATTAACAAAGAACATAGATTGATTTATGAAATCGTGGATTATATCATTTATATTCTTTCTGCAAAGGGACATTATAATTAAGCCTTTGTAAGGCGGTTTAGTCAACTACATTTACAACCCCAACTTACAAATTGCATAATTTCTGTAGCCCGAGAACACAACCCAAGCTGTTAGCATTTGTTCAAGACATAAACTTAACCTAATGAATTTTTTGAATCAGTTGTAAAAACGCTTTAGTTTTAATTACGTTTATTGGTGGAAAACCTATCTTTTCAAGCACATCAAAATGCATATCATCGGTTACCAAATAATCTGCTTGACCATTTAAAGCACAATCTACAAACTTATTAATTTCTACTTTTTAGTAATTTCTCAACTTGTCCTGATTTTGGATGATTAGATAGTATTTCAACAGCACTTAGAATTCTTGGTACGATTTTTAAAGCTATTAGTTCACTAACATGCGCTGTATAATAAACATAAATTTCATCCAACTGTCTCTCAGCAAAATCTGACCATATTATTTTATACCTTTTTACTATACTTTGCAGCTATATCCGAATGACTCTTGAATTTGCCGTTTTCAAAATCTGCTTCAGATTGGTCAATACGATTGTTCAATTCATTTAAGGTCATTGGATTCATCTTTTCGCTACGCAAGCGCTCTAAAATTTGTTCTAAATAAGCAACATCAGATTCATTCTTCATGAATAAGAAAAGATTGAACAAATTTTGTTTTCCGGTTTTCTAAATTCATCAAAGAAGTAATTAATTATTCAATAGTACGGTATAATATTCAATAGTTCGGTAATTTTTTAATTACATTAAATGATAATATAAAAAGGAAGTACGATCTTTGTAGATGCTTCCCACAATCAATCATGCTACCAATAAGAGCAAGGCTCTCGTTGAAAATATACTAAATAAAATTGGAGGTTTAAGCAAACCTCGTAAATTTTTTATCCAATCTATCCTAATGATGTAGTTATCCATGCGCGGGCGATATACCTTTAAAGGTATGCAACGCTACGGAGCAAAGTGCGAAAAAAGCTATCGGCTACAATTTGAGCAAGCCTTTGATTTTCTGTCCTTCAATGTAGCACTATGCAAAAGCCAATTATCTCAACATCGTATTGCAGCCTTTGATCCCAGCTACTTACCCAAAAGTGGGCAGCACACCCTATGTAAAGGAAAATTTTGGAGTGTATCGAAATTGGTGGTTTGGGTATAGTAGACCTGAAACATAACACCGCCTTTAATTTAGAAGCTGTGCAAACACCAAGTGCAATAGAGCTAAAAAAACAAGGCAAAACTTTGGTAGACCATTATGCAGGTGTAATTATAGAGCGATGGAAAAAGAAGCGGAATTATCGACTTATCTGGTAACAGACGGTTATTTTGCTAAACAAAAGTTTATTGATCCCATTGTTCAATCAACCTCATTACAACTAATCACAAAATTACGCAACGATGCCAACTTGAAATATTTATATAAAGGAGCTAAACGAGCGGGTAGAGGACGCTCAAAGGTATATGTGTCTTGTCCTAAAATAAGTTTACAGTTTTTTACTTAATCCTGTTGCAAGTTTACAATTCAAATTTAATCCTAAAATAGGTTTACATTTTGTTTTTCCCATAAATTTTCTGTTTTTGCATTTTCATTGTTGTGCACATAATTTGGCGTTAATAAACTAATACTAAAATGTGGTCTATCACTATTATATAATTACACCAACAATTTCATCAACTCAGCTTCCCGCTCAGGAGTTAAATGCATTTGTCCAAATTTATCTTTTCCTACAAATCGCCACTTCATATAATTGCCATAATAGTCCATTAAGCGTTATGTGGTTTCTGCTGGTGTGCTAAACGTAAAGTCAAAATCCTTTTCTAATCTTGAACTATCCTCTGTAAAGAAATCACCTTCAACCCATAAAGGAAATTCTGTCCACATGGCAATTTTTTGTGCTTCAATAAATTTAGGACTTGCATTAATGAGTTGTAAATTTTTATTTAAATGTTTAGCCGCCAAACGAACAAACTCACCAATTGAAGTTGCGTAGCTGGACGCATTATAAACTTGATGCTTGTTTTGAATATCAATGGATTGAATCATCATTTTAGAAAAATCTAACACATCTGTATAAGATATTTTGTCTTTACCTTCGTTTGGAATGATAAAAGAGTGTTGAATTTTTGTTTTGTAAAACCAGTAATACAAACGGTCGGAATAGTCATAATGCCCAACAATTAAAGCTGGTCGTAAAATTATAGTGTCCAACCAATCTTGGCTCAATAACACCTCTTCGCAAGCCACTTTTCGTTTACCATAAGTTGCCATGGTTTCATCAATTCTATCTGCCTTACTGTAAGCACATTTTGGGAAATCTTCGGTCATATAGCCTTGTTTGTTTTCCGTTTCTAAGTTGTACACACTGCCTGTTGAAACAAAAACATAGCGGCCCACTTTTCCTTCTAGTTGTTGTAAAAATTTTTCGAGCGGATTGGGAAAATAACAAGAAATATCAATAACACAATCCCAATTTTGTTCTGCAACTTTATGAAGGTCGTTGGTATTTCTATCGCCAATAATTCGTTTTACCTCTGGAAATAAATCAGGATTTGTTTTTCCCCGGTTGAACAAGGTTATATCGTAAGCTTCTAAAGGCAATAATTGCTCAACCAAATTGCGACCAACAAACTGTGTGCCGTTGATAATTAATATTTTTTTCATTGTGTTTTATTTTTATTGTTTGTTAGAACAAACGTCATCGCAGAATTCTACGGAGTGAAGCGGAGTAGAATATCAGCGATCTCTCCTGTAATGTTTGGGAGGGATTTCTGATAATTAGTTCCGGCAAGGCTACAGATACTGAATCGAGTTCAGCACAGGTTTCTGGAATGACGTTCGTCTTGAATTAGTTATCATTTACTGGCGGAAAAAACGACTTCAAAAACGACCACTTCGACTTTGGCATCTCCTGCTTTCTAATAACAGGCAATTCATTAAGCCACTTTTTTACCTGAGCAAACGACACTTCCAAAGGCAACTCTCGCATCGCTTTAAAAGTTTGATCTATTGATTTATAATTTTTCATACTTAAAATTTTCAGTTTTGATATTGATGATCAGCAATTGTTAGAAATAAAAACGATGCTGTCGAATTATTTTGCCGATAAAGTAACTAATGATGTAGACAAACTGTTTGAAAAAAAAGGTTGGGGACAAGAAAAAATAGAAGAGTGGTCGAAAGAACATATGCGAACGAAATATAGTCGCTAAATGAAAGTGGTAATTGATACCAATGTGCTTCTAATGTCTTTGCCCAAGCTGTCTTTTTACAGACCAATATTTGACGGGCTCATTAATGGAGATCCTGAATTCAACTAATAAAGTTCCGGATAGAAAAATTTTAATAATAAACAAAAAATTAAAACAATGAAATATTTAAAAATTATAACAACAACAATACTGCTAATAACATTCGCCACACTAAGCAGCCAAGCGCAAGCCGTTCAATTTAAGTACGATGCTGCTGGTAATATGATTAAAAGATTGGCAGATATAGTTTGCTATGCTAACCTTACCATAAATGCAAATGTTAATAATGGCGAAAAGTTAGATAGGCTGTATACAAGTAGTGGAACTATTAAAACACAAAACATTACTCAACTTAATGGGGCAGATGTAGTTGCACGCTAAAACAAAACGGGTAGGTTTAAAGCAGCCCAAATAGAGTTACAACCTGGCTTTTCAATAGAAAAAAAATGCTGAATTTAACGGGCTAATTGAGCTTTGTTTAATAGAATAATATCGTTTCTACTTTAAAAAGCGTTTATAAACCAAAATCAAACTTTTCAAGTTTATATACTTTATCTTTACAATCAGGATACAATTAGCAGAATAGACTCTAAAATAGTTAAATTTCGATTTATGCGAAACCGATATTTCATAGATATATTAAAAATTAGCAAGTATGCAATTTTCTCTCACACCAACAAAAAACAAAGTATGAAGTTATATAATAGGAAGGAATTGATATTATGCAGTTTGTTTTGCAGTTTTATTATTTTTACAAGTTATGTCAATAATTATTTTTCAAAAGAAAATGATTTTAGTCAAATATTAATAAATTCATTGGAAATTGATGTTTTAAATGATTATTTGATTAAAAGTTATTTATGTAGTATATGCCCAAATGGAGACTGTGATTTTATTTCAAACTATCAGTTTGAAGGCGTTTCAGATGTATTCAGTTTTTTAGATTTTTCTTGTCATTCTGGCGCAATAGCTGAAAATAACAGTAAAATTTTTGAAATTGGTGAAGTAAGTGAAATTGATACGATCAAATTTTCTAACGTATTTGAAAATAAAACTTGGTTAAAAAAAATGTCTTTAGAGCAATATTTATCTTCTGGAGATACTGTAAGCTGTTATATTAAATTCCATCAGCCAATCAGTACTAATAATACTATCTTTTCACAAATTACTCTTTTTTCTCTTCTTAATGAAAGTAGACTAAATGTATTATTGTTTTTTGAAAAAGAATCTGGAAAATTGAAACATATATGGCGTGAAAAATATGATAAATTATCAGATTCTAACCTTTACAATACATTTGAAAAAGCAGAGATAGAATTATTGAGAGAACATAAATTTTTAGATAAATACTATATAGGCAGTCATTTAGTAGATGATTTATAAAACCCAAACTAAATAATTTTTTTCACTTTTAAAATTAATGCGACTACGTGTTTGCGTTAAAAAAATATGTCATATAAATTTATTACCAACCAATATGAAACAAAGCATCGCCCCGGTTAATAACCGTTGCGTTGTTATGGCCTACAATAAAACCACTTTTTTCGGCTATAACAGGTTCGGTGTATTTATTTTGAGGATCATTTATAGTTCCTAACAGCTCACCTGCTTTAACAGTATTACCACTATTTATATACCAAGTGTATATGCCCGATTTTTTAGCTCTTTGCCAATACATTTTTTTTATAAAAACAGTTGTATAAGTTGGTGGTTTGGATAAATCTGTTGGTAACATTTTTAAATGTGTCAGTACTCGTTTAATACCTTCAATACCAATTTTTAACGAAAGGCTATCATACCGCAACGATTCACCACCTTCAAAAACAATAGTTGATTTGCCTTGCTTTATGGCTTCTTTTCTAAAAGATTTTTCTATTACTGAGTTAGCAATAATAACAGGCGACGCAAAAGCCTTTGCCAATTCTTCAGACTTGCTATTTCCCTTGGTATAGCGTATCTGTGGGTAGTTATAACGCGTGCTTCCCCCAGTATGAAAATCTATAGCATAGTCTATTATCGGAAAAATTTGTTTGCTTAAAACGTGAGCCACTTGTGCAGCTAATGAACCTGTTTTACTACCCGGAAAACTACGATTTACGTCCTTACCGTCAGGCAGTTCTCTCGAAAAATGGATAAAACCAAATACGTTGATTAAAGGTATTACAATAACAGAACCACAAGTTAAATTATTATATAATTTTTGGGCTAAAGTACGGCGCACCATTTCAATGCCATTTACTTCATCTCCATGCATACCAGCGCATACTAATAAAACCGGTCCCTCCTTTTTTGATCTAAAAACATCTACCGGCATATTTATTTTAGTACCAGAAGGTAAATTGGCAATATCAATATTAGTTGAACCAGTTTCGCCTTTCTCAAAAATTTCTCCATTAATTTTTATAGTATCCATACTATAGTAAAGGTCAAACATTTAATATGAAATCTCAAATGAATGGTAGCAAAAAAAATAAATTAATTTTACATAAATAATCAATCAAAACATAATGCTAATTTGAAAACCGTTTAAATCACATTAAGATCTTATTTTATTTATTATTAAATTTGACCTTTAAGATTACATATAACTCCACTAAAATATACTTTTATCAACCAGTAAAATTATTGAATCAATTAAATTAAAATTAGCTGGTAGCTTTAAAATAAATTTTATAAATTGAAATTATTACTGTTTCTTTTAACTATTTAAAAAGAACCACTTATAAAATTAAAAAGCTCTGCAAATTAACGCATATAATTTTAAAATGACGTATAAGAAAAAAGATGCTTTCTTGCAATTGGTTTTAGATAATATACCATCGTATGCATTTTGGAAAGATGTTGAAAGTAAGTATTTAGGTTGTAATTTGAACTTTGCTATTTCTGCTGGCTTAAAATTACCAGCAGAAATTATTGGTAAAAGCGATTATGATTTGCCTTGGAGTAAAGAACAATCTGACTTTTATAGAAAGGTTGATAAAGAAGTTATGGATTCCAAAAAGGCTCAAATAAACTTTGAAGAACCGCAAACCATTTCGAACGGTAAAACAAAATGGGTAAGAACAAGCAAAATACCACTATTTAATAAAGAAGAAAATGTTGTTGGTATACTAGGAACATACGAAGATATTACAGCAAGAAAAAACATGGAATTGGCACTAATTAAAAATGTTAAAGAGCTAAAAGAATTAAATTCTAAATTAGAAATGGCAAATACTGATTTAGAAAGATTTGCCTACGCAACTTCACACGATTTACAAGAGCCTTTATTAATGATACAAGGATTTTCAAACCATCTTCATAAAAAATATGCAAATATTATTAATGAAAAAGATGAAAAATGTTTTAGTTATATAATGCAGGGAACTAAAAGAATGTCATCTTTAATTAGGCAAATTTTTAACTATACTGAGCTTGAAAAAACGCAAGAGCAATTTATAAAAGAAGACATAAATATTGCTTGGAAGAAAGCTCTGAAAGAATTAAGTTCAATAATTGAAGTTAGAAATGTAGAAATAAAAGCTAACTTACCAAATGAAAAGATAAGCTACCAACCCGAAGGAATGAAAATACTTTTTCAAAATATTGTTAGCAATGGAATAATGTATAATGATTCAAAAAATCCAAAAATTGAAGTTGATTTTGAAGAAAACGAAATGGTATGGCATTTCATAATTTCCGACAATGGCATTGGAATAAACAACAAATTTAAAGATGCTATTTTTAAACCTTTTGTAAGATTGAATACAAGAAAGACCCACCCGGGAAACGGAATTGGTTTGTCAATATGCAAACGGATTGTTCATTTACACGGTGGAGAGATTTATTTTGCCGCTAACCAAAATAAAGGAACTTCATTTCATTTTACAATTTTAAAAACACTTGCAAATTAAAAAACACTTGCAAATTAAAAAAGAGTTTAGTAAAGCACTAAACCCTTTTTATAGAAATATCGTAACTATTCAGTAGAGGTCAGAAGTCAGACCGCTTCGCTGTCAGACGTCAGATAAATTCGGCTGAGTGGAGTCCAAAACGCTCTTTTCCCTCCAAACTGTGTCTAATGTCTAACAATGAAATAGTCTGACTTCTGAATAATTACGAAATATTTTTTCTTGTTTGTATATTTTATTCTACTACTATTAATTTTTTGTTAGCAATACCTTCATCAAATTTTACTAAAACAGTATAAAGTCCTGGTGCTAATTTTAAGTTATTGGTTTTAAAATTAGTACTGTTTACTTCAAACTGATTTACTAATTGTTGATTAATATTATAAATTTCAACCGACTGCATTAATAGCCCATTATTAGCAACTAAGTTAAGCGAATTAAGTGTTGGGTTTGGAGCAATATCAACTACAGTTTCTGCTAACAATGCTTCTTTTATGCTGGTAATACTTGGGCAATCTAAACCTAAGCTAATACAAGCTCTTACACCAAAGTAACCCGCCATGGTATCAATTTGAGCTAAAGCGTAATCACGATCCATACCAGGAAACGATACTGATGATATAGAGTCGACAGGACAAGTAGCAGAATCCCAATATACCCAAGGATATTCATTTTCGGCATCACCATATAAAGGCAACCAACCTTCTACTGCTCCAAAATTTGGATCGGCTTGTTGTGCTAATGTATATGCATCAGTAAAAGTATGATTTTTCCAAACATCGTTTACGCCTGCTTCGTTGGCTTCTTTTACTAAACCTTGCGATAGTTGTACCAAAGCAACTGTTTCACCAGTTGTTGGCAATTGTATTGGGCCTTCGGGAACTTTGGTTACTACACTATTTGGATTACCAAACATTATCATTGGAGGTTCGTCAGCATCAACAATACCAGGATCTAAAGAAATGGCAGAACCAAGCGCAGCTATTTGAAAAGCTGAAGAATAACCTGGTGTATTTACATAATTAGTGGTATCGCCTACTGCATTAACACCAACTAAAGTACCTTCTATGTTGCCAGATTCTGCTTCATTATAAACATTTACAATTCCACCGGCACCATCTGAAACAAAATAGGTTTCGGTTTGTAATTCTTCTATTTCATTAATGTAAGCTGCAAAACCTGCATAAGTACCAGCCGTTGCAGCAGTTCCCCAAATACCAAACTTGCTTGAGTTAATGTTATAAGTATTGCCATCTTCTGCAATATCTTTTCTTAAATAGCGAGCACAGGCTCTCAAATCTTGCTGAACACGCACACCGGCATCAACTAAACCGTTTAAAAAATCATCTTGACTTGGAGATAATGGATTCCAACCCAAGCGATAATTTGGTGCTACAGCCACATAACCCATTCTGGCTAATTTGCGAGCCGTAACTACAGTAACAGAGTCTGTTTTATCACCAATGCACGAGTTGTTTGCGTATAAAGGTAAGCCATCACCTCCGTGAACTACCATTACCATTGGTCTATCAGTTACGGTATCAACCGTTGGGTCGGGTTCGTAAACATCCATAAATAAAGGTTCTGGTATAAACTCATTTACTTCCTCGTTAAACAACAAAGCGAGAATGGTTGCATTGGTTGCATAGTGTATATTTTCTGTAACCTTTATTTCATTATTTGTAAAAATTTCTTCTGTGTATCTTTCTTGTGCAAAAGCATTAACACAAACAATAGAGATTAAAAGTAGTGTAAAAATTTGTTTCATAAATTATATGTTTTAGTTATATGAATAGTTATTATTTAAAATTATTTTTTCTTAAAGTCATAGGTTAGTTTTACATAGCCAAGCCTGCCTACTAATGGCCCTCCAACAGTTTCAAAATGTAAATTATTGAGTATGTTAGAAGCACCAATTTTCAAGGTAGTATTAATTTTTTGAAACTCATAATTCACTTGTAAATCTAACAAATCGTACCTTGGTATAATGCCGGTAAATTGTGGAGAGCCTTCAAACAAAAAACCATCAATCCATTTATAATTAATGTTGAAACCAAAATTATTTGATTGAAAATTACCAATACTTATTGGAACATCTCTACCAGAGAAACTGAAATTGAATTTATGTTCTGGTGTATTAAAGGCAGGAATAATTTCATCATCGGTTTGTGTGTTTAACTTACTCCAGGTATAGTTGCCCGCCAGTTGGTAATAGTTTTTAAAATAGTAATTTAGGCCACATGCAGCACCTTGAGTAGTTACCCTGCTTTCTGCATTGGCGGTAACTCTTAATACTTGTGATTGTAGAGGTAGGCGAACTCCATTAACTTCTATAAATTCAATATCAAGGCCAACCCTGTAGCCTATAAACTGGTCATAAATATTGTAATAATAACTGGCATCAAAATATAAATCATCAAAAAACACACTTCGATATCCCAACTCAAAGGTCTTTACTTTTTCTGGTTGAATTGGAGCTACATCAAAATAGTTTAAAAAATCTGGATTCAAATCATTTAGGGCATAATCTTCAAATGATTCTATTGTTAATAAATCTTTATATCCATCTACACTACCTGCAAAAATGGCTGGACCAACATCTATCCAAAAATATTGATCGGGTAAAGTTGGGTTGCGAATGGCCGAAGAAAAAGAGAACCTTAGATAATCGTTTTCGGTTGGTTTAAATACTATTGATGCGGCAGGAGTACTAATCCAATTAAAGTTTTGATTTTTGTCAACTCTGCCTGTTAATGCAATATTTAAGCGGTTATCTAAAAGCTTCTTTTCAATACCGGCATAAAAGCCAAACTCTTGATTTCTTATTTTAAATAAATCCGTGGTATCTGCAAAAATGGTTCCTTTAGTGTTGGGAGTATATAACCTGTAACTACCACCCACAGTTATTTTGTCAACAAATTGAGGTTCGAAAATATATTCTCCAGCAACATTATATACTTCTGATGCAGTAAAAAATTTTGACCCTCCATTGGAAGTTAGTGTGCTGGTTATTCTGTCAAACTCTTCTTTAAACTCTGGCGTACCAGGTTCCAAATAGGGTTTACCACCTTGTTCTGATGAGGCATTCACTATCTCTACTGTTTTTTGATGCCAAACTGCAAGAGAATCTTGAACCGTTGGGTTTTCAAAAAAAGCATCATAGGCTTCAAAGTCGAAACTTCCTGTACCGTCAACAATCTCAATTTGGGGAAAACCCATTTCAACCGCATTAGATGCGAAATTACCTAACCAAGCATCTGTATATAAGTTTTTCCAAAGTTCATTACTTTTTGATGCTTCATTTAGTTTTTGTGCTGTTGCAAAAGGGTTATAGGTATCACCAATTCCATCGGCAGTTGCATAGGCGCGCAAGAAAAATTTATCTCTTTTTCGTAATTCCAACCTTGTGGTAAAGTAGCGTACATCTAACAAACGGAAACGTGCCGAACCTTGAAAAATAGTGCTACCTTGACTAAAATTGTTTGACCAAATCAACTCTGGTGAGTCTGGTCCTTTATCGGGTTGTAAACGAAAGTTCATTGACATATTAGCCTTATAATTTTCTGTTTCGTAATCTAATAGTTCACTTTCTTTATAGCCATTACGATAAAACAATGATATACCTCTAAATGACCAAGGAGAGGATACTTCTCTAAAATCAAATTTAGTATCATATTCATCGCCGTGAATATTTACTGCATCATAACCTGCATAATGTGTTTCAGGAACTTTAGAGGAATCGATAGGTGCAAAATTATTGGCTTCCCAATCGTCGGCAGTTAAAAATGAAAAATTGAGTTTGTAGGCAAACACATCATTTCCTTTTTTGTTTTTAATAGCATCTGCCCAACGGATGCCACTTTCTAAAATGTTTCTTTCACCACTTTTAACAAAAGCCGACAAACCTTTTGAAAAAAACGGATCTTTTGAAGTCATTTTAATAACTCCGTTAAATGCATTTGGGCCATAAAAAGCAGAGCTGGCGCCTACAATTAAATCTACATTTCGCAAATCTAATTCGGAAGAGCCCAAAAAATTGCCGAGTGCAAAATTTACACTTGGCGAGGCATTGTCCACTCCATCTATAGTTTGCAAAATGCGAACTGGCGTTGTGCTATTAAAACCTCTTGTATTTACTACTTTAATACCTAAACTGGCACTTGTTAAATCTACGCCTTTTAAAGCGCCTAAACCATCATAAAAATTTTCGGAAGCTGTTTGTTTAATTGCAATTGGACTTAAAGACTCAACCGTTAATGGTGCAGCTTTTTTCTTTTCGTCAATTAGCTGGCCTTTTATTACAACTTCTTTGGCAATCATAGAAGATGAACTCAATTTTATTTTAATTTTTTCTGAGGCATCAGTAATAATTTTTTCCTGAGTATCATAACCTAAGTAGGCAACAACTATGGTAATCGGCAAGCTTTCTACTTTTAATAAAAAGCTGCCATCAAAGTCGGCTACTGTTCCGGTACTTGTTCCTTTTATTAAAACAGAAGCTCCAATTAATGCTTCGCCATTATCGGCATCTTGCACAACACCTTTAATGTTTAGCTGGGCATAGGCGCAAAAAGAAGAAATTACCATAAGCAATATAATGCCTATAGATTTAAAATTTTGTTTAAGGTTTTTGTTATGCATCCAAATTATTTTTTTAAGATGAGCACTAATTCAATACACAAATACAAAACAAATGCTAACGAATATAACAATAAATTACGCTATTAAAAATGTTTTGTAAAGTTTAGTGATTGCATTGTTTGGTTATATGAAGATATTTTTTGTGAGTAAAGAAAAACAAACAACTTGCATTATTTGACTATAATATTTTCGATCTATTTTCCCCAGACCTGACAGGTTTTCAAAACCTGTCAGGTCTTGAGTGAGCTGGTTGCATTGATTTTTGAGACTGAAACTGAAATATTTTTCTATTTAATTCAACAAAAACACTCAACGTAAAACGCATGAAAAATTTTCTCTGCTCCAAGTGAACCTGTTCACTTGTGTTTATACTTTACAATGGAACGGGTTCCATTGGATCTATTATTAAAAATGTTTTGTAAAGTTTAGTAATTGCATTGTCTGGTTTTATGAAGTTATTTATTGTAAGTAAAGTAAAACAAACAACTTGCATTATTTGACTATAATATTTTCGATCTGATTTCTACCCAGACCTGACAGATTTTAAAAAACCTGTCAGGTCTGGAGTGAGCTGGTTGCATTGATTTTTGGAACTGAAGTTAAGAGTTCTGACTTTATTTAAAATAATCACCGTGGGATTTCCACTACGTTTGCGTTTTTTTCTTCGTACATCAAAAAATCTTTTTATCAGATTTCGCACAAACTATTTATTTCATTTTATTAAGAAAAAAATATACTTCAATAGTATGCTTTCAATTTGTATATTGAACTTTTTAACTCATTCTACAGAAAAAAATGCAAACAAAATATAAAGATTTTTTATTAGAAGTGCTGCCAACAAAACTTAAAACCTTGCCAGCCAAACAAGCTCCTAATTTTGGTATAATGACTGCACATCATACAGCAGAACATTTAATTTTTGTTACTAAATCTATTATGAAAAAAAATGGAACACCCGAAGCTGAGCTTAGTAAAAGTCAATTGTTTTTTCGTAAATTTATTGAGGCTGGTTGCCCTTTTGAGTATAAACCTAAAGAAGGGGCAACTTTAAATGAATTGCGTACCGAAAGTTTAGAGGCGGCAGTAAAAATTTTAGAAACTGCTACTGAAAAATTCTACAATCTTTTTACAGCAGACCCAGGTTATAAAAGTTATAATGCAATGATGGGAGAATTTAATTTAGAGGAATTAGAATTGTTTAATTATCAACACGGCCGGTAGCATTTGCATCAATTTGGGCTTATTGAAAAGTTTGAACCTTTGCAAGCGTAAACTATTTATTTTCTGCATCTGTTTTACTTTTGAAAGTGTATAATGCAAAAGAACCTAACCAATGCTGGCCAGCATAATCACCATCAGTTATTTTTGTTAACGAATAGTTTAAGTGCTCGGAAGCAAGTTGGTAGGCATTTGTGTTGTTTTTTAATTGATATAAACACCAGGCTCTCGAAAAATTTAAACCATCTAAATGAACCAATTTACCATCGGTACGATCAATAATTTTGCCAGGTTTTAAAATTAATTGTTGTTGATGGAGTTCTGGTAGAAATTGAGAAAACCATTTTTCAAAAGCTGGCTCATCTAATATCTTTCTCATAATATCTGCTTCTTGTAAACAAGGCGATAAAAAATCGTAGCCGCTTGGTTCCCAATTAACAGGGCAAGCTTTGTCGTTTTGATAAAAGCGCAAAGCATTAGTTTTAATACTATTTTGCAAGGCCGTATTTTTTAAAGTTAACGCATAATCGTAAGCAAAGCTTAAGCCAAAAGCGGTGTTGCTGTGTTCTCCATTTCTAATAGGATAAACCAGGTTTGGTAAATGAGCTATGTAAGCCTTGGCAATATAGTTGGCCAAGGGTTGCAGGTTGTTGTATAATTGTTCGGCAAGCGCATCATTCCAGGTGTATAATTCTTCTTGTAATTTTAAAAGCCAGGCCCAGCCATATGTACGTTCAAAACTTTTACTTTGTTTGTTTAAAGAAAAGTAAGCTACTTCCTTTTTAATGTTTTGAGTGGTTAAATTTTGTTGTAGTTTTTCAATGGATTCTTCTCTTTTTTTTAGCTTAGGAAAACTTTTGAGCAGATAAACTAAAGACCAATGTGCGTGAACTGCGGAGTGCCAATCGAAGCAACCATAAAATGCTGGGTGATGATTTTTAGGCATTTGCAAATCTGAAGCCTGAGCAATTGTTAAACCTGCTTTATAAGGCAATGGTTGTTGAATACAATTTAATGGCAGATTTGCCAGACGATTAGCTTGTGTTAAATTTAAGGTAATTTCATTGTTGATTTTCATTGGTTATTATTTTGTGAATGGTAACTATTCAGTAGAGGTAGAAGTTAGACCGCTTCGCTGTCAGACGTCAGATAAATTCGGCTGAGTGAAATCAAAACGCTCTTTTTCGCATCAATTATGTCTAACGTCTGACAATGAAATGGTCTGACTTCTGAATAGTTACTGTGAATGTATTAAAAGACACTTCCAAACCTAAGAAAATCGTTTCTTTAAGTGGCAAACTTTTTTTTCATACTAAAAACTTTTTTCTTGCCTAACCTAGTGCACTATCAATTTTCCTAAGTTTGTTTTACCATTGTTAAAAACGTTTACCAAATACAAACCAGCTTTTAAATCAGAAATATCAATTGAATTAGTTGAGGTTATATTTTCAATTGTTTTAACTAATCGCCCATCAAGGTTTATGATTGTTACAGAAGATGTATTAGCTATGCCATCTAAATAAATAAAATTACTGGCTGGGTTAGGTTGTAGATTTACATCTAAAAAATCAATAGTTGGAGCATCTAATATTTGGCTTTCCAAATCGTATTGTTTAAAGAAATTCCAAATCAATTCGCTGGCATTTATATCATAATTTGTAATGCCAAGAAAATCAGTTGCGGCTCCTGGCCAAGTGTGTGCTCCATCTAATATTTTGTAAAATTGAACGGCACTATTATCATCGCAATTGGTATAGCTTATTAGTTGTGCGGTTGATTGGTCTGTTGTGTCAATATTTGGAATGTTAACGGTATCACCTTCTGCGGTGCATAAATTGTTATCTACCCAAAATTTAATTACATCTTCAATTGCCGTTGCAGTAGCACTACCATTGTATAAAACTGTACTATCATTAGTGCCATGAAATTGCAAAACTGGTATAGAACGCCGCGGATTACAACTGTTAAATACACTTGGAAACATAGTACCTGTTACTGATGCAATAGCCGCAAAACGGTTGGGCAGCTCACAAGCTAAAAAATAACTTTGATAGCCGCCGTTTGACATGCCACAAGTATAAACACGGTTTAAATCAATATTATATTGGGTTGATAGTTCATCAATTAAAGCATTAATAAAACCAACATCATCTACACCATTTGGGTTAAAGCCGCTATTCCAACTATTGTCTATACCATTTGGATAACACACAATAAAACCTGCGGTATCGGCTACTTCATTCATTTTACTATAAAACTGTTGCGCTAATGCGTTAGAAGTTAAACCGTGTAAATTAAAAACTAAAGGTAAGTTAGTTTGGTTGGCGTAAGCTGCCGGAATATACAATCGATAATTTCTACTTAAACCATTGTGCATAAGCGAATCAACAATTTGCTGACCAAAGGCATTTTGTAAAAAAAACAGAAATAAAATTGGTGTTATGAGTTTATAAATTTTCATAAAAATAAATGTAGCAAATTAGTATTGGATTTATAGTGTGATATGCTTTTCTTTTAAAAAATTAAGATAAAAAACATTCTTTCATAAAATGTGATTATTCAGCAGAGGTCAGAAATCAGACCGCTTCGCTCTCAGAAGTCAGATAAATTCGGTTGATTGATGTCAAAACCGCTCTTTTTCGCCCTTCTTATGATTGATGTCTAACGTCTAAGATTAAAATAGTCTGACTTCTGAATAGTTACCATAAAATAAAAAACACCACAAAACAGAAACTACTTAAGTCTGCTTGCTTATTGAGTCTCTTTATTTTGCATTTTGTGTTCTTTCGCTTTATGATATTCTACCATACCGAAAAGTATTTCAGCATCTACACTACCGTTAATGGTTTCTAAGTGTTTGCCTGCTGCGCTAAAATAAGCAAATGCCGGGCGTTGCCTTATGCCATAAGCACTTAAAGGTTTATCACTTTTTAGGTAAACAAAATTATATTCTTGCCTGGTTTTAAACTGTTCAATTTTTTCCACACTTTCATCTGATAATAAAATTACATTGTAACCTCGCTTATGATAATCTGCAAATTGTTGAACTATGGGTAAATCTTTTAAGCAAAACTTACACCAGGTTGCCCAATAATTTATTAGTAATGGTTTGCCTAAGTATTGTTTTATGTCAACCGTATTGCCTTGCAAATCGCTAAAGCTATGGTTTAATAAAATTTCATCGGGTGCTATTATAATTTCTTTTTTTGGTTGGCAGGCGTTTGCAAGCAACACAACAAATAATAATAAAAATGTTTTTTTTATGATCTTGAATATCATCTTACAAAAAAAATTAAATGATTGCTGCAATTAAACCTGCCCCAAATAACAACACAGTTATAGTGCTTAAAATAGCTAATTGTTTTAGTAGTGGATCAAATTCATTATAAGTTTTAATAGTGAAAACTTTATACAAATGAAAACCATACAGCGGTAAGGTGAGCATGAATAACCATTGCATCCAATAAAAAAAATTAGTTGCTGTAAAAATTACTAAACAAAGCATTGCAATTACTAAAATTGCTGTGTGGTAAAATCTGCTTTTTTTAATGCCTAACCTTACAGGTATGGTTATTTTTCCGCTGGCTTTATCATTAACAAGGTCGCGCATATTGTTTACATTTAAAACGCCTACGCTTAGCAAACCAAAAGTTATAGCTGGTAAAATGCTAAATGCATTTACACTATGCTGATGCAAAAAATTAGTTCCCAATACGGCAACGATACCAAAAAATACAAATACAAAAAGATCTCCAAGACCTGTATAACCATAGGAATTACGGCCTACAGTATATTTAATAGCTGCGTAAATTGCCAAACAACCAACTATTAAAAAAGCTAAAATAGTTATCAATTTTAAACCTGAGGCCAAAAAAAGTAATAAGCAACCATTTATAAATGCAATTACTGCAAAAACAATTATACCATCAACTAATTCGCTTTTATTTAAAGCACCACTTTGCAAAGTGCGCAATGGACCAATACGGTTGGTGTTGTCTGTTCCTTTAATACCATCGCCATAGTCATTAGCAATATTGCTTAATATTTGTAAAGCAAATGCAGTAAATAATGCCAATACAAAAACCCATATATTAAAAAAACCGTTAAATACCGCCAAAGCAGTACCTAAAAAAATACTTGCAAAGGCCAATGGCAGGGTTCGCAACCGAAATGCACTTAGCCAGGCACTTTTTTTTCTTTCCATTTGGTAAAATTAAACAAATCGTAAAAAATATTTAATACTTTTACTTAATTGAGTATTAAATGATGTTTGCACAGTACTATACACCTTCAGCAAATTTGCACAATAAGGATTTAGATCTCTTTCTATTTAAGGGATGGTTTCGCTCGGGTCAAAGTATAAATACATCAACTATTTTAAATTTTGAAGATAAATTATTTAGCCCGGTAAGGGTTAGGCTGCCTTTAAAAGATTATCAATTTAAGAAACGATTGAAAAAGATATGGAATAGAAACAGTAATTTCAAAACCATTTGCAGGCCTGTAATTTTAAATGAAGAAAAAGAAAAATTGTATAAGCATTTTGAAGGTAAATACAAAAATGCAGTACCCTCAACCTTAAAACAATATTTATTAGGTGGTAATGACAAAAGCATTTACAATACTTATGAAACTTGTATATACAACAACGACGAACTAATTGCGGGTAGCTTTTTTGATTTAGGTGAAAAGTGTATGGCCAGCATATTGGGCATTTTTAATACTGATTACGAAAAATACAGTTTAGGTATTTACACCATGCTGGCCGAAATTCAATTTGGTATTGATAATGGTTTCGATTTCTATTTTCCTGGCTATGTTACCCCTGGCTATCCAAAATTTGATTATAAACTTAGAATTGGAACATTAGAATATTATGAACCGATTAAAGATAGTTGGCAACCTTACGAGCAAATGAAGGAAAGTGAACTGCCATCAAACCTAATAGAAAATAAACTAAAACAGCTAAGTACTATTTTAAATGAAGCACAAATTGAACACGAACTTTATTATTACCCTTTTTTAAATAAAGGCTTTAAAATACAAAACAAAGATGTGATAGAATTAGATAGTCCGCTATTTATACATTTACTAACAGAAACCAACAACCTGGCATTATCATATAATTATGAATTTGGCAGTTTCGAATTATCAAGATATTTAGGCTTCGAATTTAGTATAATAGATTATCCTATCTATTTTTCTCACGAAACATATCCTACTTTTAGCAATACTTTATTAAAAACTAATGTGGTAATAAAAAATAACGATCCAAATATTGTTGTAAAAAAAATAAAAACAATGGCTAAAATAGGGGTTTAGTAAAAGCGTTTATTTGCCTCAATCATATTTCTAAGCAAAGCACTACATCTGTATCTATCTTCGTGATAAGTGTTGTACAAATCATCTAATTGTTTAACACAGTTTTCTATCCCAACTTCATCGGCCCAGGCAAATAAACCTTTGGGGTAGTTTACACCTTTAGTCATAGCTAAATCAATATCTTCTTTTGTTGCAATATTAAACAGAAGCGTATCAGCAGCTTCGTTTATTAGCATTACAATAATTCTATTAATAATTTTTTTACCTAAAATTGCATCTTTAACTGGTGCTGCATTAACCTCATTTACTTTATAATTATAATAACCTTTACCACTTTTTCTACCATTATAACCTGCTTCTGCCAAACGCTTTTGGGTAAAAGCAGGTTTATAGCGTGGGTCGTAATAAAAGGCTTTAAATACGGTTTCGGTTACGGTATAATTTACATCATTACCAATAAAATCCATTAAAGTAAACGGTCCCATTTTAAAACCACCTAACTCTGTTATTGCCCAATCAATAGTTGCAATAGCTTGTGCTTGTGGCAAAGCTGTTACACCTTCTTCTAAAATACGCAACGCTTCGCTGTAAAATGGCCTGGCTACTTTGTTTACAATAAAACCAGGTGTGTCTTTTGCCAAAACTGTTAATTTGCCCCAACTTTCAACAACGTTTTTTGCCTTCGTAATCACCGCTTCGTCGCTTTGTATGGCTGGTATTATTTCTACCAATTTCATTAAAGGCGCAGGGTTAAAAAAGTGAATGCCCACAAAACGTTCGGGCTTATTTAATGCTGCCGCTAACGAAGTAACAGATAAGGAAGAAGTATTACTGGCAATAATACAACTGCCTGGCACTATGCTTTCTACTTCTTTAAAAACCGATTTTTTTATATCAGCATTTTCAATTATGGCTTCAATAATTAAATCTGCATTTTTAAACTGTTGAAAATTGGTAGAGTAGTTAATGCCATTTTGTATACGATCTGCTTCTGCTGCATCTACTCTACCCTTCTCAATTAAGCGGTTCATTATTTTTTGTAGATTGGCTTTTGCTTTCTCTAAAGCCGCTTCGTTAGCATCGCACAAAACAACTTCACAATTATTGGTGCTGGCAATTTGAGCTATTCCGCTTCCCATGGTGCCGCTACCTATTATACCTACTTTCATACTATTTACCTTTAAAAATGGGTTTTCTTTTTTCTACAAAGGCTGCTACCCCTTCAGCATAATCTTCTGTTTCGCTGGCCTCTATTTGCAATTTTTTTTCTAAAGCCAATTGTTCTGTAAAAGTATTTTGGTAAGATGCATTAATGGCGCGCTTAGTTAATGCTAAACTTTTTGTTGGCATATTAGCCAAACCTTCAGCCATTTTTTTAACTGCTGCCTCAAACACCTCAGCTGGAAAAACCTTATAAATCATACCAATTTTTTCGGCAGTAATGGCATCAATTTTATCACCTAACATTGTGTAAGCCATTGCTTTTGCCCGCCCAACTAAACGTGGTAAAGTAAACGTACCTCCACTATCGGGTATTAAACCTATTGCACTAAAAGCTTGTATAAAACTGGCCTTTTCGGTAGCTACAATAATGTCGCAAGCTAAAGCAATATTTGCGCCAGCCCCAGCCGCTACACCATTTACAGCCGCAATAACAGGCAATTCTAATTCAATTATTTTGGTAATAATTGGCGTAAATCTTTCTGTTAAAAGCGCATCAAAACCAGGCATAATTTCTGGTGTAGTTACTTCTTTTAAATCTTGCCCGGCACAAAAAGCTTTTCCATTACCCGTAATTATTACCGCTCTTACCTCGGCATTATTTGCACATTTATCTAATGCCATATTAAATGCTGCCGCCAAAGCTGCGTTTACACTATTGTAACTATTTGGCCTGTTAAGTGTAATGGTAGCTACGCCATTATAAATTGTAAGTTCAACTGCTTCCATATTAAGTTTGCAAATTAATATTTAAAGCTATAATTAAACTAAATAATGAAAAAATAAATTCCAAAATTTTAACAGATATAAAAAAATAAAATTCTAATCTATATACAAATACAATTTAGATGGCGTTATGTTTAATCTGAACCAATAAATTGGTTATTTTTCCTTACCTTTGCAGCCAATTTTACGAGTTCAGAGAATTTATAAACACGTATATTTTTTATGAGTAAAACAAAAGTGTTAATAGTTACACAAGAAATGAAGCCCTATTTATTTTTAGATACGGCTTCTGAAATAGCAAGAAAACTTCCTCAACATTTACAACAAAGTGGTATGGAGTTGAGGATTTTGATGCCCCGATTTGGTGTTATTAATGAAAGACGACATCGTTTACACGAAGTGGTGCGCCTATCAGGTATAAATATTATTGTAAATGATGAAGATTATCCTTTAATATTAAAAGTAGCTTCGTTACCTGGCACTAAATTGCAGGTTTATTTTTTAGATAACGAAGATTTCTTTAAAAGAAAATCTGTTTTTGTTGATGAAAAAGAAAACTTTTTTGAAGACAACCCAGAAAGAATGAGCTTTTTTTGTAAAGGCGTGTTAGAAACGGTAAAAAAATTCGGCTGGCCGCCAGATGTAATACATTGCCACGGTTGGATGACCAGTTTATTGCCACTTTATTTAAAAACGGCTTACAAAAAAGATCCTGTTTTTTCTAACTCTAAAGTGATATATTCTGCTTATGCCAATTCTTTTAAAAGTAGTTTTGGTAAAGAGTTTGCTCAAAAAACTGGTATGAATGGTATTGAAGAAGCCGATTTTGAAGCCTTTGGCAAAGCAGACAATGGTGGTTTACTATTAGGAGCCAGCACATATGCAGATGGTGTAATAAAAGGTGATGCTAAGTTGCCAAAAAAATTGGTAGATTATTTAAAAGATGCCAAGAAGCCGGTAATGGAATACCAAAATGGCGAAAGCGGTTTTGAGGCTTATAATGAGTTTTATGCAACACTGTTAGATCAATAGCGTTTATATAGCCATATGAGAAAAATTTTTGAGAGTTTTCTTTTCCTTTCAATATTGTTGGTTTGCGCTTGTAGTGATCCCACAGGTATTGGAGAATCTCTTTTGCCAGATGATAATTTATTTGATGTTAGTGATACTGTTTTAAACGTTAAATTAACAACCATTAGAGAAGATAGTATTAGAACCGACTCTTTAGGTAACTATGTTTTAGGCTATTTAAAAGATGATCCAGATTTTGGAACTACCAAAGCAAGTATATTTACCCAAGTTGGCTTATCGTTTAACAACATTAATTTTGACAATTCGGTTGTTTACGATTCTTTAGTATTACATCTTGATTATAGTTTTAGTTATGGAGATACATTAGCCAGACAAACCATTAAAGTACATACTTTAAAAGATTCACTTAATAGTAGTGAAGACCACTATATGTATGATGATTTTTATTATGATGATAATCCTGTTGGAATGTTATCGAATCACCAACATAACATTAACTATGCAGATACAATAACTCGTCCTTTACTAATTGGTGAAGACACCGTAAATAACCAAATATTGCCATTTATGCCTCAGTTGAGTATTAGGTTAGATGATGATTTAGGAGAATCTTTTTACCAGGAAATTATTGAAAACGATGACACACTTGATCAAAACAGTCCATTTGATAATAATACACAATTTTTACAATACTTCCGGGGCTTTTATATAACAGTAGATGAAACAGCTTCAGATGACAACTTGATGATTTCATATAATTTAGCCAGTTCAAACTCTAGGCTTGCGCTTTATTATCATACCGAAACAAAAAGTTATATTTATGGAGATACCATCAATGGTGTAGTTGATTCAACAGAGTTAACAAATTACAGTTATCCAACTCAACCGCTTAATTTTGTAATAAGTAATTCTTTAGAAAGCATTAACCAAATTACTAATAACTATAACGGAACTAAGGCAATGGAGGCTATTGGTAATAGCAATAGTGATATAGCCTATTCTATTGGTATGGGTGGTTTAAATATAGGTGTAGAAATTGAAGGCATTGATGATGATTTTTTTAACAACATTGCCATTCATAAAGCAACCTTACAATTAAAAGAAGCTGAGCCCAATAATTTTGAAAGATATTTTGTTCCTCCAATATTATTCGCCTCTTCGTTAAATGAAAATGGCAATTTTTTACCAATTGAAGATTATGCTGTACAAGTATTAACCAATAGTTTTTACGAAACAGGTGGTTTTGTTACTAGAGAAGATTCAATAAGCAATAACACCTATTTAATAAACTGTAGCACTTTTATACAAAACTATGTAGAAGGTGAAATAAGTGGCCCTTTAGTACTTACACCTTCTGCTAACTGGTTAAATGTTTTAAGTACGCAAGTTTTTACCGTGCCATTAAACTCCAGGTATTTTATACCAAGCCGTGTAAAATTGGCTAATGGTGGTAGCGAAAGTGATACAAAATTGGTATTAAAATATTCTAAAATAACTAACTAAAGTTATTTAATACAGAATCTAAAATTTTGAAATTTTATGTGTGGAATTGTAGCTTATGTAGGCCAACGAGATGCTAGCCCTATTTTATTAAAAGGTTTAAAAAGATTAGAATATCGAGGTTACGATAGTGCTGGTATTGCATTATTAAATGGTTCTTTAAAAATATATAAACGCAAAGGTAAGGTAGCCGATTTAGAGCAATCAATAACAGACGCGTTAACAAATATTACACTTGGAATGGGCCATACCCGTTGGGCTACCCACGGCGAACCCAATAATATAAATGCACATCCACATTTATCAGAAAGTGAAAACTTAGCAATTATACATAATGGCATAATTGAAAACTATGCAACCTTAAAAGCTGCACTTGAGCAAAGAGGCTTTACTTTTAAAACCGATACAGATACCGAAGTACTTATTAATTTAATTGAAGATATACAACAACAAGAGCAGGTTGAATTAGAACACGCCATTCGGTTAGCTCTAAACCAGGTAATTGGTGCTTATGCCATTGTAATTATGTCAAATGCGCATCCTAATACTTTAATAGTTGCCAAAAAAAGTAGCCCATTAGTTATTGGTATAGGTAAAGATGAATATTTTTTAGCCTCCGATGCTACACCAATAATTGAATACACCAAAAATGTAGTTTATTTAGAAGATGAACAAATGGCAATTATTACTAAAGGGAAACCTATTGTAATGAAAACCATTCAAAACCAATCGGTAACGCCTTATATTGAAGCTTTAAAATTAAATTTAGAGGCTTTAGAAAAAGGCGGTTATGAGCATTTTATGCTTAAAGAAATTTTTGAACAGCCACGCTCAATTTACGATAGTTTACGAGGTAGAATGAGTTCGCAGGCTGGCACTATTTTATTAGGCGGCATAAAAGATTACTTGCAAAAATTTATTAATGCCAAACGCATTATATTTATAGCTTGCGGTACCAGTTGGCACTCTGGCCTGGTAGCCGAATATTTATTTGAAGATTTGGCTCGAATTCCGGTAGAAGTAGAATATGCATCAGAGTTCCGATATCGCAACCCTGTTTTATTTGAAGATGACATTGTAATTGCTATATCTCAATCGGGAGAAACAGCCGATACGCTTGCTGCCCTGGAGTTGGCTAAAAGTAAAGGCGCTACTGTAATTGGTATTTGCAATGTTGTAGGCTCTACCATTGCCCGTAAAACCGATGCCGGTTGTTATACCCATGCAGGTCCAGAAATTGGAGTGGCCTCTACTAAGGCATTTACAGCACAATTAGCCGTACTATCGTTAATGGGCTTATACATTGCCAAAGCAAGAGGCAGTATTACCGAAAGCCGTTTTAGAAGTTTATTGAATGCACTGGCAGTTATACCAGATAGGGTTGATGAAGTGTTGCAGCAAAATGACGTTATTAAATCAATAGCTGCAAAATATAAAGATGCCAAAAATTTTCTCTACTTAGGCAGAGGTTATAATTTCCCAGTAGCTTTAGAGGGTGCTTTAAAATTGAAAGAAATATCTTACATACATGCGGAAGGCTACCCAGCTGCCGAAATGAAACACGGCCCTATCGCTTTAATTGATGAACTAATGCCAGTAGTAGTAATAGCCACTAATAAAAGTGCTTACGAAAAAATTGTATCGAACATACAGGAGGTAAAAGCACGAAAAGGTAAAATTATTGCTATTGTAAGCGAGGGTGATACTCAAATTAAAAGCCTGGCGGACTATACTATTGAAATACCTGCCACTACAGAAGAGTTTACACCAATTCTATCAGTTGTGCCATTGCAATTATTGGCTTATCATATTGCGGTTATGTTAAATTGTAATGTTGATCAACCTCGTAATTTAGCCAAATCAGTAACGGTTGAATGATTAAACTTACTTCACTTTTTGCATAAATAAAATAACAATATTGTTATACTAAATATATTAATAACTGTTTATCAACAATACCACAAAATATCGCATTTTAAAAGAAATAAAAGCCGATGCTTTTGTACTAAAAAGCTTACCTTTGCACTTCAAAAAATATTTCGTATAATGAAATTTTCTATTGATAAACAAGACCATTATACCGTCTTTTCTGTTCAGGATGAAAAATTGAATAGCGTAATAGCTCCGGAGTTAAAAACTGAGTTAATTAGCTTAAATACAACAGGTGTTAACAACATTATCTTAGATTTAACCAGTTTAAAATTTGTAGATTCGAGTGGGTTAAGTGCTATACTAATTGGTAATCGGTTGTGTAAAAACGATAATGGCAATTTAATACTTTGTAATGCCAACGAATATGTAATGAAACTAATGCGCATTTCGCAATTAGATAACATACTTACCGTGCTACCATCATTACAAGAGGCGAAAGACTATATAATGATAGAAGTTTTGGAAAAGCAAATAAAAGAGGAAGCCTCAGAAGAGTAAATAATTATATTTTAATGACCTTTGAGCTTACTATTTTAGGAAGTAGCGGTGCCTTGCCTGCACATTTCAGGCATCCTACAGCGCAAATTGTAAATCATAATGAGCTCTTTTTTTTGTTAGATTGCGGTGAAGGTACTCAAATGCAATTAGACAAATTTGGTATTAAGCGTGGCAAAATAAATCACATATTTATTAGTCATTTGCACGGTGATCATTATTATGGTTTAATGGGTTTACTTACCTCCTACGTTTTGTTAGCTCGCCAACAACCATTATATGTTTACGGGCCACAAGGCTTAAAGGATAAAATTGCAGCTCATATTGATGTAACAGACGCTGATATTGGTTTTGAAATTCATATTAATGAACTGGTAGTACCAGAAATTAATACCTGCAGCTTACTAATTGAAAATGAATATTTAGAAATTTATTATTTCCCTTTAGCTCATAGAATTACTTGTTTTGGTTATTTGTTGAAAGAAAAATTAAGGCAGCGCAACATTATTAAATCAAAAATAAATGAACATCAATTAACCGTTACTGAAATACTTCAACTAAAGGCAGGTGAAGATGTTAAAAGAGCTAACGAGTTGCTTGTAAATGAAGATTTTACAAAAGCACCACCTAAACCGCGCAGTTATGCTTTTTGTACTGATACCTTGCCTGTAATTGATAATTATAACTTTTTAAAAGAAGTTGATTTACTTTATCACGAAGCTACATTTTTGCATAACGACACAGAGCGGGCAGCACAAACGCATCATACCACAACAACACAAGCTGCGCAAGTTGCTCAAAATTTAATCGCTGCAAAGCTTTTGATAGGCCATTTCTCTGCCAAATACCAAAATTTAGATTTGCTTTTAGATGAGGCCAAGCAAACTTTTAAAAATACAAATTTAGCTATTGAAGGAGAGACCTATAAGGTTTAAGGTTTTAAAACAAGTATTTTTATGTATATTGAAAATAAATGAAGCTTTTACAAAAAAAGCCAAAATTATTTTATGGAAATATTTATTAAAATACTAACAGGTTTTGTAGTATTTGTTCATCTCTACATTATGTGGTTTGAAATGTTTGCATGGGAAACACGTGGTAAAAAAGTTTTTTGAAGTTTTCCTGCAACGCTGTTTAGCCCAACAAAAATGATGGTCGCCAATCAAGGTTTATATAATGGCTTTTTAGCTGCCGGCTTAATTTGGACTTTCTTTATCAGCAATACCGAATGGAATACTAATATTTCACTCTTCTTTTTAAGTTGTGTTGCTATTGCCGATATTTATGGTGCATTTACCGTTGAAAAGAAAATATTCTATGTTCAAGCCCTTCCAGCAATTATTGCTTTAGTACTTGTTTTGTTGAAATAATAACAACTTTAAGGCCAAACAGATTTACTTATCCTTCTCTCGTTCTAAACCATATTTTTCAATTTTGTTGTATAAATGGCTTCTTTGTATATCCAATATTTCTGCTGTTTTAGAAACATTCCAGTTATGCTTTTTTAGTTTATGGCCAATAAATTCTTGTTCAATATAATCTTTAAATTCTTGAAATTTTTCATACTTCTCAAAAACATCTGTGGCAGTTTCGAAATGGCTACTGGGTGAAACATAATTAATTACATCTTCTTGCGTAATCTTTTTATCACTTAAAATCACAAGCCTTTCCAGCACATTGTGCAGCTCTCTAATATTACCCGACCAATTAAAACTTTGTAACTCTCTAATAGCCTTAGGGTGTAATATTTTTTGCGGAATACCATAACCATCACAAATTTCTCTAACAAAGGTTTCGCTTAACTGAGGTATATCATCAACCCGCTCATTTAAAGAAGGCACGTGAATTAATATAACACTTAAACGGTGATATAAATCCATTCTAAATTTCTTCTCCTCAATTTCACGATTTAAATCTTTATTTGTTGCCGCAATTACTCTAACATCAACAGAAATTTCTTTATCTCCTCCTACTCGTGTAATCTTGCTTTCTTGTAATGCACGTAATACTTTTGCTTGTGCACTTAGGCTCATATCACCAATTTCATCTAAAAATAAAGTACCACCATTTGCTTGTTCAAATTTGCCAATACGTTGTTTTACGGCAGAAGTAAAAGCTCCTTTTTCGTGACCAAATAGTTCGCTTTCAATTAATTCGGCAGGTATGGCGGCACAGTTAACTTCTACAATTGGGCCACTATTTCTAACGCTTTTTTCGTGTATCCAATGCGCTACTAACTCTTTACCAGTACCATTTTGCCCTGTTACCAATACACGAGCATCTGTTGGTGCAACTTTATCTATAGTATCTTTTATTTTCTGTATTGCTGGTGAGTCACCTACAATTTGACGAGTCGATTTAGAAATTCGACGTTTCAAAATTTTAGTTTCGGTAACCAGGTTACCTTTGTCTAAGGCATTTCTAACCGTAATTAATAAGCGGTTTAAATCTGGTGGTTTAGCAATATAATCAAATGCACCTTTTTTTACTGCTTCAACCGCCGTTTCTGTATTACCATGCCCACTAATTACAACAATGGGTAAACCTTCTTTTACTAAAAGTGCTTGCTCTAACAGTTCCATACCGTCCATTTTAGGCATTTTTATATCACAAAAAACAACATCGTAATCGTTGCTTTTAATTTTATCTAAGCCTTCAACGCCATCGCTTGCCTCGTCTACAGTATATTTTTCGTATTCTAATATATCTCTTAAAGTATTTCTGATACCTTTTTCGTCATCAACAATTAAGATTTTTGCCATAGATTAAAAAATTCGTCCACAAAAATATACTTTTTGAGCTATAGTTGCAGCATTTTATGTATAGTTTTGAATACAGTTAAAGATTGCCTGAAAAGTTTATTTTACTAGGCCATATTTTTTTGCTCTTTCTTCCCATTTTTTACGAGCTAAAAGTTGTAAATCGGTTGCTTTATCAGTTTCATCCACAATTTCTAAACCAAGCAATGTTTCAATTACATCTTCTAAAGAAACTACGCCCAACAAGCTACCATAATTATCTACTACAATAGATATTTTAGTTTGATTTTTTATAAAATCTTCTAAAACACCTGGCAAAGTTCTTGTTTCTAAAACAGGAAAGATGCTTCTTTTAATATCTTTTAATTTTACATTATCCTCATCTTCTGCAACGTGTTTCCAAATATCATCTTTTAAAACAAAACCTACAACATTATATGGAACATCATCATAAATTGGTATTCTCGAAAATGAACTTTCTTTATTGTTATTAAAATAATCAGAAACGGTAGTATCTTGTTCAGCAGATTTTACTAAGGTTCGAGGAGTCATTATATCTTTTACGGTTACCTCTTCAAATCCCAACAAATTATCAATAATTGAAGATTCGTGATCTTGCAATGCTCCGCTATCTTTGCCTAAACGTGCCATTGCCGCAAAATCGGCTCGGCTTAAAACGCTTTCGCCTTTGTTATTCTTTAACCTTTTTGTAATAGCCTGACTTAGCCACACTAAAGGAAACAAGGCTTTTTCTAAAAACCATAAGGAAGTAACGGTAAAAGGTGCTAACGATCTCCAGTTATTGGCACCAATTGTTTTTGGTATAATTTCAGAAAGAATTAAAATCGCCAAAGTCATAGCTCCTGCTATTAACGATTCGTAACTTATAGGTAATGGGCTTTCTATATTACCAAAAAATTTGCCTGCTTGCGCACCAACACCCATTGCGCCAACTGTATGCGCAATTGTATTTAAACTTAAAATGGCAGATAAAGGCCTATCAATTTCTTCTTTAAATCGTTGAAGGCGCTTACCCAAAATACCGCCTTCGGAAACCATTTGCTGTACATAAGCTGGCGTTATACTTAGTAAAACCGCTTCCCAAATTGAGCATAAAAAAGAAAAAACAATAGATATTATAAAAAATACAATTAGTAAAGTCATTATAATTAAATGATGTGATGCTGCAAAGATAAACTATTGCGCCAACCAAAAAAACTTTAAATAAATACGCTACATTTTTATAAATTTTGATTTTGAGTAACTTTTTAGTGATTGCCATTGCGATGCTTTATATTTGCAAACGAAACTAACATAAATATGAATTTCAATTTAAGCGAAGAACACTTAATGATACAAAAAGCTGCCCGCGATTTTGCTGTAAATGAGTGCTTACCTGGCGTTATTGAGCGAGACGATAAAATGGAAGTAGCAACCAAACAAATTAAAAAATTAGGCGAGTTAGGTTTTTTGGGTATGATGGTTGATCCTAAATATGGCGGCGGCGGAATGGACACCACAGCATACGTATTAGCAATGGAAGAAATTTCGAAAATTGACAATTCAGTTTCAGTTTGTATGTCGGTAAATAATTCGTTAGTCTGTTGGGGCTTAGAAACCTTTGGCAACGAGGCGCAAAAGCAACAATATTTAGTGCCCTTGGCAAAAGGAGAAATGGTAGGCGCATTTTGTTTGAGCGAACCAGAAGCAGGCAGCGATGCCACAATGCAACGCACAACTGCAATTGATAAAGGCGATCATTATATTATAAACGGCACAAAAAACTGGATTACCAACGGTAAACAGGCTGGTATATATTTAGTAATTGCTCACACCAACCCAGAGGCTGGCCACAAAGGTATTAACGCATTTATTGTTGAAGCAGGTGCAGCAGGCGTTACCACAGGCGCAAAAGAGCATAAGCTTGGTATTCGTTCTTCCGATACTTGTTCGGTAATGTTTCAAGATGTAAAAGTGGACAAAGCAAACCGTATTGGTGAAGATGGTTTTGGTTTTAAGTTTGCCATGAAAACGCTTTCGGGTGGTAGAATTGGTATTGCAGCGCAAGCTTTAGGCATTGCATCGGGTGCTTACCAATTGGCTTTGGCTTACAGTAAAGAAAGAGAAGCTTTTGGCAAGCCTATTTCGCAACACCAGGCAATACAGTTTAAATTAGCCGATATGGCTTTAGAAATTGAAGCGGCCAGGTTACTTTGTTTAAAAGCGGCTTGGGCAAAAGATAATGGCGAACCATACGATATTGCTTCTTCTATGGCAAAATTATTTTGTAGTGAAGTAGCTATGAAAACCACAACAGAAGCAGTACAAGTGCATGGCGGTTACGGTTTTGTAAAAGAATACCACGTAGAACGCTTAATGCGTGATGCAAAAATTACACAGATTTACGAAGGCACTTCTGAAGTGCAACGAATAGTAATTGCACGAAGTATTTTGAGGTAGGGGGATGGTAATTTGCAAAGCTTTTTAAAAACTATATTGCAATTAAAATTTATGGTGAAAATATTATTTGATGAATGGAAAAATAGTATGTCTTTTATGATAGACGACAATTTTGACAAAAACTTTCTTCAAACAATAACACCGCTAACTAAATTAGTAAATAAGTCTTGTAGAAGTTTTTCAAATCCACTAGAATTATCTTCATTTTTAACTACCGATAGTGGCAATATCGCCTCCTTATTAAAATTAAAAGCTTTTGTTTCTGTTATTGGCCTATCAGAAGAAAGACTTAAAAGAGTAGTTTCTTTGGTACGATTTAAATTTTTTGGCGAAGCGTTTAAAACAGAATGGCCGGTAAGTAGGGTTAGCAAAATGTTAAATTAAAATGAAACATTTAAAAATCTATTAATTGATTTTTTTATAAATGGTCGCAACTCAAAGGTTGGTGAGGAAATGCCTTTGTATTATATGCGTAATTTCAACCTTTTAAATGAAGATTTCATTAGCGATTTAACAGAATTCAATTATGTTAACAGAATTTTAAATGATAACGAAATTCAAGGAAAGTATTCCAATAAAGTAGGCGCACACGTTGAAAGCATTATACAAAATAAACTGGATGAATATTGTAATACAATAAACAACACATTAAGATACGAAACACAAAAAGAATTTCCATTACTAAATAAAAATATAGATTTTTTAATACCAGGTGTTGATGCTCCTATTATATTAATTGAGTCTTCTTATAATATAACAACTGGTAGTGGACAATCAAAACGTGCCGACCAGTTAGTAGAATTTTATAGTATTTTAATGAAACATAATGCTAACCACCGAGCAAACAAAGTTATTATGCTAAACTACTGCGACGGTTTTGGCTGGGTTGGGAGACAAAATGATTTACATAGAATATATGATGCTAGTGATTTCGTTTTAAATCAAAACCATCTTAATATTTTAGATGAAATTCTTAATGAATATTACTAAATAAAGCTTCTTCTGCATTATCAGTTAATTTTATTTTTTTCGAATAAATTTCTGCCAATATGCGAGCAATATGTTCAACTACTGGTACAGCAACCGTATTACCCAACAAGTCAAAAGCTTCTGTTTTTTTAACAGGTATTTCATACCATTCTGGGTAACCAAAAAGTCTTAATCCTTCTCTTATGGTTAATCTTCTTAAACCATTATTGTCAGGAACTGCTAAGCGAGAAACATCAGTAGCCACAAGAGTTGGAGCAATATCATTTGGGTCCAAAATTTTATTAATTTCAAAGCTCAATTTACCAGTTACAATATTGTAACCTTTTGGTTTGGTTTCATCGTGCATGCGGTATTTTTTTTCTCCGTTTTTTGTAATTTCACTAACTAATTTTTTGGGATGCTCAAATCTCAAATAACCCTTTTCAACCAAATCGTCCAACTTCATTTTCAAATTATCTTTATTATGAAAAGTAGCAATTTGACATAGCGTTAAAGCCATTCCGTCCATCCAATCAATACCAATTTTTTTAGCCCAGTGTTTTTTTCGTCTTTCTTTAAAAAGTTTGTTAAGTATTATAATCTGTTCATCAGAAACTTCTCCTTTAATTCCAATATCCCAACTATGAATATTATTATCGCCACCTCTTTTATCTTTAATTGATTTTCCATATAAATCTTCCATTTCAAAATGAGCAAAAAGCTTTTCAACAAATTTAGTATTCATTGTTTCGAGTCCATTTTCTAAAATGCTTTTTAAAGGTTTAATTTTTTTTTCAGTTACTGCTAAGTTTGCCTTTTTATTTTTTGTTCCTACTATAAATATCCTTTTTCGAGATTGTGGCAAACCAAATTCAATAGCATCTAAAACTTTCCAAACAACCTTATAATTTAACTCATTTTCAAGTTTGTATAATATAGTGTTTAGCGTTCTTCCTATCTTATCATTTTTATTTTCTAAATCGTGTTTTACAAGCCCTTCAACGTTTTCAAGTATAAAACCATAAGGTTTTTTTGCTTTTAAAATTCTTTCTATTTCAAAAAATAATGTTCCCCTTGTATCTGCAAAACCTTGTCGTTTACCACCTACACTAAATGGTTGGCAGGGAAATCCTCCTAAAAGAAAATCAAAATCTGGTATAAATTCATTTCTTATATCAAATAAATTTCCTGCTAAAAAGTGATGTTCAAAATTGTGTTTCAAAGTTTTTACTGCGTATGGTTTAATTTCAGAAGTCAAAACACATTCCGTTTTAAAACCAGAATCTTGAAAAGCTTTTTCAAATCCTAATCTAATTCCTCCAAGGCCTGCAAACAAATCAATAAATTTTACTTTTTGCATCTCAATTAGTTTTTAGATTCATATTCTACTTGTGGTTCAGTAACCATTGAAAATTGACTTTCGTATTCTTGAATTTCAATTTTCTTGCAACCAATAGCAGTTAAACATTGTAGAAAAAATGATGCACTAAAAGTACCTCTACTAATTTTACTATCAATACTTGATTTAGTTTCATTAACTCCAATTTGAGCCAATAATTCTGATAGTTTCAAATTTGAAATATCTCTGCGAACTAACTCTGCTTTTAATAAGCACTTAACTTTACTATTCCAAGTTGGCATAATTAATAAAAATGATTAATTGCAAATATTGATAGTTATTGGCATATTTGCAAATAATTATTAATAAATAAAAACAACACTTAACTACGCAGATAAGAATATAAACATTATTGCTTTTGATTAACAATGTTGCATAAATAAACGTAATTTCAATGTTTAAAAAAACTAGCATCTAAAAATGAGCAAAAAAATTGCAATTCTAAGAGGTATAAATGTTGGTGGTAAAAGAAAAATTTTAATGGCCGATTTAAAGTTGCTGTTTCAAAACTTGGGCTTTAGCAATATTAGTAGCTACATACAAAGTGGTAATGTTATTTTTATTGATGATAATGGTTTAAATGATTTAGATATTGCTAAACAAATTGAACACGCTATTACAGCAAAATATAAATTTGATGTGCCTGTAATAATAAGATCTTCAAAAGAAATTGCAAAAGCGGTTAAAAAAAATTCGTTCTACAAAAAAAATGCTGAAGATATTAGTCAATTGCATCTTACCTTTTTAAACGAAAAACCAACAAAAGAAAATCTTACCAAAATAGAAAGCTACAACTACGAGCCTGACAAGTTTGTTATTATTGGCAAAGAAGTTTTTATATTTTGTGCTGGTAAATACCATCAATCAAAACTAACAAACAATTTTTTTGAGAAGAAATTAAAAGTTAGTGCTACTACGCGTAACTGGAAAACAGTTTTAAAATTGGTAGAGTTAAGTGCATAGACTTGTTTGGCAACTTTTAAATAAATGGTTCAATTTTATTTAAAAATTAGAGTAAAATGAAAAAGTATAAAAAAGAAGATATTTCGGTAGTTTGAGATTCGGAAAAATGTATTTATGCTGGTTTATGTGCTACTCCTCAGCTTTCAGCAGTTTTTAAACCTAAAGAACGGCCGTGGATTCAACCTGAAAATGCAAGCAAAACAGAAATTGTTTCACAGGCAAACAAATGACCATCTGGAGCATTATCAATATTAAAAGAAGTAATTTACCTAATAACTGAACCTTTACTTTTATAAGAAATTAGCAGCAAGCCTAAAAAGGTGAGTAAGCCGTTTAAAGGTAAAATTAAAAAGCCAAACTCAAAGCCATCTAAATTAGTGCCTGATTTATTTACGAAATAAGAGATAACTACCGCTGCTACACAAACCAATACTACTAAAAAGTTGTTGTATACTTTTCTATTAGTTAATATACCAAAAGAGAACAAGCCTAAAATTGGCCCGTAGGTAAACATTGCAGCTCTAAAAATATCCCATATTAAGGCATCGTTGGCTAATTGGTTGTAAATTAAAATTACGCAAAACAGCAATATTGAAAAGCAGATGTGTACAATATAACGTGTTCCTCTGTTAGATTTTCCTTTTTCAAAATCTAAAAAATCTACACAAAATGAAGTGGTTAATGCTGTTAAAGCACTATCTGCACTAGAATAAGCTGCTGCCAATAACCCAATAAAAAAAGTTGTACCTACTAAAAAAGGCATATGGTTTAATGCAATGGTTGGAAACAACAAATCGCTGCTTTCGGGCATTGCAATACCTTTAGCATCCATATAAATAAATAATAAAGCACCTAACACCAAAAATATAAAGTTTACAAATACCAAAATAATACTAAACCAAAACATATTTTTTTGTGCATCGCCGAGGCTACGACAACTTAGGTTTTTTTGCATCATATCTTGATCTAAGCCTGTCATAACAATAGCTATAAATGCACCGCTGAAAAATTGTTTAAAAAAGTTGTTACCAAGTTTAAAATCCCAAAAAAACACTTGACTGTAATTACTATCACTTACTGCTTTAAACAGGTCTGCAAAACCAAAGTTTAATTGATTGCACATTGCCACAATTGTAAATACCAAAGCCAATAGCATAAATAAGGTTTGCAACGAATCGGTAAAAACAATGGTTCGAATGCCACCTCTAAAAGTGTATAACCATATTAGTAAGATGGTAATGGCTACAGTTGCTGCAAAAGGTATATCCCAGGCACTAAATATTGCGAGTTGTAAAACTGCTGCTACCAAATACAGCCTAAGTGCTGCCCCAATTACTCTTGATATTAAAAAAAACGCTGCTCCCGTTTTGTATGCATAAAAGCCTAATCGTTTTTCTAAATAAGTATAAATAGATGTTAGGTTTAAGCGGTAATAAATAGGCATTAAAATAGCACCAATTATTAAATAACCCAGCAAATAGCCAAACACCATTTGCATATAACCAAACTGTGCACCTTGTACTGCGCCAGGTACAGAAATAAAGGTAATGCCCGAAAGCGAAGCCCCTATCATACCAAAAGCTACTAAATACCATGGCGATTTTTTGCCGCCTACAAAAAAAGCATCATCACTACTATCGCTGCTGGTGGCAAACGATATTAAAAATAGTAATCCAAAATAGCTTAAAGCAATAAAAAGTACTGACAGTGGTGTCATAAAAAGTACAAAAATATTAGGCAACAAAGCTACGAAACTAATAGTAAGCTTTGGTTTTTTGTGCTTTAATAATTGTTATATAATATCAATGATTATTGAAATTTAGCATAAAGCAATTACTTTTATGGTATGAAAAAATTTATTATTGCTATACTTGGTGTTTTATATTGTTTTTCGTTGTTGGTGGCACAAAGCGTTTTACCATTTAAAAACAGCAACGAAATAAAAATATACAATGACAAACAACTTCAAATGAAAGCACCTTTTGTTGGTGGTTTTTCGGCTCCCCAATTTTCTGATGTAGATTTGAATAATGATGGTATTAAAGATTTATTTGTTTTTGACAGGCAAGGTAAAAAGATAAGTACTTTTATTAACAGCGGAACAATTGGTGAGGCTGATTACGCTTATGCACCCGAATATGAAACACTTTTTCCGGCCAGGTTAGAGCATTGGGTTTTATTACTCGACTATAATAATGATGGCCTTGAAGATATATTTACCTACGGCGTACCCGGTGGCATCAAACTGTATAAAAGCTATTACGAAAACGACTCTATACAATTTACATTAGTTAATAATGTTTTAGAGTATGAAAGTCAGTCGGGCTTTCCATTAAACATTTACGTTTCACCAGCAGACATACCCGCTTTTGCCGATGTAGATTTAGATGGCGATATAGATGTTTTAACCTTTGAACAGTTTTTGGGCAGTAACTTAGAGTGGTTTAAAAATGTAGCCGTAGAATACAACCTACCAGAAGATTCTTTGTATTTTATAAAAGAAAAAACCTGTTGGGGCAATTTTTTAGAAAACGCATATACATCGGATATTGCTTTAGATGCTTGTGATGGGTTAAAATTAAATCAACAAAATGAAAGCCTTAAAAAACATCCAGGCTCTTCAATTTTAGCTTTTGATTATGATAATGATACCGATACTGATTTATTATTAGGAGATATAAGTTCAAGCAAATTAAATTTTTTGTTAAATGGTGGTAGCCCGGGCGATGCACATATTACAGAAGCTTATAATTGGCTACATAGCGACAATGTTTTAGATACTTACATTTACCTTTCTGCATATAGCTTAGATTTTAATAATGATGGTAAATTAGATGTGCTTTGCGCGCCTAATACTACTCAAATTTCAGAAACCAAAAATCAAATTGCCTGGTATGAAAACACTTCTGACGATACAACAACCGATTATAAGCATCATAAAGAAAACTTTTTTACTAACCATGTTTTAGATTTTGGCTCAAACAGTTACCCTGCTGTAGTAGATTTTGATAATGATGGATTGATGGATATTGCAGTAGGTGTTAAATATTGGTTTAATCGGGCAGATACTTCTCAACAAGGTATAATGGCAATGCTTAAAAATGTAAGTACCGCTAATGGCTTAGCTTTTGAGTTAGTAGATACCAACTACAACAACTTGTATAACTTAAACCTATTGGGCATAAGGCCAGCTTTTGGTGATTTAGATGGAGATGGAGATGCTGATATGATTACTGGTGATAATAGAGGATTTTTGCATTACTTTGAAAACATTGCCAAAGCAAATGAACCAATGCAATTGCAATTAAACACTTTAAATATTGATAGCATTACAATTGGCTCAAATGCAAGCCCCACTTTGTTTGATTATAATAGAGATGGTTTGTTAGATATTATTTGTGGCGAAAGAAGAGGTGCATTTCACTATTTAAAAAATGTAAGTAGCAATACTGAAATAAAGTTTAGCTATGAAAATAATTTTTTTGGTGGAGCTTTAGTTAAAGAAAATGGAGAAGCTATAGGAAGTAGTGCAGCTACTATAGTTGTTGAAGACAGTACTAATATTGCTTATTTAATAGCTAACAATTATAACGGCAATTTATATTTAATAAACAATTTAGATAATGAAATTTTTACACTCAATAACAGTATTTTTAATAATATAAAAACGGCTGGCGAAGGTGGCGTAGCAGTTTACGATTTTGATAAAGATGGTTTTTTAGAAATGTTAGTAGGCAATATAAATGGAGGGCTTAACTTTTACACTCAAAAAGCAGAAATTACATCAATTATTAATAATGTAAAAAATAAAATAAAAATATACCCCAATCCTGCTACTAATACGCTTTATATTGATAACGCAAATACCATCTTTCAATATAAAATTTTTGATTGTATGGGCAAATTAATATTAAAAAATAATAGTATTTATAATGAAATTAATATTTCACACTTAAATAAAGGTTTGTACATTTTAAAGCTTCAAAATGGGGCTAATTTTAGCTTTCACCGTTTTATAAAAAATTAAAATTCCAAAAAATATATAAAAAAAATATGCGGTGTTATCGCATATTTTTTAAAAAATATCCTTAAAAAAAAATATCTTTAACAATTGTTGTATCAACAATTTGCAACTTTTTAAACCTCTAATGAATTACAACCGCTACAAACTAAACTCTATAACCGCTACTGAGCTTGATCAGTACCTCGGAAAAGGCTGGTATAGGATGGGGCTTTCCATTTTTACAACACAGTATTTAATTTTCGATAAAAAAATATATAATGCAATTTGGTTAAGAGTTCCTTTATATAATTACGAACTTAGAAAAAGCCACAGAAAAATAATTAACAAAGTTGAAAATAAATTTACCGTTAAAATAAATAGCGCACAAATTAACGAAGAAAAGGAATTACTGTTTGAAGAATACAAGCTTAATTTTAAAGGAGATTTATATTCATCTTTAAAAATTTATATGCAAGACAATGAAAATTTTAATATTTACAATACAAAAGAATGTTGCATTTATGATAATGAAAAGCTAATAGCCTTTAGTTTTTTTGATATTGGCGAAAAATCCTCTGCAGGCATATTGGCGGCTTATAATCACAACTATTCTAATTGTAGCCTGGGTATTTACACAATGTTAAAAGAAGTGTTGTTTTCTAAAGAAGCTGATTTAGATTACTATTATCCTGGTTATTTTGTGCCACAATATAAACGTTTTGATTATAAATGCAACCTTGGTAGAACAGAATATTTTAATTACTATACAAAAACCTGGCTACTTTTAGATGATTTTCTTCCCAATCAAAACTTAGCAATTAATTTACAAAACAAAATTTTGCAATTATATAATGAAGTAAAGCAATATGGAGTTAATACCTTTATAACTTTATATAAGTGTTGGGAATTGGGCGATTTTTGTAACAACGCAGGCCAAATATATAATCATCCATTGTTTTTATTGTGCGAAAAAAACGGATTATATTATGTAGCAGAATATTGTCCATTGCAAGAGTATTATCGACTTAGTTTACTTAAAAAGCCAAAATTTTTTAGATATACCAAAAACAAAGAAGCTATTGAAAATGAATTAATTTTAGAAATTCATAATATATTAGAATGTGATACTTTTTTGTTTACAACTATTAATAGTAGCGAAATAGTAGATTTCCTTTAAACTCAAATATTGTTTCGGTAGGCTTCATTTTTTAACCAACTCCTTTATTTTTATTTATAATGAAAATTGTACCCTCTATAATAAATTGGTATTTCAAGCAACGATACAAAAAAATTGAACAGCATTATCTTAATCCTTTATCCCTTCAAGAAACAACATTTCAAAACTTGTTAGCTAAAGGTAAGCATACCTTATATGGAGAGAAACATAATTTCTCAGCAATTACAACTTATGCCCAATTTATAAATTACTGCCCACCTAACACTTACGATTCTCTACAGCCATACATTAATAAAATTATTGAAGGAGAAAAAAATGTGCTTTGGCCAAGCAAAATTAACTGGTTTGCAAAATCTTCTGGCACAACATCAAACAAAAGTAAATTTATACCAGTTAGTTATGAAGCATTAGAAGATTGTCACTTTAAAGGTGGCAGAGATGTTTTAAGCTTTTACTGCAATTGTAAACAGCAAACGTCAATTTTTGAAGGCAAAGGTTTAACAGTTGGCGGAAGCCACAGCATTAGCATCTTAAATGAAAAAATGCATATTGGCGATGTTTCTGCTGTTATGATTGAAAATATGCCATTTTTAGGTCAACTATTTAATACTCCTGATAAAGAAATTGCCTTGTTAGATAATTGGGAGTTGAAAATTGAAAAAATGGCTGCTGCCACCTCGCAAGAAAACGTAACTATGTTAATTGGTGTTCCTTCGTGGACACTAGTATTGTTGAATAAAATTTTACAACTTCACAATGCAGAAAACATAGCTGATATATGGCCAAACCTGGAATTATTTATACACGGCGGAGTAAGTTTTGTGCCCTATAAAACCCAATTTGACCAACTATTTAAAAACTCACAAGTTAACTATTTAGAAACCTATAATGCATCTGAAGGTTTTTTTGCTATACAAGATAACCCAGCAACAAACGATTTGTTGTTAATGTTAGATTATGGTATTTTTTACGAATTTTATGATGAGATAAATAATAAATATGTTTGGTTAAATGAGGTGGAATTACACAAAAAATACACACTTTTAATAAATACAAACGCTGGCTTATGGCGCTACAAAATTGGTGACACTATTTGTTTTACCAGCTTAAAACCTTACAAAATAAAAATTTTAGGTCGCGATGTTCAGTTTATTAATATTGCAGGCGAAGAACTTATTGTTGCTAATAGCGATGCCGCAATTGCCCAGGCGTGCAAAAAAACAAATGCAACAGTTAAAGAATATGCTGCTGCTCCAATTTTTATGAATAATAATAAAAGCGGTTGCCACGAATGGATTATTGAATTTGAAAAAGAGCCAGATGACTTTAGCAAATTTTGCACTTATTTAGATGAGGAATTGCAAAATAACAATACAGATTATGCCGCAAAAAGATTTAATAATATGGTTTTAAATATACCTGTAATACACATAGCACCGAAAAATTTATTTTACAATTGGTTAAAAATTGCAGGTAAATTAGGAGGCCAACACAAAGTACCACGCTTAGCCAACAATAGAAAATACTTAGAAGAAATGTTGCAAATTATGAATGTCGCCTAATAATTTCTTTAATAAGTATTTTTAATTTTTTAACATCTATAGGTCTTTCAAAAATTTTATATGCAAAAGGAAAATTTTTAAAATCCTCAATGGTATTATCAGAAATATGAGCAGTAATTAAAGAAACTACTGTTTTTGGATAATCTTTTAAATACTCATTATTATAAAGTTGCAAAAAATCAAATCCTGTTTCTTCTATAAGCTGAATATCGCATAAAATACCGTTAATAAAATTACCTTCATTAATAGATTCATCTAATTTTTCTGCTGCTTCTTTAAGATTTTCTGCATAAATCCTTTCAATAGAATTTAAATGAAAATCATCACGATAAAAGTCAAAAATTGCTTCAATTAATGCTTTTGCTATTGGGTCATCATCAATAAAAAGTATTTTAAATTGCTTTAGCAAGGTTTTCGATTTTTTTTAAGATAAGTATTTCTGTATTTACTTTAAAACAGGTAAAATGTTTCAATTTTATTTCATTTTTCAAAATTTATTTTGTAAATATACTAATCTTTAATTTAGGATAATGGTAAAATTTATTATACATGCCGTAGAAACGGCTATTGAAGGGCTAAAAATTGATGCCGGTGGGCCGTTTGGAGCACTTGTAGTTGATAAACAAGGTAAAATTATTGGGAGAGGATATAATAGTGTAACCTCAACAAACGACCCAACTGCGCATGCCGAAATTGTAGCCATAAGAGCCGCTTGCAAACATTTAAATAGCTTTCAACTAACAGGCTGTACCATTTACACCTCTTGCGAACCTTGCCCCATGTGCTTATCTGCAATATATTGGGCAAGGGCAGAAAAAATAATATATGCTTGCAGCCGAAAAGATGCCGCCGATATTGGTTTCGATGATGACTTTATCTATCAAGAGATTCCTTTGCCAATTGAAAAAAGAAGTATTCCTTGCGAACAACTTTGCCGTGAAGAAGGGTTAAAAGCATTTCGGGTTTGGACTGATAAAACAACTAAAATTGAATATTAGCACAAAATATTTTCGTTAAGTTGATTAAAACCCTTTATGCCTTGCAAGCCACCTGTATGAATAGCTAAAATTTTTTGGTTGCTTTCAAAACACTTATTGGTTATCATTTCAAAAATACCAAATAACATTTTACCCGTATAAAGTGGTTCTAACTGAATATTATAAATAGCTTTAAACCGATTGATAAACTTAATTAATGGTTGATTTGTTTTTGCAAAGCCACCAAAAGTATAATCGTAGTTTATTAATAAATCTTCTTTTATTTCGGTGTTTTCTTTTTGTAAGATCTTTTGTAAAGCTGTTTTATAAAGCATTTTTACACTTGCAAAACCAATTAGCGCTTGTTCTATTTGTTTTGTTAAATATATACCAGCTAATGTACCACCTGTTCCAACTGGGCAGCATATTGTATTAAAATGAGTAGTTGTTTTATCTAAAATTTCTTTTGTTCCTTTTAGTGCTAAAGCATTGTTACCGCCTTCTGGCACAATTAAATAATTAGGGTAATCATTTATCAATTGCTCAACTACGCTTGCTAGCGTATTTTGCCTGTAATTGGTTCTGCTCCAAAATTTAAATTGCATACCTGTAGAAACACAAAAGTCAAGTGTTGGGTTGCTTTTTTTTTGCCATTCTTCTCCTCTAACTATGCCAATTGTTTTAAAATTAAACAAATTACCAGCTGCTGCAACTGCATGTAAATGATTAGAAAAAGCTCCACCAAAAGTAAGCAGACCGACCACGTTATTTTCTTTTACAAAACTAATATTGTGCTTTAATTTATACAACTTATTGCCATTTAATAATTGATTATTAGGATGCATTAAACCAACATTGTTTAAATCTGTTCTTAATAAACTTAGTTGGCAAGTGGTATCAATTCCCCATTTAGTTAAATCAATTTCATCTATTCGGTTGCCAGTTGTTGGGTAATTCATATCATTTAAAAGCCGGTATTTAATTTACTTATATTATCATCGTTTACGGCAATACCAGTTAACATAGGTACAAACCTAAAGTCTGGGCCTTCAACAATTACTATTTTATCTATGGTTTTTTGTACCAATAGCATTTGTTGTATAGCTTTGGTTTTGTTTACTGGTATTACCATTCGCCCGCCAACTTTTAGTTGATCTAACAAATTTTGAGGTATTTCAGGTGCTGCGGCTGTTACAATTATTCTATCAAAAGTAGCATATTCGGGCAAGCCTTCAAAGCCATCTTTATAAAAGCAAGTTACATTATCATAACCCAAAAAAGAGAGTATTTTTTTGGCTTTCTTATGAAGCTTTTCAAATCGTTCTAATGTGTAAACTTGCTTTACTAATTTACTTAAAATGGCAGCCTGGTAACCACTTCCGGTACCAATTTCTAAAACATTCATAGTATTATCAACGTTTAAAAATTCGGTTTGATAGGCTACTGTATAAGGTTGCGAAATAGTTTGGTTCACATCAATCCGTAAGGCAATATCTTTATAAGCTTGATTTTCGAAAGTTTTATTAACAAATAAATGCCGGGGCACCTGGCTCATTGCTTCTAAAACCGCCAAATCGCTTATTCCTTTTTCTTTTAAAAATTGAATGAGTTGTTTACGTAAACCCTTGTGCCTGTAACTATCTTGCAAATTGCTGTTTTTGTATTGTGGCTAAATTAAAAAATACTAACTGCTTTTCTATTAAGATATTTATAAATTGGTAGATTATTAAACACTTCTTGCTTTCAAAAGAAATTTACTATTTAAAAAATAAGTGAATAACTGGTTATATTTGTAAATAATGACATCATAGTTATGCGCAATAAAGTAAAAAATATCATCATACCAAATAAAATTAATGCTACACATATTGAAGGAATGTGGGACAAGTTTCATGTTGATTGGCAACTTGATCCAAAAGTAAATATTTTGGGCGGCATTAATGGTAGCAGCAAAACCACTTTGTTAAATATTATTGGAGAACTGATTAGTGGAAAAATTAATGGGCGAAAGAAAGTTTTTTAAAAGGTATTTATTCAATTTGATCAGGACTGGAGAAATTATCCTGATAGTTTTAAAAGCAATGCATCAAAATACACCATACCCAACTTTGCTAAAATAGATACTTTTGATATGCCTGTTAAGGATAAAAGAAAAATATCAACCGAGAACCACATATTTAGATGTTGAATTGAGAGATCTGATTGATGGCAATAGTACCGACTTTAATTTTGTATAGCTTTATTCTAAAATTCAAACCAAAACTATTGAACTTTACGAACAGAAAAAAATGAAGAAGCCAAAATCCAATAACATAGAATTGCAGATTTCTTTTCAACAATAGATAATTTCTTTGCTAAAACCAATAAACGGATTGTTTTTACAGAGGATAAAAATATCGTTTTTCTAAATAGAGACCGTCAACTTAAAATTAACCAATTATCTTCTTGGGAAAAGCAACTTTTAGTTATTCTATTTGAAGTGTTTTGCAAGAAGAACAGCCTTATATACTTTTATTAGACGAACCTGAAATTTCCTTCATGAGATTACAAATCCCACAGAGAGATGGTTTTTCAAAATAGGATCATAAAATTTCACGAAGATGAACTGCTTTGTTTCGAGGTTCAACCAATAATTATTTTCTACTGATTCACTAATTATTATTGCTACATATCATTTGAAATTGAGTTAAAAATTAAACCTTTTTTTTATACTCCCTTTTCACTTTTGCAGGAATATCTACACGCACATTTTCTGGATTGTTTGTTGAATATGATGATTCTGAAACTTCTAAAATTTTTGGTATTTGCTCTTTATTTGGTAAGTGTGTTTTGCCTTTCCAACAGGTAAGTTTTTGAATTGAATTCTCAGTTAGATAATTAGGTTTTTAATAGCGTTGTTGCTTGATAGTTTTTTGTTGAACAAAATTTAAATACATAATTAATTAATAATGATTGTTTTGCAATAATTTTACAATTATTTTTGATTCAATAAAATCAGAGATAATGGAAAATATTGCTACTGCTGTTTTGGCTTTAACTCA
>Ga0209831_1000257_pt1 | contig 50714 bp, 47 predicted proteins | sample Maine_Asex4_meta_FD_187451 | JGI IMG/M metagenome (GOLD analysis project Ga0209831, IMG submission 187451) | Marine algal microbial communities from Maine, USA - Maine_Asex4_metaG (SPAdes) (version 2) | ecosystem: Host-associated > Algae > Red algae > Unclassified | place: Maine, USA | collected... | reverse complement strand
ATGAAGTGGATAATCATTTGCAACGCATCGAAGATAAATTAGATCTTGGCAATGAGCGCTCACCGGGTGATTTGTTTGCAGCTTTTGCGCATGTCAGACAGACGAAGGAATGAGGATAGCTTTTTTACAGATCACTCGTAATCACTCGTAATCACTTTAAGCGTTTTCAAGCCGCAAATTCACGCACCACTTGACCGGCGTTAATGTCTGTTCATATGCCATTTCGTAGAGATAATTTCGATTGATGTTGTTTTTCTAGCGTTACACAGGACTAAGGCCATGTTCAAGGCAGCAGGCAATAAACTGGGATAAAAAATGTTAGATAGTGAGTGTAAATGCACCTATCCTGTACCGAAGGGTTTCGCTCAGCAGCAATGACCTCCTACACTCATTGCACCATTGCGGCAATCAATCTCCAAAGCAATGGTAGCAGCAGGGCCGTTGCTAATGCATTTAATCCCATGGCCAAACCAGAGAACGCTCCAGCAATATCGTTGATTTGCAATGCTCGCGCTGTACCGATACCGTGACTCGCCGTGCCCAAAGCCATTCCGCGTGCCGACCAATCTTTAACACTGAGTAGGTTTAGCAGGGTAGGTCCAATGGTTGCACCTACAATGCCGGTCACTATGACGATTACCGCAGTGAGTGATGGCAATCCACCAAGCTGATCCGATATTCCCATCGCAACTGGGGCTGTAACTGATTTAGCGGCAATCGATGATATTGAAACAAGATCGGCACCAAATGCCCAAGCGCAGCCAATGGCTGTAATTACTGATGTAATTGAGCCGCACATCAAGCTGACCAAGGTAGCAACAAGGGATTTCCTAACTCGGTGAAACTGACGGTATAGCGGTATTGCTAGTGCGACTGTGGCGGGTCCAAGTAAAAAATGAACGAACTGCGCACCTTCGAAATAGGTTTCGTAATCTGTTTTAGTTAAATGTAGGACCGCGACAATTACCGCGACTGCTATAAAAACAGGGTTTAATAGTGGGTGTAACTTCATTTTTCGATAAACGGCTGACGCTGCGACAAATACGGCGAGTGTCATGGTCAGGTGCAGTAACGGACTTGCACTTAGATAGACCCAAACGTCGCGAAATTCATTCATGGTTTTTTTTCGAATCTGCAGTGTTAAATTCTTCAGAGCCTTTGTTGAGGGCTTGCATAACCAATGCGGTTACAACAATCGTTAGAACTGTACTGATTAATATTGCGAGAAACAGCGGCCACAGATTCCCTCTGAGTAAATCGAAATGCGCCATGATGCCAACGCCTGCTGGAACAAACATTAGGGAAAGATTGTTGAGGAGCCCTTTAGATACGTTTTCAAGTTCAGCAGGTACTTTTCCATTGATCAGTAAAAAAACGAAGAGGAGTATCATTCCTGCTACGGGCCCAGGCAGGGGTACGTCTGCGGATTTCACTGCAAACTCCCCAGCCAGTTGGCACAGCAGAATTAAGGTTAGATATTCAAGCATTAGGTTCTATTTTTTGTAAAGCAAGATCACTAAGAGCTTGCGTATTTTGCTGTTAATTAACCTGCAAGCTATCACATCGATAGCGATGTTGACCATTCCATCTGCACGGCAAGCCTATGGTATATACAGCTTAAACTACCTGCAGTGAAGTTTTAGAAGTCCTCGGACAATACCACCGTAATACGTCGATTTTGCTTTCCCTTATTTTCTATCTTACGCACCACCATTGCACCGATCTCGCCGGTTGATGCCACATGTGTACCTCCACAGGCTTGTAAGTCAACACCCGCAAATTCAACTAAACGGATTGTGCCTTCAGCATTGGTTGGGGGTTTAACCGACATCGTACGCACCAGCTCAGGCGTAGATGCCAACTCTTCATTAGTAATCCAGCGAGTGCTCATTGGCGCATCCTTTTTCACAAGCTCCATCAGCCGGTTGGTTACATCGGCTTTATCTAGTGGTTCTTGTAAATCAAAATCTAATCGCGCTCTATCAACTTGTATCGATCCGCCATTGACTGGCGCATCAATCACCACGCACATCATGTGTAGGCAACTGTGAAAGCGCATTAAGCGAAAGCGCCTGTCCCAATCAAGATGCAGTTCTACTGTATCGCCAATATTTATATCGGCGGTTGATTCCATCTGATGCCAATGTACGCCAGTTTCTTTGTCTTTGCGTGTGTCAGTGACGATGTGTTCGCCATCAGGCGCTATCAATTTTCCGGTATCGCCAAGTTGACCGCCGCCATGTGCGTAAAATACCGTTTGATCACACGCAATACCTTGCTCGTTTATGCCTACAATTTTAGCTTCGCAGGTTTTGAGGTAGCTGTCTTCACGATAAAGTGGGTTTGTCATGGCCGGTCCTGATGTCTTATGAGCGTGGTTAACAAACGTATAACACGCCTTGAGCAAAATAGCATCCTAACTGAAAATTGAACTGCGAATAATGCCTCTAGATCATTCCGAGTTCGTTGTAGAACGTTCTCAAATAGTAAACCGTTTGAACATACAAATTGAATGAAGCGTGCGTTTGTATAAAGAAGAGAGTCTTGCGTACGTGCTCTGACAGAATCGACTCGAGCAGGGCGTAGCGTAGCGTATAATATATCACTGGACAGCGTTTCGGCACGAACGATGGCCGTGTAATGCACTCGTGGAGAAAACAATTGACTGATAATTATTTCAAACCGGTATCCGGATTTGATCTTCCTCGGTTTGCCGGTGTGGCAACGTTCATGCGTCTACCAAATGTAGCGCTCGAGGATCCAAAAATAAGTGAAGTAAAGATCGGTTTAATCGGTGTTCCTTGGGACGGGGGTACGACTAACCGTCCTGGTCCTCGCCATGGGCCCCGTCAATTGCGAGACATGTCGACTATGATACGCGCACAAAACGGCGCCACCGGTGTGCGGCCTTTTGAACTAGTCAATTGCGCGGACCTTGGAGACGTGCCGCCTAATCCTGCAGACCTTATGGATACCATGTCGAGTGTGACAGCTTTTTATGATCAAGTGAAAGCTGCTGGCATTCACCCACTAACGGCTGGGGGAGATCACCTTACTTCGCTACCAGTGCTGCGTGCGTTAGCTAAAGACGCACCCGTTTCAATGATCCACTTTGATAGTCATACCGATCTTTTTGACTGTTACTTTGGCGGAACAAAGTATACCCATGGCACACCATTCCGACGTGCGGTTGAGGAAAACCTAATTAACCCGAAGAAAGTTGTGCAAATAGGAATTCGCGGTACGACCTACGACAATGAAGATCGAGACTTTGCGGATGCCGTTGGTATTCGTGTTATCCCAATAGAGGAGTTTCACGCGCGGGGTGTTGAGAGCGTAATGGAAGAGGCCTGCGAAATTGTAGGAGACACCGATACGTATATTTCCTACGACATTGATTTTGTAGACCCTACCTTTGCACCGGGCACCGGTACACCTGAAATTGGTGGGCCCAATTCCTATCAGGCCGTTCAGGTTGTAAGAGCGTTAGACAAAGTAAACATCATCGGTGCTGATCTTGTCGAAGTATCTCCTCCATTTGATCAAAGCGGTAACACAGCCTTTTTAGGCGCATCGATAATGTTTGAATTATTGTGTGTTATGGCTACGGACGTTTCCTAACAAGTTGTCACAAGTTATCGATTCAGGCATCTCACGAGTCTCTCCCATTTGATGAAGAACGCGAGCTACCTGTAACTCGGTGATCGAATGGATTGTCTATACATCCTTTGGACAGAACTGCACAAGCGTACCGTGTGATACCGGATACCGGATACCGGATGGCTGTGAGTTCCGTAGATGGTTCTATCGTATGGACCAATTCTGATGTAACCATAGACGTTCCAGAGTCTATGAGCTATGTCCTTTAAGGGATAATCGCTATGACAAAGCACTTCTGAGTGTTGGCTATCATTACGATATACCGTTGTTTTAACGTATTTTTTTCTAAACAGAAAACAACATCCAATCAGATTGAAGTGATTTATTCTGTTAACCCTATATTTATTAAGTGTTTCAGATGTATAATTAAGTAGTTGTAAGCATAAGTGTGTTGCATTCAATTTAAATTCACTTTGTCCAACCGCTCGAATTCACTGAGCGGATTGTTGTATTCGCTTTACGTTGTGATCGTTCGAAACCCTACAAAAACAAAACTCAAGGAATCTACCCTATGAAAAAACTAGATCGATATCTGTTAGGGATATTGTTAATACTTATGTCGACAAGTGCATTTGCGGCAGAAGGGGACCCTACTGGATTTAGCGCAGTACTTACCGGTATAAGTACTGGGGTAGATACATTTTTTAAGGATTATTTAGGTTGGTTTGTAAATCTTATTTTCTTTAGTGTTCCTGTCGGCGATGCTAGTTTCCCACTAATTGTTGGTTGGCTATTTATAGCTGCGATAATCTTTACAATCTACTTTGGATTTGTTCAATTTACGCGATCTGGTTTAGCCTTAGGCATTGTTAGTGGCAAATACTCTGATCCAAACTCTAAAGAAGATGGTGAGGTTTCTCACTTTCAAGCGTTAACAACGGCCCTTTCAGGTACGGTTGGTTTGGGTAATATCGCGGGTGTAGGTGTTGCGGTCGCTATTGGTGGACCTGGCGCAACTTTCTGGATGATTATGTGTGGCCTATTTGGAATGGCTTCTAAATTCTTCGAATGTACCTTGGGTGTTAAATATAGAGCAGTTTTACCATCAGGCGCTATATCGGGTGGACCAATGTATTACCTACGTGATGCGATGGCTGAAAGAGGTTTTGGCGGTTTAGGTAAGTTTCTAGCTGTCGGTTTTGCCATGATGTGTATTCTGGGTGCACTTGGTGGCGGTAACATGTTCCAAGCCAACCAAGCGCATGCAATGATGACCTATGCATTTGGTGTTCCACCTGAATACGGCATTATCACAGGCGTCATTCTTGCGGCACTAGTGTTCTCTGTCATTATTGGTGGCATGCCATCAATTGCATCAGTCACTGAGAAAGTTGTCCCTTACATGGCTGCTTTATATCTTGGTATGGGTATCATTGTAATATTGATGAATATTGGTCAACTCGGTGCAGCATTCTCTGCAATATTTGATGGAGCATTTACAGGTGCAGGTGTTGCAGGCGGAGTCATTGGTGCAATGATACAAGGGCTTAAACGAGCAACATTTTCCAATGAGGCAGGTGTCGGTTCTGCAGCAATTGCGCACTCGGCGGTTAAAACAAAGGAGCCAATCACAGAGGGCTTAGTTGCTACACTCGAGCCGTTCATTGATACAGTCGTTATTTGCACTATGACTGCATTGGTAATTACTATAGCTGGCTTAAACATAGCGCCGTTTGATGGTGCCGACTTAACCGGTGTTCAACTAACCGCAGCTTCTTTCTCGGATTCGGTTGGTTTCTTCAAATACTTACTCGCTCTAGCGGTAATTATGTTTGCATTTTCTACGATGATTTCATGGTCTTACTACGGTTTAAAAGCTTGGACTTACTTATTTGGTGAAGGCAAAGGACCAGAGATGATATTCAAGGTAATCTTCTGCATCTTTGTAGTAGTAGGCGCAACAATCAAGTTTGGTGCGGTAATCGACTTCTCTGACGCAGCAATATTTGCAATGTCTATCTTTAATATTATCGGCCTATACTTCCTCATGCCTATTGTTAAGAATGAACTAGCATCATTTGTAGCACGAGTTAAATCAGGTGAAATCAAGAAATACAAATAGTCAATTTTCATCGATGAATTATCCATAGGTATGGATAACAGTCGATTGATATAAGTTAAAAAAAGTCCACTTCGGTGGGCTTTTTTTATGAAGGTTAGTTAATGACAAGGCCTGTCATAAGTTGATAACCAAATTTGTGATTAAGTAATGTAACAAAAGCACACGATCAAAGAGGGGTGAATATTATGCAGGTTGAAGATACTCAAGTAGATCTGAGCAGAACCTTGATTCAAAAAGGGCCAAAGTTTAGATCTCATACAGTTATACTTAATGAGAGTACGGCTTACCTAAAACCGACCATTAGCTCATTACTGTTTTGTGTTGTGTATATTGTTGTTGGCTTATTCTTAATAACACTTGCGATCATTGTTTACGTAAAAAACAATCAAATTGACTTCATGATTTTCTTAGGCAGTCTTGGTATAGCAATAACGACATTTGGGTTCACCTTAATAACGCCCTTCGTAAAGCAAGTCACATTTGATAAAAGTAGGGGTACGTTTAAAAACAATACGGATCGTGTAGTAAAAATTGAAAATATTATTTCACTACAAATACTCAATAAAATGATTACCAGTAAACATGGCCTAGCTTATTCTTGTTATGAACTCAACATGTTTACCACCAATGGTCGTCGAGTTAATATTCTTAACCATAACGATCTCGACCAATTGGAAAGTGATGCTAGAAAATTATCTGAGTTTTTATCTGTTGAGCTTATCGATTTACAGCGTGAGATAATCCTATAACCGTAATAGTTAATACATAACTATGGGCAACTAGTTCGAATGCCCATTAATTTCTTAAAACGACACATTCTTATAAAGAATACGAATATAGAAAAGTAGGATTTAAATGACAAATCGTCAATCGAACATCATATTCTATAGCGTTATCTCTCTTATTATATTTGCAGTAATACTCAATTACACCAATCCAGAAATTTTTGAGAACCTAACAAAAAGTAAAAAAGAAATCTCAATCGAAGAGGCGATAGATAAGGGAGAATACAAAGCAGCGCTATATATTTATCAACAATTAGCGGATGAAAAAATTCGCGCTAATGACGAAAATACAATTGAGACAGCTACGATATTTCAAGATATAGCTAATTTATATTCTTTACTTGGAAATAAAGATGAAGAAATAAATTACTATTTAAAAGCTCTAAATATTAAAAAGCAACTGACAGAAGTTGACGTGTACGGCATCGTTCGTATTTACGATAAATTAGGATCACTTGCTGAAGAGGATAAACAATTCGATCAAGCACAAATGTATTATGAAAAATCCTTAGAAGGAAAATTAGGGACTGCTCGGGAAGAAGATGATGGATTGTTTGTAGGCATGATGAATACTCGAACAAAATACCTCCGGTTAAACAATGAGGAAACCATAGCTACGTTTAAAAAATTAGGGGAAATACACAACATTAAAGCAGAATACAGTATTGCAAAAAAGTACTATGAAAAAGCGTTAGCTGCTAGCAAATTAACATTTGGTGAAGATGATGTTAAGACATTGGAGATAATGAATTTAATGAATACCAGTGATGGCTTGAGTTTAGATTGAGGCGCGGATACCTTGGACAGGCAGTAACGAAAGACCGAATACTGCTGTCAGAGGATTGCCGCCGAAGCATTTTCGAATGCCAGCTTAACGTCTACTTGTTTGATGGGCGTCAAATGGGGGGTTACCGTGGCACAAACAAAAGCGTCGATTTATCGCATTAACGATTTAACCAAGATAGTACGTGCAGCCCCTGAGAGCACCACATGCCGCGCTAGTGCGCTATTCTTGTTATTCAATTTGACCTGTTCGTTGAATGCTGTAGCATCTTAGCTATCTCGACTTCGCTGTCGTTATAACAACGCATGGGAGGTTGCCTTTAGCGCACAATCAGGAATCATTCATTGTGACAGACACTATTTCGATAGGCATTGAAGAAGAATACCTGCTGGTCAATCCACACACACGAGCGTTGACTAAGCGGCAAGTCGCAGGCTTTATGGACAAATGCAAGGACCTGCTGGGTCCTCGGGTCATGCATGAAATGCTACAGAGCCAGATAGAGATCGGTACCGGTGTGTGTCAAACCATAGACGAAGCGCGCGCCGAGTTGGTCGAATTACGCACTGGTGTCTCCTCAGTAGCGCAAGAATTTGATCTAAGCATCATTGCGGCCTCCACTCATCCTTGGTCATTGTGGAGCGAACAAGAGCCGGTAGATTTGGAACGCTATCGTATTATGGGTGTGGAGCAAGCCAGCATCGCAAGGCGTACGGCAATCTGCGGTATGCATGTGCATGCGGGTATTCCTGATCGAGACTTACGTATCGATCTTATGAATCAAGTCAGCTACTTTATGCCGCACCTGCTTGTCCTAAGTGGTTCCTCTCCATTCTGGGAAGGTATTGATACCGGTTTAAAATCAATGCGACCCACTATTGCAGGTCATCTGCCCCGTTCAGGATTACCGGAACACTTTGACAACTGGAATGATTGGACCGAGATGCTTGAAGACCTGTCCAACTGTGGAATGGTCAGTGATGCTTCTCGCATTTGGTGGGATCTTCGCCCAAGTGTTCGCCACCCAACCCTTGAAATTCGAATATGTGACGTTTGTACCTGGGTGGAAGATGCGCTTTGCGTAGCCGCCATGTATCAATCAATACTGACCTTTTTAACCCACTTGCGGGCCAACAACCAATGTTGGCGTCACTATAGGCGCATTTTAATTCTTGAGAACAAATGGCGTGCGCAGCGCTACGGAATCGAAGCCGAGTTGGGCGACTTTGGGAAACGACAAGCGGTGCCTTTTCCCGAGCTCATCGACGAATTGGTCGAACTGCTTCGACCTCACGCAGAAAGCTTAGGGTGTGTAAAAGAAGTAGAGCATGCCCGTGTTATTGCAAGCCGTGGCAGCAGTTCTGATCAGCAACTCGGTGTTTATCATCGCGAGTTAGCAAACGGTTCGACCGATCGTGAAGCGCAAATGGCGGTCGTGGATTGGCTTATTGCGGAAACGGTGCCTCCCAAGCCGCGTAGTGCTACACCACCCATTAAAAAATAAAAATTCGAACACGGAAAAAGAGTTACCTTGAATCAACCTTCTGTAAAAGACTTCTTACAAACCGATGGACACCCGCATCCCGCAGTCGCTGAACTGCTGTCAGAGGCGATCACTCCAGAGCGTCTTGAGCGTTTCCATCATAGCCACGTGTTTCCGCTGGTCGCACCCAGCAGTGTTACGTTCGTATGGTTTGGCGAAGCTGAACGGGTTAGTGTATTGCGCTGGATTCACGGTGGCGTTGATCGTATCGATTTTCAGCGCTATGCCGACACTCTTTTATGGCTGTTGAATGTGGATGTTCAAGACAATGGCCGTTTCGAATATAAGCTAGGGGTGGAGCGTGATGGTCACGAAGAATGGATTCTAGACCCGCTAAACTCTGCGCATGCTGGTGACCCGTTTGGGGAAAACTCGGTGTGTAAGACCCATGGCTATGCACAGCCAAGGTGGAGCATGCCGCATGGCGCACCCGCTGGGTCCATCGAAGCCATGCCAGTTACCAGTAGTGTGTTCGATGAGATTCGTGAGGAGCAGGTTTATTTGCCAGCGAATCATCAACCAGAACGTGCCCATCCGGTTGTGGTTATTCATGACGGGGCAGATTACATGACCTATGCAGATCTGACGGTCTCATTGGACAATCTAATTGCCTCTGGTGTCATCCCACCAATCATAGCGGTCTTAGTTCAAACACGAGATCGGCCGGGTGAGTATTCACGTGGGCGTCGACACGCGCGTTATTTGGTTAACGATCTGTTGCCGCAAGTCGGTGATCGTTATCAGTTGTCTGCGCACGTGGAAGATCGAGTATTGGTTGGAGCAAGCCTGGGTGCCGTTGCCTCATTGGCTACCGTGTTTCGGTACCCTGGTGTGTTTGGCGCTGTGATGTTGCATTCAGGTTCCTTCATTCTTGATGAGCGTAAATTAGCAGGACGTGCACATCCGGTGTTCGATCGAGTAGCACGATTGGTTAAAGCATTCAAGAGAACGCCGAACATGCCTAAGCTGCGCGCGTTTGTATCGACCGGAGAATTGGAAGGACTCGCATCAGAGAATAAGGCTCTAGCGAAGCTGTTACAAGAAAACGGCGTAAGCGTTCTATACAAAAGCAATTGGGATGGGCATCACTGGCACAACTGGCGAGATCAGTTACGCGACGGGCTAGTGTGGGTTTTGAAACGTCATTAAAACAGATAGTGCGGAGAAATTATGGCTGAGCGTACAGTTAACATCGGGTTGTCACTAGGGGCTGATATTTGTTGGCCTATTTGCTACGAGACCATGCTTACGGACCTAAAGCTAGACATTCAGCACGGCGGTGAGCGCCTAACGTTTGCATCGGAAAGGGTAACCATAGAACCATTCAATCTGCAACAGCCCGTTAAATACGATGTTGTTATCGATCGATTAACGCACTGGTATTCAACCAGCCGGGAGTGGATAAAAAAAGGGATACTGCTTGATGATCTGTATGTCTACAATAATCCTTGGTCATTACAATCCAACGAAAAACATACTTCATATGCTGCCATGATGCGCCTGGGCTTACCGGTGCCAGAAACCTGGATGATGCCGCCCAAGGCCTATGAAGAGTCTGAAGACCTGCAGGAGACGTTAAGAAGATACGCTCGTATGTTCTCAATGGAAGACATAGGTAATGAGCTTGGCTACCCGTTTTTCATGAAGCCATATCACGGAGGAGGTTGGAAAGGGGTCTCGAAGATAGACGACTTGAACGACTTTCAGCAAGCCTATGATGCCAGTGGCACCGAAGTGATGAACTTGCAATCGGCCGTATTGCCTCATGATTGGTTTGTTCGATGTGTAGGTCTTGGTCCGCAGATGCGTAAGGTCAACTACGACCCTTCAGCACCTTTGCACGATCGCTACACAACGGATATCAATTTTTTGGATGCTAACGACAGCTCCATTTTAGAAGACATGACGGTAACGATAAACAGCTTCTTCGGTTGGGATTTTAATTCCTGCGAGGCGCTGCGCCGGGATGGTATATGGCACCCCATAGATTTTGCCAACGCCTGCCCAGACAGCCAGGTCACCTCGGTTCACTACCACTTTCCGTGGCTAATCAAAGCTAATCTGCGCTGGTCGATATTTTGTGCAGCCACTGGACGCCCAATGCATAGAAATAATAACTGGGATCCGTATTTTGCTGTTGCTAACAAAGATATTTCGCCTCGTGAGAAGTTGTCTGAGTATGCAGCCATTGGCCATCAACGATTTGAAACAGAACGTTTCCGCGAATTCTGTCAAACGCACTTGTCGCATTTAGATGAGCTGGCCTATGAGTTCTTCGCATCCGATACGTTGCGTGACGCTATCCATCAGAAAGTGACTGCATTGTTTCCAGCGCATGAAATTGAAGAGTACACCGAATTGTTCTGGCAGCGAATTCAGGACTGGCGTGAAACGGAAGGTGCGAAAGGTGACACTGATGGATTCTAAATGAAAACCTTAACTCGTTGGTACTCACACCGATTGGAACAAGAGGTGACGATGGCACGATGGGGGCACTGGGGACAGCCTGTGGTGTTGTTTCCAACCGCGTGTGGTGATGCTGAAGAAGCTGAACGAATGCAACTCATCGATTCGATTTGGCCGCTTATTGAGTTTGGGCGGATCAAGGTGTATTCATTCGATAGTGTTGCCGGTAAGGCGCTAGCTGAGCAGTCAGGCTCGGTTGAACATCGTTGCTGGCTACTCAAGCAAACCGGTGAATACGTTGTTCATGAGCTTATCCCAGCCATCATTGAAGACAGTGGGGGTGAATGGCAAGAGATGATTTCCGCTGGTGCATCCATTGGAGCTTATAACGCTGTCGCGATGTTATGCCGCTATCCTCACCTGTTCCGGGCAGCTATTGGTATGAGTGGAACCTACGATCTTGAAACACTGTTGGGATTCAAAGGCAATGAAGACTACTTCCTATCGACACCCTTGCAGTTCATACCGACTCTGGGGTCAGGTGAAATGCTAAGTACATTGCAGAAGCGATTTGTATTACTTCCGTTCGGCCAAGGGCGATGGGAGAACCCTAGTGAGTCGTGGAACATAGCTAACGTTTTGGGTACTGCGGGTATTAACAATCGAGTAGATGCTTGGGGACATGACTATGACCATGATTGGCAAACTTGGCGGGAAATGTTGCCAAAGTACCTCGATGAAATTGTTGATTGAGTAGATAGATTTATTGCCACCACTGAGTCCTCTGCTTCCAGGATAGCCTTGCGGAGTTCTTACCGATTGAACACTAGACAATGTAAACAGGAATATAGTTAACCATGAATGTGATTTTCATCGAGCCCGGATTCCCAGCCAATCAACGCCAATATGTGCGGGCATTGGCTGCCATTGGTGCCCATGTTATTGGTATTGGTGAGCGACCCTATGATTGGTTAGATGAGGAAACTCGTTCTTGTCTGGGTTCCTACCAACAGATCGACTCGGTTACTGACGAAGCCGCGTTGGAATGGGCGGTACGAGAAGCGCAGAATGTGCAATGGGTAGACCGGATGGAAGTGGTCGTTGAAGCGCACGTTCTTCCAGCAGCGCATGTACGAGAACGATGCGGTATACCGGGCACAACAGCAAAAACTGCTTATCTTTGCCGTGACAAAGTGGCTATGAAAGAGGCATTGCGTGAAGCTGGTGTGCCCACCGCCATGTCTGCGGGGCTGTCTAGTTTGAGTGAGGCACTAGAATTTGCAGAGATCTCGGGCTATCCCGTTATCGTTAAGCCTCGAGATGCTGCCGGTGCCGCCGGTACGTATCGTGCCAACAATGAAGTAGAACTTATCAGCATTGCGAATGTATGTGGGCTGTCAGATGGTGCGCCAGTAGCGATAGAGGAGTTTGTCGAAGGTCATGAAGGGTTCTACGACACGCTAGCTGTTGGGGGCGAAGTGGGGCACGAATTTATAAGCCACTATTATCCCAACGTACTCGAAGGTATGCGCGCACGGTGGATATCACCACAGATCATATCAACTAATAGGGTGCTAGAGCCGGGATACGACGAGATAAAGGCGATGGGTAAGCGGGTCATTGATGCGTTAGGAATACACACATCAGCCACGCATATGGAGTGGTTTAACGGACCAAAGGGTCTTCGCTTCTCAGAGATCGGCTGCCGACCGCCTGGCGTTGGTCAGTGGGAAAGTTACTGCGCTGGTAATGAATTTGATTTGTATCGCGAATGGGCGATGGCCATTTGTCACGGACACACTGATCAATCACCAACAAGACGTTACAGTTGTGGAATCATTGCGCTCAGACCGGAAAGGGATGGCAATATTTTCAGTTATGAAGGTGTCGATGGTGTTTTCAGTCAGTACGGTGAAAATATAGTTGAGCAGTACTTCCCGGAACCTGGTACACCAACGCAAGGCGTGGAAGCCGGTTACATGGCTAATGCATGGTTGCGCGTGCGGCATCCAGACTACGACGAATTACGCCATATACTCAACGATATTGGTGAGAGAGTGACGGTACGTGCCGGTTGATTCAACCAGCTAAAGAAGGGTTAAGTTTACTAAGTTATGCGATCTAATTTTTTCTGTGGATTGCTTGTAGCTGTTCCTGCTATCAATGTAAAAGCCATTCCAACAGACACTGATAAAAATTTTGCTGGTCATAGTAGTGGAAAAGGAAAACTGTCAATATTTGCACGTGACTGATTAAGTGTATGACTGTGTTTAATGAAAAATCTGCCTGTGATATCACTGTAGATTTTACAATCATGTGCGGGGACGTCGCAAAGCTGGTTAACTAACACTCTAAAACCAAAGGAGATAGCTATGCATACTTATCACTCGACCGATCTGAAGGCAGATGCAAACCCCCGTGAAATATGGGCGCACCAAAACCCCTCACCGATTGAGCCTGGAAGACAACCCGACAAAGCTCCACCCATCGAACCTGATCGACCGGAACCGATCACACCGCCTAACCCAGAACCCATCAAACCGCCTACACCAGAGCCTTATCCAAAGCCTGAACCGGAGCTACCACCAGCGACACCACCGCCGATTCCGCCGATAGGGCCACCTCCGGTTTTCACAACCAATTAGCCCCGCCTAATTAATAAGGTAGTGTAGATTTCAGATAGATGATACGTCGAAAGTTTAAAGTTATTATTTTCAAATCACTTTTATCTGTTATTGATATCTCAAGGCGTGAATGCAGGGTGGTTATCCATCCCAGTCCTTTGCCAATCAATGGGCATTGGATTGTAAATATTTCAGAGTCGCCTTTTTTGTGTCGATGCGAATAAGATATTAGGATGCCGATAGAAAAACCAAATGAAGACTCGCTTCCCGTTCGGTTGATGACGCGGATGACGAATCAGGATGCGGTGCATGTGCACCAGCTCAGCACCCGGGAAAGTGAAGTCCTAGCGAATAATTTTATTGTTATTGTGCTAACCACACTGTTTACCAAAACTGGTGACTCTCTTGCGAACCCCAAGGTTACGCTTACTTGGCTTATGATCGCTATCGGCGCACACCCGGCGGCTATTGCGTTGTTGGTTCCCATACGCGAATCGGGCTCGCTGATTCCGCAGATTTTATTCGCGCCGTTCGTAGAGCGACAACATCATCTTGGTTGGGTATATCGATGGGGTACGGCCATTCAAGGGCTCAGTATGGTAGCTATTGCAATGACGGCGCTGTGGTTTGATGCGCAGGTGGCCGGCTGGATAATACTGGTGTTGTTGACGGTGTTTTCTCTGGCACGTTGTGCTTGCTCACTAGCCTCTAAATCGATCTTGGGTGAGCTTATTGTTAAGCGTTTGCGTGGCCAGACCGCTGGGTGGGCCGCCAGTGCAGCAGGACTGATCACACTGCTCAGCGGCGCATTATTCATGATGATTTCGGGTCAAGAGTCGCAGACAGCCATGGTGCTGCTGGTGTTGTTTGCAGCCAGCGCGTGGGCCGTTGCAACGGTCATATTTTCTGGCTTGCACGAACCTGCGCGAGAAACGACTGCACGTGGTAGGGGCGCGAGCAAGGGTATAATGTCACGATTGCTCTTTCCGCTGCAGCATGACACCGGCTTTCGTTGGTTTGTAGTCACGCGAGTCTTGCTAATGTCTTCTGCACTGGTGGCCCCGTTCTACATTTTGTTGGCAGGGTCGAGCGACGCAGGCTTGATTAGTTTTGGTGCGTTGTTGATAGCTAGTGGTTTAGCAAGCCTAGTGTCGGCTCCGGTGTGGGGGCGTTTTGCCGATTTCTCGTCACGCAGAGTACTGATGATAGCGTCGTTATTGGTGGTATTGCTGGGAGCCATCACGGCGGTGTTGTGGCTGATTGACCGGCAATTCTTCAGCGCTGTGTGGACAGTGCCAATACTCTATTTTGGGTTGGAACTAGCGCATCAAGGTGTGCGCATTGGTCGCAAAACGTATTTGGTCGACCTCGCTAACGATGATAATAGAGTCGATTATATTGCCGTCAGTAATACGCTTATAGGGCTTGCGTTATTACCTGTGGGGGCAGTGGCTGGTTTGCTAGCAAGCATTCTAGAACCCATCTACATGATACTGCTTTTCTCGATTACCACGCTTATTGGAGCGGCGTTTACGCAGCGGCTGCCTGAAGTCTAGGCCAATAGTTCTCCTAAGACAGGTGCTACTAAAATGCAAGATGGTGCTGACACAAAATAAGTCGGTACAATTTAGGATGCGCCGTTAACGTCCTTTGAAATTTTTGCTCAAATCTATTTTTCGGAAGAAAAAAATGTGTAGGGTCGTTATCGTAGCGTTAATCAAAAGCTCAATGGCGACTTAAATCCGGCAGTAGATAAACTGTCAAGTGAAGATACGCCAACGCATACTGCTAGCAATACCAATACGTAGGAGACGGTGAAAATGAATAGTGTTGAGACGAATCCAGAGGATGCCGTCACGGTATCCACGGACTGGGTCATGGATGCGCTTCTTGAACCTAATAACGAGCTGCTTGCCAATAAGTTAGCCACAATGCACCCCAGTGATTTAGCTCGACTATTCGAATCCGTACCGGTCAATCTTCGCTCAGAATTGTTGGCGCTAAATACGCAAGAACAGACGAGTCTGATGCTTCCAGAGCTGGGTGAAGAGGTCAGGCGCCAAATACTGATCGACATGCCGGCACCACAACTAAGTGTGGTCGCGGACATGCTTGAGTCTGGCGATCTTGCCGAAGCAATTGATGAGTTGCCGGATGATTTGAGTAGTCAAATTCTAGCCTCACTTGATGACGATAATCGAGCTAGATTGGAAGCTGTGCTCGATTATCCTGCAGGCTCCGCAGGGCGAGTGATGACAACCGATGCCGTAAGCGTTCGTCCAGGTACAAAATTAGGAGTGGTATTGCGATGGCTTCGAAAACAGGAGCGACTACCGCATTACACGTCCATGCTCATGGTCACCGATGATGTAGGAAAGTATTTGGGCACACTACCGATGAGTGTTTTAGTCACAGATGATCCTGACACTACTGTGGAATCTGTTATGGAAGTGTCTAACGAAATCATTAGAGCTAGCGCTACTGAACACGATGTTGCGCAACTATTCGATCAACGTCACTTGGTTACGGTCGCCGTTCTCGATGATGACGATCGTTTGTTAGGCCGTATTACCGTCGACCATGCCATGGATATTCTACGCAGAGAGGCCGACCATGCGGTGCTAAGTCAAGCTGGTTTGAACGACGAGGCAGATCTTTTCGCCCCTATAATCGCGAGTGCCAAGCAACGCGGTATTTGGCTCGGCATTAACCTTGCCACCGTGTTTTTGGCAGCCTGGGTTATCGGACAATTCCAGCATGCATTAGACCAGCTCGTTGCGTTGGCGGTGCTTATGCCTATCGTTGCGAGCATGGGTGGAATTGCAGGAAGCCAGACATTAACATTAACCATTAGAGGGTTGGCGTTGAATCAGATTGCAAAAGGTAATGTGCGATGGTTGGCCACGAAAGAACTTGGTGTAGGGGCAGTAAACGGGATTGTGTGGTCTGTGGTCGTCGCGGTTGCATCATTTCTTTGGTTTAAGAACATGGGGCTTTCAGTGGTTATTGCGGTGGCGATGATGCTCAATTTGTTAGCAGCCGCACTTTCTGGCATCGCTGTGCCCCTGGTTCTAAAGCGTGTTGGTATGGACCCCGCACTGGCTGGTGCCGTTGTCTTAACAACGGTGACTGATATTGTAGGGTTCTTGAGCTTTCTTGGTCTGGCGTCCATGTTCTTGCTTTAAAAATCATAGCGGATGCAGGCGCTGTTAGCTTTCGATTTTGCGAGTCATATGCTGGTAATAGATGCCCGTTTATGATAAAAAATACTATATTAAATTGAATGTTCAATAAAAATAATATTAACGCTCGCGATGGATATAGACCTACTACGAACTTTTCTAGAGGTTGAGAGACTCCGACATTTTAGAAAAGCCGCTGATGAATTATTTATCACGCAAGCGGCGGTAAGTTCGCGCATTAAGCTATTAGAAGAAACATTGGGTGCGCAACTGTTTACCCGTCAGCGACGGCAAATTGACCTAACACCTCAAGGTCATCGGTTCAAGCTTTATGCTGAGCGTTTAATTGCAGAGTGGCGAAAAGCCAAGCATGACGTATCACTTGGTCAGGGAAATTCGCAGCTAAGTGTCGGTGGAACTTATCGAGTATGGGAAGGTGGGATGCAGGAGTGGGTGCATGACGTGCACAGAAAATATCCCGAACTAGCACTCATTCTAGAGTCTCATACGCCGGAAACATTAGTGCGCAGACTGCTTGATGGTCAGTTGGATTTGGGTTTTATTATGGAGCCACCGCAGATCGATTTATTGCAGATTGTTGAGGTGGCAGAACTAGAGCTGAGCATGGTCAGCACCGTGGCTGATATGGATGTTGATCGTGCCATGAGTGATGGCTACATCATGATAGATTGGGGATTAAGTTTTGCCCTTCAACATAGAAGACTCTATCCAGACGCTCGCGAGGCCATATACAGAATCGCCAATGCTAGTGCCGCCTTAGATTTTCTATTGGAGTTCGGTGGTGCTGCCTATATCGCCAGTCGAGAGATCACTGAAGAAATTAAGGAAGGTGAGCTACACCTTGTGAAGGGTGCTAAACCAATAAAACGCACAGTATATGCAGCGTATCCAGTGCGTTCTTCTCGTGCAGAACTCGTGCAGGAAGTCATCGGGGAGTTCAAGTACCGTGTGTCCGTTCCACGTCGTGCTCGACGTAGATAAGCAATTCAAGCTACGAGGCATATTAAGCTTTAGAGCCGATTACTCTCAATAAACACAAGATAAAGATGACGACTGGTCGCGTGGAAGGATAATACGACTAGCTATTGGCTCGTTGAAGACGTATTCTCAGGGTGTATGGTTATTCAAAAAGACGTTTTGGATTTGATTTGTGACTTTCCGGGCGGTTACACAGTCTAAAAGGCCAGAGTTTACAATGTTCACTCAGCACGTTAGCTCAAAGCTAACAGCGCCTATTACCAAATTTACTGATCAGGACTAAAAACGAGATTGATTCGGCAAGCATTTAGCATTCTTAATACACAAGTGGAGCCAGGTACTCGTACGGTCATCGATATGCCGACGCCGAAATTAAGCTCGCACACGAAAGTCGACATGCCAGTACACGTTGTACACGGTAAAAAAGACGGCCCAGTCTTATTTTTAAGTGCAGCTATACATGGAGATGAGCTGAATGGAATCGAGATTATTCGTCGAGTTTTGGCGATAAAAGGCTTAGACAAAATGAAAGGCACTTTGATCGCTGTGCCTGTAGTCAACGCCTATGCGCTTATTCACGAGAGCCGTAATTTGCCAGACCGACGTGATTTGAATCGAAGTTTTCCCGGCTCAGAGGCGGGATCATTGGCGGCAAGACTTGCAAACGTTTTTATGCAAGAAATTGTTATGAAGTGTACGCATGGCATTGATCTTCACACCGGCTCAAACCATCGCACCAATCTACCGCAAATCAGAGCCAATCTCGACGATGATGAAACGAGCCGGCTTGCTCACAGTTTTGGTGTACCTGTATTGATCAACTCTTCCTTACGTGACGGTTCGTTACGAGCGGCCGCTGGAGAGCTCGGTATACCAATGCTGCTCTATGAGGCAGGGGAGGCGCTTCGATTTGATGAGGTGTCGATCCGTGCTGGAGTTGTCGGCATTACCAGTGTGATGCGTTCGCTTGGCATGTTGCGCCCAACTCGATCTTCGAGCAAAAAACCGGCAACCCCGTTTGTCGCCAGAAGCAGTCGATGGACACGCTCGCCAGAGAGCGGGATGCTTAGATTAGATGTTGCGCTTGGAGCTAGAGTAGAGAATGGCGATATTCTTGGATTTATCGATGATCCAAACGAAGGTTTTGTTTGTGCAATTGAGGCCACAAATAGTGGAATTGTCATTGGTCGGCTAGAGTTGCCCATTGTTCATGAGGGCGATGCGGTATATCACGTTGCACGTTTCATGGATGATCATGGCGATGTTGAAGATCGGGTAGGGTCTTTTCAGTTAGATCATGCTGATGACAGCGCTGGCTGATAGGTATAAGTATGAGGGGTTGGCGTACTTGGATACACTCCATTTAGTAACAGAGTCTCAGAATGATAAACGATAATTTAATGCTGGTTGGATGGAGAGAGTGGGCTCAATTAGAGGCGCTGGGGACATCTGCGATAAAAGTGAAGGTAGACACTGGCGCTCGTACATCTGCTTTGCATGCTTTTGAAGTGCGCCCATTTGAAGAGCAGGGCGTTCAGCGAGTAGAATTTAAGATACACCCTAAACAGAGAAACAATGAGAAAGTCCTGATCTGTGTTGCTGATGTTGTTGATCAGAGAATCGTTGCAGATTCAGGTGGGCATAGAGAGAATCGCTGGGTTATAGAATCTATGATAAGCATGGGAGGTGATACTTGGCCAATCGAGCTCACATTAACGTCAAGGGACGATATGCGTTTTCGTATGTTGCTTGGACGCACTGCCATGAAAGATAGGATTCGGGTTGACCCTTCAAGTTCTTATTTATTGGGTAGAAAGAGAAAGTCGAAGAATAAGGTTTAGTAATTTACTGTTAAAGCAAAAGGTTCTATTCATTCATACAGCTTTTTTGGCGACATAACGGTTTCTGGCATTTACTTGCCAATTCATAATTTAGGAGTTTAATCATGAAGCTCGGTATTTTATCATGCGGTCCAAATTCATACAGTACGCGCCGTTTTAAAGAGGCTGCAGTGTCGCGTGGACATTCTGTGAAAGTACTTAACACGTTGAAGTTCGCGATTGATCTTCAGCAAGGCATTCCAGACTTGTACTATCGTCAAAAAGTGTTGAGTAACTATGATGCGGTACTGCCAAGAATTGGTGCATCTATAACCTACTATGGCACGGCGGTTGTACGGCAATGTCAGGAGATGGATATATTCTGTGCAAATACAGCTCACGGAATTATTAACTCCCGCGATAAATTACGCAGTCTGCAAATTCTAAGTCGTCATCATATCGGCATTCCGAGAACGACGTTTGTTCGAGACAAGAAGGACGTGCTGCCTGCAATAGAAAGGGTGGGAGGCGCACCTGTGGTCATTAAACTGATCGAAGGGACGCAAGGCATTGGTGTTCTCTTGGCTGAGACGATTAGTGCCGCCGAATCTATTATTGAGTTACTCCAAAGTCAAAAGCAGAACGTCCTCATTCAAAAATTTGTTGCTGAAAGCAAGGGTAAGGATATTAGAGCATTTGTGGTAGGAGATCGAGTGGTGGCTGCAATGCGTCGTGTCGCACAAGGTCAGGAGTTTCGCAGTAACGTGCATCGTGGTGGTGTTGCGGAAGCTGTGGAACTTTCAGAGGAGTATATTGAAACAGCCGTAAGAGCTGCCCAAATATTAGGCCTAAGAGTCGCAGGAGTGGATATGCTTGAAGGTAAAAACGGTCCACAAATAATGGAGGTTAATTCCTCGCCGGGACTTGAAGGTATTGAGACCTGTACGGGCCTTGATGTAGCTGGTGCTGTTATCGATTACATATCTGCACAAGTGGATTTTCCCGAAATCGATATACGACAGCGATTGACCATCAGTAAAGGCTATGGTGTCAGCGAAATCTTTATACCTGAAGGTTCAAGGTTTGCTGGATTGAGTATCACTGATACAAAACTCTCAGAGCAAGATATCAACGTACTGACGTTATACCGTGCTAATAAGGTGATACCGAATCCGCGTTCTAGCCGGATACTAGAGGCTGATGACAAGCTGCTTTGTTATGGGAAGATGGAATCGATGCGTGGAATGGTTCCGATGAAATCACAACGTCGACGACGGCCGAAAATTAAGGAGCTTAGTACCGAGGTGCCAACTGGTCAGGAAGTCGCTGAGGTCGCAGAGGTAGACTGAGAACTCTTGTTTATATAAGCCAGTATCTGTTGCTGACATATAATGTGAGCATCAGGGTGTGCGACGGATGGATTAGCTGTTTCCTCGTTCCTGTAAAATTTCGATTTGAATTTGATGCAGTTCATCCATTCGTTCCCACTGCCGGCTCATTTGGAAATCAAATTTTTCATTGAGTTGTCTTATTTCCAGTTCGGCCTTTAGATTGACACGGTACTCGTTTTCGGCTTGTACCCGATCCTTTGTATCTTGACGGCGCTGGCTCATCATGATGATCGGGGCTTGCATTGCTGCAACGCAAGACAGCAGTAAATTTAGCAATATAAAGGGGTACGGGTCATACGGACTGAAGAGAATGCCTGTTACGTTCAAGGTCATCCAAACAATGAGTAAAGTACTAAATATCAAAATAAACGTCCACGAGCCTCCTGATCTTGCGACACGATCAGCCATGCGGCCCCCGAATGTCTCTCCGCCGTTTAATGCATCCTCGGGGCTTACGCTGACTAAATTACCAGATTCAAGGCTTGCGATAACTTGATTATCGAGCTCACCGAGACTATCTCGGTTTTTTTCTAACAATTTTTGTGCGTAAAGACTGCGGTACTTTGAGAGGTCCTTACGGCAAATAAAATCGCCTTCCTGCCAAGCAAGGTGCTCGTATTTTATAAGTTCACTGACTCCAGGCGTGATCGTGTTCCAAGCACGCAGCTTGTTACTTGGATAGGTTTTTTTACAGATTGAACATTTAGGTGAGTTACTGTGTTGCTGTTTTTTGTTGTTCATTTGTTAAGCCTAATTAGTCTCATTAAAATGGCAACTACTGTTAGTAACCACGGCATAATGCAATGCTAGTTATGTAGATGCGGCGGTTGTTTTCCATTTGGTACGTTGAGATTATAGATAGATAAAAGCGTAATCATACAATTATGCTGAAGTAAAGTCGTCACCTGATTTTAATAGCTTTTTACAAATTTCCATTCGTGGTGAAAAATTAGCGACGGCGGCGTTTGTCATATAAAGCACATTATCTGCAATAAATAACGCTGTTGAAAATTTAGCGCAGAGTCAATCGGTTTGGATATGCTAAGCGATATCGCGTTACTGAGGGTGGGCTATATTTAATATCAGTGGCAAAGTTATCGGTGTTAATTACCATTTAAAGCAAATATTTTTGGACCTTCGACATGTTCTTCTCAATTGTATTTATAGCCTGTGGTCTTGCGCTGTTGGTCGTCGGTGCTGATTCTCTTGTGTCAGGCGCATCGCGTATCGCACAGCGTTTTGGCATTCCTCCTCTGATTGTTGGACTAACGATTGTCGCAATCGGTACCAGCATGCCCGAGATAACGGTTTCGACCACAGCAGCGCTCAGCGGCAACACAGAGCTCGCGCTTGGCAATGTGGTTGGCAGTAACATATTCAATGTTCTGCTTATCATCGGACTTGCCTCTGTCATTCTACCGCTCTCAGTGCACGTGTCACTGATTCGTCAAGAGGTACCGGTAATGATAGGTTTTTCGTTGCTTCTGCTAGTGCTGATTCTCGACGGCTCAATGTCCAAGCTCGAGGCAGGTATTCTTCTGGTTCTCGGTGTTGGTTATATCTTGCTGCTGCTTGTGCAGGCGCGTCGGGCAGTACATGCCGGGCAGAACGTTGCAGTGGACTTGCCCGACGCAAGCGGTTGGCGTGGAAGGTTGCCGGAGGCACTATTAATCGCGCTCGGTCTTGTTGGTCTGGTCAGTGGAGCGCAGCTTCTCGTTAAAGGCGCGACTGTAATCGCTCTTTCGCTCGGGATCAGCGAGCTTGTCGTGGGACTCACGGTAGTGGCTATCGGTACCTCTCTTCCCGAAGTCGCAGCGAGTGTCACGGCTGCACTTCGTGGACAGCGCGACATGGCGATCGGTGGTGCGGTTGGCAGCAATATATTCAACATCGCACTGTGTTTAGGTATTGCCGGTATGGTTGCGCCTGCTGGACTTGAAGCACCAGCACAACTACTGGCGTTCGACATACGTGTGATGATCGCAGCCTCCATCGTACTACTGCCGTTGATCATCACGGAATACACAGTCAGTCGGAAAGAGGGAGTACTACTGCTTTTCTGGTGTGCCGTATATCTTATTTGGACGGTACTCGCAATCACAGGCAGCCTGTTTCTGCCGCAGTTCTCGCGCCTTGTTATGTTTGGACTGCTTCCGGCGAGCATCATTTTTCTCGCCATAACGGTGATCATCGCGCTACGTGGCGCGAAGCAGGATGTCAGCAATTGATTAGTCTCAAGTTTTCCAAACTGCTCCCATCTGCTGGGGACGCTTGTTTCTGATATGGTAGAGATCACATAACATTAAGGATGTTCACATGGATTTGAATCTAACCTGTCCGCGCTGCGCAGCTAATCGCACGCACCTGGTTCGAGATGGATTTTTTCTGAGAGCCGACGATTTTACCGCCCGATGTGTGTTTCCAAACGGATGGGCATGCTCAATACCGGGTATTGATTCAACGCTATTTTCCAGAAGCTACACACGAGGTTTATAAAAGCAAGCGAGGCGCGGTGGTCGGACAAGGGGAGCTGTATAATTTCAGTATGGTATCGCTAACTGCCGCCGCATCGTTTAGCGCTTGTTACTATCTGCCGTATATTGTTCTTGTTTGCTGGGGCAGTTTTTTTTATCTACACCAATTTACTCGTCCAGAGACCACTTTGCCTATGCGAGAATCTTTTACACCTTCGGGAAAACGGTTTGCGTTTGTCCATAGCGACAGCGAGCGCTCGTTAGCAGCCTATAACAATCTAACCAAAATCTACGGACAGTGTGAGCCTAAAGCTGCAGATATATTGGTGGCACTGGGAGGTGATGGCTTAATGTTGCAAACATTAAGTCAATTTGGTTCCGAGGGTAAACAAGTGTATGGAATGCACCGAGGCACGGTGGGGTTTTTAATGAACCGTTATCTTGTTAAAAACCTGCCTCAACGTCTGGATGCGGCCGTTGTTATTAAATTGCGACGGCTCAATATGCGTACCACCGCAATCAATGGCATGGTACACGAAGCGAAGGCAATCAATGATGTAGCGTTATTTAGGCAAAGTGGTCAAAGTGCTCAGTTATCTATTAAAGTTAATGGTGAAGTCAGATTGGAGCGTTTAGTGTGCGATGGCGTCCTAGTGGCAACGCCGGCTGGAAGCACGGCTTATAATCTATCAGCGCATGGTCCCATAATACCGCTCAGTGCAAATTTACTCGCCTTAACGCCAATCTCAGCTTATCGACCACGACGTTGGAGTGGAGCGCTCTTGCCACATACATCAAGGGTGGAGATTGAAGTACTGGATGCGCAAAAACGTTCCGTGGCTGCAACAGCCGATGCATTTGAGGTGCGTGATGTTGCGAAGGTGGAAATATTTTCAGATCGGCGCGATACCTTAGATTTGTTATTCGAGCACCATCACGTTTTGGAAGAACGAATTCTGCGTGAACAGTTTGATCACGACGTTACTTTACATCGGGAATAGCTGTGGGTGTTTGGCTGTTTTCACATTTTAAATGTCCTTTTGTTTTGGATAAAGTAGAGGGTTTAACCTTGATGTCCATTGGAAGTATTGAAAGACTATGATAGAAAACCTTGTTTCACATCGGTTGGGTCTGACTGTAACCATTCTTTTTCTAGGATTGGTGTTGCGAGAGATCGTCACCAGAAGAATTCGGCACTCAAAGGATATTCTTACCTCCGAAGATCGAAGAAAAATATCAAATGTGCATTACATGTCGATAGGCGTAATCATGCTAACGATTATTGCTTTGTGGTTGCCACAAATTCAGCATTTTATACTGTCTGTTACGGCGATAGCGGTTGCCATGGTGATTGCCACGAAAGAGCTTATTCTGTGCATAACTGGCGCTGTTCTGCTCCGTACTTCTCGCGCGTTTTCTATTGGTGACTGGATATCAATTGGTGATCGGTTTGGTGAAGTCATAGAATGCAATGTATTGACGACCAGCATCCAGGAAATCGAAAGTAAATATTACACCAGTACGGGTCGCACAGTTACACTGCCTAACAGTATGTTTCTAAGTCAATCCGTTGTTAACCAGAATTTTATTCGAAGATACAGGTTTCATCGATTCGCCATTACAATCGAGCCCGATGCTTTTCCGATGGATGCGCAAGAGAAATTATTGAAAAGAATCGAATCGGTAACTGAACCGTTTCTTGAAACTGCCCGACGTTACAACGCAATGTTGGAAAAGCGCACAGGTATTGACATACCGGACGCAAATCCATCGGTTGATTTTTCGACAAATGAGATTGCGAAAATCGTAACGACCATTTGTATTTTTTGCCCAACCGATGAAATCGCCATGCTTGAGAAATCCATGATGAGAGAATTTTTTGAATGGTATCGAAATAATCGCGGGCAATTGAATCATACGGATGCAACGTAAGGGGTACACCTGAGTGTTTATTTTTGACCTACAGAATAATACTTACACGTTAATCTCGTCGCAAAGATTCGTCAGTTGCAATCGGTGTCGCATAGTTTCTGACCACCCAAGATGAGCTTAAAACAAAGCTAAGCAAGGTTGCAGTCTGCAACATTAAAGCGGCTCTGTCTGAAATCAGTTGTGATTGTATTGCGACTACAACAATCAACAAAGAGAATTCACTGATCTGGCTTAAACGAACACCAGTCTCCTTGGCCATACTCGCTTTTTCTTGCCCGCGTTCCAGTAGCAATCCAAATACAAACGGCTTTAAGAAAACGGCTAAGACCGCGAAGCAGGCTGCAGGTAGAAATATATCTGGTACACGATCTAAGTTAATGCTCGCACCTAAGGCGAAAAAGAAAAGAATTAAAAAAAAGTCCCGTAGTGGTTTAAGGCTTTCTGCAAGAAATCGGGCAATTGGGCTAGTGGCTAAAGTGACACCGGCGATGAATGCCCCAATCTCGTGGGAGAGGCCAATAATGGTGGCTAACTCAGCCAAACCAAGGCACCAGCCAATAGCGACCAAAAAAAGATACTCCTGAATTTGATCGAACTTTAGAAACAAGTGAGTCAGCACATGCTTGGAGATGAACCACGCGCCAATTGCCAGCAAGGGTAACCCCACGATGAGCAATGCAGATTCCATTAATAGAGCCTCTTCATGACCAATGCTCTGAAGAACAATCATAACGCCGATGGCTAGTATGTCCTGCAAAAGTAAAATACTAACGATTAATTCACCCATTCTTTGATGGTGTAGTGCGCTTGTTGGAAGCAATTTTAAAGCGATGATCGTACTGGAGAACATCATTACTACTCCAGTTAACAAACTATCAACAATGGAGAAGGAGAACAGCAATGCGATTACGAACCCGACAAAAGCGAAGGTTATGCAACTTAAAGCGGTAATAATAGTTGCCTGCCGCAGCATCTTTCTAAGCTCTGCAAATTCAAGGTTTAAACCCAATAAAAACAAAAGAAACAAAATGCCAACATTAGCGATGTCAGCTATTACTTCTGGGTTTGATACCCAGTTAAAGCCCCAAGGACCCGCTAATACGCCAGTAGCAATATAGGAAAGCAGCAGAACTTGGCCCGCATACAGTGCGATAGTTGCCAGAAGCATTGCGCCGAAGAATACGATAAATAAAGAAAATATCATCAGGCCGTCTAGTTATCGTTATCAAAAGAATAGATGGATCGAAATGTCGATATCACTGGAAATGTGTATCGATTGACAGTATCTAGGAGAGATGAACCAGTTGCGTATAGCCGGCTACTCATAAATCCAAACAAGGCCATCATTAAAATAGAGCTCATTGAAGGGTGCGTCATTATATCCATACCATGACGCACCTTTCCACCAATTGCAATAAGCCAGTCGGTACGTCTACGGTGATGGTTTATTAGGTTTGTTGCAATCTAGCTTCATGGTAGCAATACAGCGTCACAATCGTCAGCTGACGAATCATTCAAAAAGCAGAAACTTTTAACGGCCCCGGAGAGAATATCGATAAGTTCGACCGATTCAGTTGTTGTAGATTCGCCAGCGGCGCTTTGAGCGACCAGGTCGACTAACAAATCTCCTGGCGCGGTGCTGATTATCGAGGCAGGATTCGCACTAAGAATAAGTTCGCTTGTATCAGATGCAACCATTCTAATTTGACCGCTAAACGGTTCGAATACGTTTTGCGAGAATAAATTGCGACCAGACAGGGAAGGGTCACTGGTAACCGTTACCGAAAGAGCGCCGGTTGTGGGGTTAACGATAGTTCCATTTGTTTTTAGTTCATAACCTGAGTCGTCACCACCGTTTGGGATAGTTCGAGTCAGGGAGAGAAATGCATCTTGCAGCGATTCAGCGACCTGTGTGCTCTCTGTCTTGCGATATATAGGCAGCTCGACCGTACGCAAATCCCCGCTACCAAAGTTAGCCGCTGAGAACGCACTGGCAAGTACGCTGCCAGAAATATCGTATTTGACATCACCCGGAACGACCATGGAGAAGTCGGTCCATGTGTTTGAATGACTTGACCGACTGCCTCGGCTAACACTGTAATCAGTGGCTTCCATAACCAATTTCCCGTTTAATTGGTAGTTACCTGCGTCAAAAAGCCCTCCTGACCCTGTATGGCTGCATGCATCAAACGTGAAAGCATCATAGTCTGCTTGCATGCTGCGCTCGGTATCTACACCGTCACTCAAGCGTCCAGTCTCATGCAGCATCTGGCCGCCGGCATTGCAGGTGTAGCTAATGATTTGCGTTGGAGTGACAACCGTCTCCGGTCCAAATCCGTCCAGCGTTTCAAATGTTGAGTCCTGTTGTGGCGTGGCTTCTCCAGCTGTGGCAATTTCCACCGCCAATGCGCGCACAGAAAGTGATAGACGATCAGCTTGAAAGCCGGCAAGAGAGACGAGGAAGTCCTGTCCTATAAGGTCAAGTGCTAGAGGCTCATTCCCAGCGGTTGTGATTCCGTTGGCGGTCTCAGTTCCTGACTCTGCGCCGGTATCCGTCGAGCCCTCGCCCTGGTTGTTATTGTCGGTCGTTACCGCACCTTCACTTGTAGAATTTGAAGCGTCATTTGAACTGCTGCAACTCGCTAGTGCAAGGGCACTTGCCAGAACAATTGTTGTGTATTTCATTGATAAAATCCTTGTTTGTTTAGCCCATTGGTCACAGACCTTGGACGCGAGAATATACGCTCTAATTGGCGCTGTGACAATATATGGGGCGTTTATTCTAGAATCAAAGAGAGTAAAAATACCAGATCAATTGGGTAGTAGTTTACTGTTGTTTTGTGTGTTTTATGATTTCAGCTATGGCGACCAAAAAGCTCTGCTCATGAGCTTTAAGGCATGACGCGAGCGTGCAGAATGGGTTGCGCTGTAAGTAGCTTTAAATAGCCTTTGCTATCTAGTGCTCTTAATCAATTATTCACAATACTAAGTTTGTCGAATCTATCGTTTAGTGTTTTGTCGCTTTTGTGCGTACTCTTTCAGGTTAGTCTTGGTTTTTTCAGGCAAATTAGCTGAGTCACAATCTCTGATTGCACCTTCTAGCGCGTAGAGATAAGCGGCATTGAAGTCGCCATACGAGTCGCCGTCAGGATACATTGCCTCAAAGGATCTTATAGCCCCCATTGTTCGAAGCTTTTTAGGACTGTCTATACCCACTTCTATCATTTTTTCCGCTAGCTTTGGACCAATATTGCGTAATTCCTTCGCTAGGCTTTTGGCGCGATTCATCTGTGTCTCCTGAGCTGGTCATATTAGCGTTCGATGTTGAGTGCGACATAGGGCCAAACCAGAACCCAACTGATCTGTAGTTTGAATTTCATGGAATGGTTTTCGGCTGGTCATTTTCAAATAAAGAAAAATATTAGGATTCCTGACAATATATAAAAGTCGACTTGGGACTAGTTGTTGATAGGGCTAGTTTTTGGTACGTCGTGTTTCTTTTTACTAATCTTCTCGCTGCAGATAGTGTCGATGGGGTTGTCTTAGCCTATGGTCGAATAGCTAAAATTTCGATACTGTGATTTCTAAATTGAGCACATTTCATTTCTCAGAAGTGGGTTGAATCTGTTCGGTCAGTATGTTGATGAGGATATTGATTGGATGACCAAAAGGAAGTGCGTCTGGTCTTTTTTTACTTAGGCTCGGACCAGGGTAATGTAACCTTGCGTATCCCACGATATCTGAATTATGTTTAATTAAATTAGCCTCTAAAGATTGAGTGTCATAAATACCCACTTGTGGAAGAGCGGTTATGTAATACCCTGCCGGGTCGGCTACGTGTTCGGTGTAAAAAAAACCTCGATTTTTCTTTATTGCATCTCTAGCTTTAACCATTTCATCATTGTTGTGTATGAAATGTTCAATGCCTGCAATGGTTAATTGGCTTTTCCCATGCAGTGTTTCTCGTTGCATTGCGTCCATCTCATAGCTTTGCGCCTCCTTTCTTAATTCACTAAACTCACAATCAGCGATTTCCAGTAAACCTGCCAGTCTCGCAAAGCGCCTCCGCATTTGTAATGGTATACCGTGCTTGGATTTATACCCAATATCATGTTCAATTTCAGCCCAGGCATGCTGGATGACGGTTCTAATTTGAATTTCAACGCAAGTTGTCTGGCATATCTCGTATTTACTACTGTCGAATTGGTCTTCTTTAAAGGATGCGACTAAATGAATAGAAAGATAACCAAACCGGTCGTAAGACTGCAGACTAGCCTTATCCATAGAATTAGTATGATCTATTTCCAGATATTCGGAAAACTTCCCAGCCAGAAACAACGCATCCTCATTAAAATACGTAACCACTCGAATACCAATCTTATCTGTCGGCAATTTTAAAAGTGCCGGGTCGCCATCCTTATACTTGGCAATTTTATTTTGATAGCTCTCGAAAGATTTAACTCTGGCTGACAGCGATTGAATGTTGTCATCCGCCAACATATCTTTAACGAACTCAAGGTAGATATCCTTGCAGTTTTCTAATAATGGCAGCTCATTTTTATAGTCTTGTAAGATGGATTCTTCTAAGGTCATATTTTGCTCATTTGCTCTATTTATTCACTACAGCGTGTTGAGCCCGTGAGCGGCTGGCGGACCAAAAGCGATGATATTGCTCAATGGCTGTACAGGTGAAATTTTACGCTCATTGTCGGATGGATTGCAGGTTCGTTTTATTATCGATTTGTAGATTGCCGATTTATAGATTGCCCATTTGCCGATTGCCCATTTGCCTATTTGCCTATTTGCCTATTTGCCTATTTGCCGATTGCCGATTGCCGATTGCCGATTGCCGATAGTAAGAAAAATTAGAGTTGCACATTTGGTAAATATATTTTATATCAGGTATGCAATACAAAATTATATTTTGACTTAGATACGGGAAAACTTCAACTATGGGACCTAGCGTTCAAGTTAGTTCGATAAAAGATATTGTTTCCAGAGCGCCACTAGGATCACGCAGGGGAGAGCCACGTTTTTTATACAGAGGCGAATCGAAGTTGTATACCGTACCGTGCGAGCCGAAGGCATTCAGGGATGATCTGTACCGTAAATCAAATCAACTATTTATGCTCGACCCTATTCTGAGTAAAGTTTCTAAATGGAAAAAGGAGGTCATGATCGCAGAGGGTAGGCCTCTTATTACGAAAACCCCCCTCGAAGAGATGATAATGGCCCAGCAGTACGGTGTTGCCACGCGTCTGTTAGATTGGTCGCTCAACCCACTGGTGGCTACTTGGTTTGCCGTGTCTGATCAACATGATCTTCCTGGTTACGTCTACGCCAGTACAAGTACTGCTAAACATGTGGCTCCTGAGTTTGATTTTGCTGATGTGCCTGAAGAGAATGATGCGCACGATGATCGTTACGTTGCGCTCGTGGCCAATCCCTATAATGAGCAAAGACACAAAAAAGTAAAGTTTAATCAAGTGCATTACTTTCGGCCATCTTATCTTCCTGACGCAAGGATGGTGGCTCAAAGTGGTGTCATATCTATTCATCCAGAACCGGATGCTTTTGACATGGCGAAGGTTGAAATCACCTATGTAATACCCCCAGAAAATAAGTTAACTGTACAACTTGAATTAAACACATTGGGTATCAACGATCGGTCTATTGGAGTGGCTACCCGTGAATACCTTGCGGTGAAAGCCAACAAAGGGTTGCTGTGACCTATGTCATTGCAAGCAACGATTAGCAATGTGAGCGCCGACCATGGCTAATAAATGTGGTCTCAAATAACGCTCGCTTTGCGTGATTCTTCAGGCTGCCCATGATCATCAACAGTGCAGGCGCTCAATCGCAGTAGCGTGTAACTGCCCTGTATTCTGGTTTAATGTCCTTTACCCTTAGCGATAAGAAGATGATGGGCTTGATGATGGGAATCTAGCGACATAAAGCCATAGAACCCCAAAGCTGATAAACGCTCTACTGACAATTTTTTCGTGACAGCTATTTGTACCATCGCACCATTTTCAGTTAATTCTGTTTGAATGTCCCATCCTCGTGATTGTTGTAGAAAGTGAGTGTGCGCAGGCGTCATTCTGTGAATGGCTTCTAACGAAGATCCAGTACCCTCAACACTGAACTGCACCGTATGAGTATCTATCACCTCGGTGTTGGCGGTGGTTGAAAGAACGAGATTATCCATATCCAGTAAGTGTGATTGCAATGCGCCTATATCCACATCAGCCCAATTTGTATCTGGGTCTGCTTCTAGTATCGCTACAATCTCAATAATCGCTGCAAACGCAGACTGTCCGCCTTCTGTTGGTTTTGCGTTGTTCGTGTCGTTTCCATGTGACATCCCTAGTGTGTGTTCCCTGTGTTGAGTTTGCCCTTGAGCTGTTAGCCAGACCAAGGAGAGTAACAAACCAGAAATTACTGAAATTCGCTTTAACATAGAAATTATTTCTTAACACTGATAGACGCATCATGACCGATGAATCTGAGCAATGATATGATCTGAGTCATGTCAGCAGAACAATTACCAGAGCCTTTCAATCGAGTTGCCTTAAACCAACTTAAACGGCGATCCATCTCATCAGGGGGCGCACTATTTTTACAGGGCGATGCTACCCGTGGTCTGTTTTATTTATACCTTGGTGCAATCGATCTTAAAAGGCAAACATCTGCAGGGCACAGCACGATAATACATAGAGCTCATACAGGAGACATGTTTGCTGAAGCTTCGCTATTCACTAGCCACTACCACTGTACCGCTACAGCCACAAAGGATTCAGAAGTGATTGAATTTCGCAAGGAAGCTGTGATGGTCCTATTGGAGAACGAATCAGAATTTAGGCGTGAGGTGTTAGCAAATTTTGCGACCCAACTGCAGGAAAGCCGGTATCGTATCGAATTGTTGTCAATACGCTCAGCGGAAGAGCGGATATTATCTGCCATTAATTCAGGATTGTTGGTTGACGATATTACTCAATTAGCAGAACTACTAGGGTTAGCTCAAGAAACGGCATACAGGGCTTTAAAGAGACTCGTTGATAAGGGGCAGATTACTAAAAGCGCACGAGGTAAATACCAACCCATTTTATTAGGCAATTAAATGTAGCTTGCGCGTTTGCATAAGCATTCTGCAATACGATACGTTCAGTTTGGGTTAAGCTCTGTTTCGTTAACCTTTAGCGCATCACAATAATTATATTAATTCAAGGGGAATTGAAATGATCATTTCAGCTAGACAACTATTGGTAGCCACGTTCATAGCTACCACCTCATGCACTCTGAGTGTTGCATCCGAATTACCTAAAATCAGTGTAAGTGAAGACGGAATTACAGTGGGTGGCATTTCTATTAGCAAAAATGGCGTTGTTATAGGTGGAACAGATGCGGATACCGATTCAGCACCTTCAATAGAGGAGGGCAGTTCGGCCAATGTGTTCAATGGAGATTACACAAGAGGCGATTTTAGCGGACAGAATCTTGCTGGAGCCAGATTTTCCAACTCAAAATTTACGCGAGCGAAGTTTGATGGAGCTAATTTGCAGGGTGCTGTATTTGAAAATTCAGACTTTACGCGTGCAAGCTTTATTGGCGCCTGTATGTATGGAGTGGTGTTTATTAACTCAAACTTTACCCGTGCAAACATGACGGGTGCTGTTCTCACTGAAATGAGCAATAACTCTAGTAACTTTACAAGAGCAATCATGAAAAACGTTGAGCGTGATGCCACATGCAGTAATGATAGTGATGGCACGGTTGAAGATTTGGATGATACTTCTCCAACAACTGCAAGAGTTGAGATCACTAGCGCCGACTCGATTACGACAGCTCTATTAAAGGGAGTCGATTCCAGTGTTAGCTTAACAGTAAATTTTGCTACAAATTCTGATCAAATCAGTGATAGAGCAGATGCCCAGATAGGCGAAATATTCGCAGCGCTTAGCGGACCAGATTTTTCCGGTACGACAATACTAATTGAAGGACACACTGATAACAAAGGTAGCAGAGACTACAATATTGATCTTTCATTCCGCCGGGCCTCGAGTGTTAAACGCAAACTGGTATCCGAGTATGGACTTGATACTCGATTGCTCACCGTTAACGGTCTTGGAGAAACACAGCCCATCACGAGTAATGCCACTCGGTCGGGGCGATCTCTGAATCGTCGGGTTACCCTGGTAAACAAGGGTATGCAATACGTTGAATAGCGTCATTAAAAATGCTGTGTAAATCCCCGATTAAACTTAAATGTCAGAATGTCTAGCTGATTTTCCTGTTAGCGTAGTTGATGGGTGTCTTGGCCAAGCATTGAAGGGGTCACTAACACTATACCGTTTTGAGACACTCGGAAACCTCGTTCACGATCAGCATCGTGATTTTCGCCAATCACTGTGTTTACTGGTATGTGGCATCCACGATCGATAATTGCATTTTTTATTCGCGCATGCCGACCAATCGTCACCTTTGGAAAAACCACAGAGTGCTCTACGCTTGCCCACGAATGCACTCGTACTTTCGAAAATAATACTGACTTGTCTACGCTGGCTCCTGAAATAATGCAGCCACCCGATACCATTGAGTCTGTTGCCACGCCCTGACGATCATGCGTATTAAAAACGAAACGGGCAGGGGGTGCGTGAATTTGATAAGTCAGCAGTGGCCAATCTTCCCCATACAAGTCTAGCTCCGGCACGACAGATATCAAATCAATGTTAGCCTTCCAAAAAGCGTCGAGTGTTCCAACATCTTGCCAATATGCACGGCCTTGTGTTTTGGTATCACGAAACGGATAGGCTATGACGAAACTGTCTTTGATAAGTCGGGGGATTAGATCTTTGCCAAAGTCATGTGATGATGTTTGGTCGTCTGCATCTTCTATTAATTGGTTGTATAGAAAATTTGTCTTGACGACATAATTTCCCATTGACGCAAGACAGATTCCGGGCTGTCCTGGAAGCGGTCTTGGTGTACTAGGTTTTTCTTCAAAACCAATGATTCGACCTTCTTGGTTTACTTCAATAACGCCGAATGTATTGGCAGCTTCATCGACTGGCACTTCAATGCATGAGACAGTCATATCTGCCTTCGAATCTTCATGAAAGGCGATCATTGGTCCGTAGTCCATTTTATAGATATGATCGCCAGCTAGAATTAACACGTTATCGGGACGGTGTGTGCGAATGATATCTAGGTTCTGGTATACGGCATCGGCTGTGCCTTTGTACCACTCACCGCCGACGCGTTGTGATGCTGGCAGTATCTCTAGAAATTCACCCAATTCGCTATTCGAAAATGACCAAGCTTGAACAAGATGTCGGATGAGAGAGTGAGCTTTGTATTGAGTTAAAACGCCTATGCGACGAATACCCGAATTCATGCAATTTGATAAGGCAAAATCTATAATTCTAAATTTACCACCGAAGTAGACGGCGGGCTTAGATCGCCACTCTGTTAGTTCGTGTAATCGTGAGCCTTGACCTCCAGCTAGTACCAATGCCAAGGTTTTACGGGTTAGAGAACTAATACTACGATTCTGAGATTCACTCACAAAACTCACCTCGCTGTTGACCATTCAATATTAGAATTGGTAGCTTTATTCAGACTACTTTTCTATTGATAACGTTAATACAGTTCTGACGGTCTAAATTCACCATACATTAGAATTTGGCAAGTTACCAGAGGTGGCGATAAATTTACGATTTAACGAATGCTAACCAATATGTGCGTGACCCCAGTCGCAGTTTTATGGTTTGTATAAACATATATAAGAATTTTTTTTGCAGACATAGGGCCTAATAGATATGGCTAGTAAACGACGATACAGTGAATGAATAAACGCACCGACGATCGACGCGTAATGACGAGTTACAACAACTCGCTCCAATCAAGCGTGCTGGTCTCGCAGAACACATCTATGTATAAAGCTCAGCTTATCAATGATGTTCTTGTGCAACACAAATGGGTATGCGTCTGGCAATCCCATGCTCCTATTCAAGCTATTGAGTAGCACCGTCGTATCTAACCAACAGCCTATAATTTCTTCGAATGTAGACAGTGTTTGGGGGCGGGCCTTTAGGTCTGTTTCTCGATACTGTAGTGGTAGTGATATTTGGGTAATATTGCCTTCTAACGTATAAGAGATTGATGCAAAGCTTTGCTGTGTTTCCAACGTGTCAAGCATATGCAGATAATGTGCGAAGGTTTCCGCCCAATCTTCCCAAGGGTGCGCTGAGGCGTACTCGCTAACGTGCGAGTTGTGCCAGTCAGGATCAGGTCCCATTTCGTAGTGACGTTTCAATGCGGCAGAGTAGTCTTGCGATTCGTCACCAAAAATAGACCTAAAGCGGGCTGTAAAATCAGGTTGTAAGGCTTTAAATACATCCCAATAGTAGTGTGCAGTTTCGTGACGAAAATGTGCAAGCAGGGTGCGGTAGCTTTCATGCATATCCACCCGCATGCGTGTGCGCGCTAGGTCATCAGCCTCGGCTATATTGATAGTAATCAATCCATTTAAGTGGCCAGTTAAGACTGGCTTTTGATCGTCCACGTTTTCTTGGAAATTTGAGGATGCGTCTCCATCACTCATGAACTGAAAACGTAGATCTTCAAACGTTATTCCGGCAGGAGCGCTACCAACCGGTAACCCCAATTCTAGCAACGTGAATAGGCATCGACGCTTTGAAACCTCCATGGTACGCCACAAGTCAGTATGTTCCGCCACACTAAGGTCTGGTATTGTTTTATTTAAAGAACAGGAAAGGCATAGCTGACTTTTTGTTGTTCCGTCTTTTTGTACTGGTATAAGCCAATTGCATGTGTCGTACTGCTGCCAATTAGAGCATCGCTGGAACTGTTGACCTTGGTCGCTGGTGTAACGGTCTTCGCTCTGATTCTCAATCTTCTCAAGAGGTAAAAGGTTCCATGTTACTGGGTCGAAGCCAGTCAGACGCTCGCAAGTCTGGCACTGTGTGTTTTCAAAAAACAAGTACGGTCGGGTCTCACAGGAGCATCTAAAGATTTTCATACTTATGTTTTCTGGGTTGATAGATATTCATACCGTCGGTCGTGCAATAGCACACGGCAGTTTATTTGCAGCGATTCATGCTTAGCGAAGTATTTTTAGATAGTTCGAGACATGATATGTGGACAATGTAAATGCTGCACATGGCATGTAGAACAGCTTAACATTAAGGCTTGTTTAATATCGAACAATAAAAGCCTGGAAGGCTATCAGGCCATCGTAAGTTGAGCTGCCGGTTGCTACCATTTTCCTCATTGCCAATGTCAGGATATGAAACGAATAGCCCCAGCTCGATTTGCATTGCGCGACCCAATAGTGTAGGCCAACAGGATGATCGGAATACGTCCGGTCCGAGCCGATTATGCCTCCAGCACCACTAGGAAGGTTATCTGGTATTTAGATTTTAAAATGCAAAGTTCAAAGCAACTGATGCAGAATTGAATAGCGCAAAGTTATACACTTCTTCAACATCAGCACCACCATCTAAAACACGTAAATCAAAACCCAAAGCCCAGCTATTGCCAAGCGCATAGTCAAGTGTCAACCCTAAGTCGATAGCTCGGCCTGGTCCACCTGCAAGACCATCAAGGTCAGCTCCGATAGACCATCGCTCACTCAAACTGTATTTTCCTGCGACGTACAGCAATGGTACAAATCCTAGATCTTCTTTGTCACTCGTGTTGTTCCCTTGTTTCAGACTTATTTCTGCATCACGTACTTTAAGCGTGCCACCTACGTCCAAGCTAAATTTTTCTTTTTGAATAAGAGAGTAGTAGTAGCCTATTCGCCAAGAGTTAAACTTATAAGTAGCGTCAAGAGGTTCATTAGCCAGGAAGGATTCGCCGGCGAAGAGCACTGGCTGTTCAAATTCTATCGACTCTGTATAGGACAGAGGTGCCAACAAAACACGAAGACCATGGCGCTCTTTGAATTGCCACTTTAGTTGAATCCGTTTAGCGATTACCGAGCCTTTTCCAACAGTATCTGCGAGCGAGAACCGCGTTCCCATTTCAGTGTTGGGTGTTTGGACATCATTTCTCTGCTGAAAACTATTGCCGCCAGAAACACGAATATCGACTGTTTTTGCACTCGCAGCATAAGCGGAATGTGCTGAGATAAGCGCGGCTAAAACAAGGCCCGCGGTTAGCCTGTGAAAGCTAAGCTGGTTTGGTGTAAACATACGAGTTGTAGCAAGTCCTATGGATTATTGGGCATTCCAAGACAACACTGTCTGAGATTGCTGTGCATGACGTATTGAATTACCGACTTTTCCTTTGTGCTAGTGGTCAAATCAGTTAGTGGCGATAAATTCGAAACAAAATATGAAAAAATGCTGGCTTGCCTATCGTATACGAGCTGCTGTTGAAATCAGAGCACTCGATATATCAATAAAGCAATACCCTTTTGACGACGGCGCCTAAATGTATGATGCATAAGGCGTCCGACGGTTAAGCTCCGTGTGCAAACCCTTTATTCAATACGATAAATAGAGCCGTTATCAGCATCGGTAATAAAATAGAGATATCCTTTTGGCCCCTGGCGAATATCACGAATACGCCCAAAATCTCTTTCTACCAGTCTTTCTTCACTCAGCACTGCGTTGTCTTTGAGCTCTAAGCGAGCGATCAATTGGAATTTCAGAGAGCCAACGAGCAAATTACCTTGCCATTCTGGGTATCGGTTGCCATCGACTATTGCAAGGCCAGAGGGTGCGATTGATGGGTCCCAAAAAGTGGTGGGTTGTAACATGCCAAGTTTTTCCGTGCCTTCACCAATTTTTGTGCCGCTGCCGTAGTTAGCACCATACGTAATGATTGGCCATCCATAGTTCTGACCTGATAGTACTTGGTTTAATTCATCGCCACCTTGTGGGCCATGTTCATGCGTCCACAATGTTTTAGTTTTCTTGTCGAAGACCATGCCCTGTACGTTTCGGTGTCCGTAACTATAGATTTCTGGTAGTACGCCGGCAATGTTGACGAACGGGTTATCTTTGGGGATAGCACCATCATCGTGAAGTCGGATAACAGTGCCGATGTGTTTATTTTGTTCCTGCGCTAGCTCTTTAGCGCCACGATCGCCTAACGAGATGTATAGATACCCGCGATCATCGAAAGCTAATCGAGAACCAAAATGTCTGCCACCTCGAACTTTAGGAAGCGCTTTAAAAATGATCTCAAGATTACGGAGTTCATTGTCGACTAGAACCCCTCGAGCGACTTCTGTTCCGTAGTTAGAGCCTTGCTTCGCCGTGTAAGACAAATATACCAATTGGTTTGAGGCGAAATCAGGGTGCAATACTACGTCTAAAAGTCCGCCTTGACCTGTAGCGTGCACGTCTGGCAAGCCTTTAATAGGCTCGGGTTGCAGCTGGCCATCTAGCACTCGGCGCAGCGAGCCTGATCGCTCCGTTACAAGCCAGTCAGATGCGGATAAAAATGCGATGGACCATGGGTGATTCAACCCTGTCGTTACTCGTGTAATGGAGATATCGCGCTTTTCGCTTGTGTGTTGGGTTTTAGGTTGTGAGGTGTCTGATTGCACAAAGGCTACTGGCGCTAAGAGCAAAGCTACCGATGTAACAGCAGTTACGATGGTTAAACTAATAATATTTTTCATACTCATATCGGTCAAATTGTTGGTCATTATTCTAGTATATGGGATATTGTGAGAGACGTTGCGCAATCTGGGTAGCTATACAGCGACGTATGGTAGTTATGAAGCTAGCTTTTATAGACGGTTCTTGCGGTCTATGGTTGTGTTTTAAATCAGATTTGTATTGCTACATTAAGTTCAAAATTGCTTGATAAAAAGACCTATAACGGTCCTAATGCAGAGCCATGAAAAGGCTTGTATCAGGGTTTCTATTTGGGCATACGAATAGCTAAATCAACGGCCGAAAAGCCTTGAATTATAGTATCTGAAAGTGCATCCCCTAATTTGGCTTTGAAAAAGCTTGACTGAAAGTATATGAGTGATGCGATTGACCCAGTTTGTGGTATGAGCGTTCAGTTGGATGCTGGAAAGCCGAATCTGTTGTACAAGGAACAGGATTACCATTTCTGTTGTCACGATAAATTCGAGGCAGATCCATGGTTTTACTTATCAGGCAAGGCACTTTGTTGTCACCCATGATTGCAGCTGCTGCGATGTCATTGTCATCTGTGTCTGTTATTGCTAGCGCCTTACGGTTACGAAGTTTGAAACTTTAAGCGACGTCGCAACTGTATTTTATCGAGCAATTGCCAAAAGCGATAAAGGGCATCTGAAATACGTGAGGGCGGTGCGTTTGACTTAATCAAATGCGATGGCTGCTTACTGAATGAGGCCATATCGCTTCAGTGAGTGAGTTATGCTCTAACTACACTCACAGCGATACATAACGAGATCCGCGACACCATGCTAGCTCAACTATTCAACCCGAACATTGCAAAGCTGGATGCCCCGCCCATTCCTCGTATTCAACAAGCGGCGACATCCTACCGTGGTGAGCACGGGCAGGTTATTGATTTGTCGCAAGCAGTACCAGGTTACCCGCCACCCGATGCTCTGTTGGATGCACTTAGCGTATACGCTGCAGATCGGTCCTGTCTGGGATACGGTGACATTGAGGGTGAACCAGCTCTACGCTTGGCCTATGCCGAAGACCGGGAGCATACGCACGGGGGAGGGGTATCACCTGAGAAGGTGATGATCACATCCGGTTGTAACCAAGCGTTTGTAACCGCCGCCCTTTCAGTTGCAGGGTCAGGGCAATCAATACTGTTGATTAATCCTTGGTATTTCAATCACGAATCAACCTTGTCAATGTTTGGTATTCACACCGTGTCATTTTCAGTAGATGCTAGCAGTGGTTATTTACCTGATCCGATTGAGCTTATAAAAGCAATCACGCCGGATGTCAGAGCCATTGCTATCGTGTCACCAAACAATCCAACCGGAGCTGTGTATCCTGCTGCACTGATTCGCTCTTTGTTTGAACTCTGTGTATCAAAGGGCATCTGGATGATTCTAGATGAAACCTATCAAGATTTTTTGCCTGAAGCGCACGGGCAAGCTCATGATCTCTTTAACGAGGACTTCGATAATCATTTGATCGTCGTATCGAGTTTTTCAAAATCCTATTGCATACCCGGCCACCGACTGGGGGTAGTGATCGCAGGGCAATCAACCATCGAGCAGATGGGTAAAGTCATGGACAATCTGCAAATTTGTGCACCTCGTGCACCGCAGGCAGCGTTGGCAAAATGCATGAGTGAATTAAAACCTTGGCGGGCGAGCAATCGGATTGAAATCAATCAGCGAGCAGCTGCACTCGTATCTGCAATGCCTACGCTGCCTGAGTGGAGAATTGAGGCTATAGGTGCGTACTTTGCGTACGTACAGCATCCTTGGCCAGAACAATCATCGTTAAGTGTGGCTGAAAGGCTTGCGCGTGAACTTGGCATAGTGACGCTGCCCGGTGAGTTTTTTGGTCCTGAGCAAAGTCGTTATTTGCGCATCGCTTTTGCCAATGTCGTATCCGATGTACTAGCAACTGTGCCAAGGCGATTGTCTTACTGTTAATCGACAGAGTGGGCACCAACTCAGATCGTTGTCTTACCGAAGCGCAGCTACGGCCAATTGCTTTAGCTCCATCTAGCTAAGGTTCAGCTACAATTGATGAAGACGTTATTGGCAGAGATAAATGTGAACGCAATGATTTGCCGCAATTGCGGTGCTGGACTAGAAGCAGACAGAATTGATCAATCACTGAGCATCATTACCTGCAGTCACTGTGGGAGCATGCATGATTTTCCCAGTGAAAGCTTGACACAATCTACAGCTGAATCGGATAGTAATAACACTGAGGCATCGTCGCCAAAGCCAGAGCGTCAAGAAGTGGCATTGCCAAGCTGGTTTAAAGTGCATCGGACTGCTGGCAGTATGGAGATCACTTGGCCTGTAGGAGGTATTTTTCAAGGGCTAGTTTTGCTAATAATCGCCGCAGGATTTTCGTATGTTGCTGTCATGCAGGGGCTGTATTTTCTAATTGCTGCCAGTGTCGGACTTGTATACTTTGCTGCAGTACGTACGTTTAATAAGCATTTAATCCGCACGGATAGCGCCAGTTTGCAGGTAAAGCAGTGGCCGCTACCTTGGCCTGGCGTTCGCAATCTAAGTGTTTCTGATATAGAGCAATTGTTTTCAACTGAATACGAAGTTCGGCAAGAAAGTGGCAATGATGGCGACCGCAGAATTGTGGTTCAAAAAAACTATCAACTATCTGCTCACACACGTACTAATAAGTCAGTCCGCTTAATAAGAGGACTGAGCGGTCCACGTCAAGCATTATGGTTAGAGCAGGAGATTGAGCGTGCGCTCGGAATTCGAGACAAACGGGTTGCTGGAGAGCACTGGCAGTAGACACGGCGTTGGGACAGTGGCTGTGCTCGCCCTCGGTGACCGCTAAGGTTCGCCGAGGGCTTTAGTCGCAAGAAATACTATGCTTAAGTGGCTAGCTTTCGCCTAGACAATCTCATTCTTGCAAAACACAAAGCCAGCAGAGTCCAAAATCCAAACGAACCACCGCCACTGCTGTCACTTACTGGGTTAGCCGCTTCTGCGCTTGGTACGCTTTGTTCGGCAACTGGGAGATCAACATTTTCTGACTCCACAACTGGAAGGTCTATTTCTTCTGGCTCTACAACTGGTGGATCTACGTTTTCTGACTCCACAACTGGAAGGTCTATTTCCTCTGGCTCTACAACTGCTGGATCTACGTTTTCCGACTCCACAACTGGGAGGTCTGTTTCTTCTGGCTCTGGCGCAATGTAGGCGACAAGGTCATTTGCATCATATATCGCAGGAATGCCGTCCTAATCTGCAGTATCGAAAAATGCTAAGTTAGCACTGGCATCCAGAGTACCGTCATTGTTGCTATCCCAATCGTAGTCGTTCTCGATTCCGTCGCCGTCGCTATCGTAGGTCGGCAGAAGATACGGATAGCCGTAGAGTGCGGTGAAATCAAAATTTTCATGAACAGCGTGGTCGATGTCAGCACGATTTGCAATGCCATCGCCGTCTGCGTATGCGCCGCCATTAGCATCGGCTTGATTCGGTATTCCATCGCCATCACTGTCGGCAAGTTCAAATACCAGACCTTCATCCGTTCTAGTAGGGCTGTAAGAGATTCCAATCCAGTCTGGTTTTGCCTGTGTTGAACCGATGCGTTGTTCATCGAAATCTAAAACACCATCGCCGTCGCTATCATAATCCATGGCATTGAGCTGACCATCGCCGTCTATATCGAGTGGGTTGCCTGTATAGCTTGATGGTACCAACGATGTGTTGTATTCCAGTTTGTCATAGACGCCATCGTTGTCGGAATCGTCGTCGAGATGGTTCAGGAGTCCATCGCCATCAAAATCTTGATAAGGGTTGGCGCTAGATACAGCTAATGCTTCGGCCACGTCTGGCATACCATTGTTGTTTCTGTCGGTTAAGTCGTCGAGAAAGCCGTCGTTATCCGCGTCGATTAAGCCAATTTCGGTGGCATCGGATATACCATCGCCGTCACTGTCGGCATCGTTTGGATTTTCGCCCTCGAATTCATTTAATACACCGTCGTTATCAATATCGATATCAGGTGGCACGCTTGCATCATCCGTTGGATCAAGCGGGTTAAACCCTCTATCAATTTCCCAAGCGTCGAGCACCCCACCACCATCAGAATCTGCATTGTTAGGATCGGTGCCATGCGTTATTTCTTCGGCGTCTGTTAAGCCATCGCGATCGGAGTCGTCTATGGCCAGTGCAATTGTGGTTGGTGTTTGAATCGGTATTAGCGTTGCATCTACCACAGGCACGACAACAACAGGCTCAACGTCTTCAGGCACTGGTACGATATAAGCGTTTAGATCATCTGCATCAAATATTGCAGGTACGCCGTCGTTATCCGCGGTATCGACGAGCTCTGCATTGACGGTAAAATCCAAAGCACCGTCATTGCCGTTATCCCAATCGTACTCGTCTTGCAAGTTATCACCGTCAGTGTCTTTGAAAGGAATTCGATCTCGAGCTGTCCACCACACTTGGTACTCGTCATCCCAATATTGATACTGGGGGCCTAAGTAGTAAGCGTGATCGACATCAGCGAAATCGCGAATGTCATCGAAGTCGGTGTCTTTGAGGTTACGGTCAACATGTGGATAGCCGTTTTCGTCTAGACCACCATTTGAATCGGACCAATTCGGTATGCCGTCTCCGTCATCATCAAGTAGTTGCTCTACCTGACCTTGAGCTGTTTTAGTTGGGTGATGGTAATTGCCACCCCAATCTGGTTTTGAGCGTGTTGCGCTAACTTCCTGTTCGTCAAAATCTAAAATGCCATCATTATCGCTGTCAAGGTCCAAGGCATTAAGCTGGCCATCACCGTCCACATCAAGTGGATTGCCTTCGTATCCCTCTGGTACCCATGACGTGTCGTACTCAAGCTTGTCGTGCACACCATCATTATCAGAGTCAGCATCAAGATAGTCTGGGACGCCATCGCCATCGAAGTCCGGATATTCGCCAGAGAAGGCAACAGCCTCCGCTCGATCAGGTAGCCCGTCTTTGTTCAAGTCGGATTGGTCGTTTAACTGGCCGTTGTTCGATATATCAATGAATCCAGCCTCATTAGCGTCTGATCTACCATCACCATCGCTGTCAGCATCTAAAACGTATTTGCCTTATAGCTCATTCAACACACCGTCGTTGTCGTGATCACGGTCAAATGGAATATAGAGATCATCCGTCGGGTCAAGTGGGTTAAATCCTAGTTGTAGTTCCCATGCGTCAAATGCGCCACCGCCATCGGTATCGGCTTTCATAGGATCGGTGCCGAGTCTGGCCTCTACAGAGTTAAGCAACAGATCGTTGTCCATATCATCGCTAATGGTGTCTAAGTTTGAGACATATTGGATTTGGGGTGCGAAGTAGAGTGAACGGTCGTCGGGGTCGAGATGGTTGGCCACACCATCGTTGTCCAAATCGTGCAGTGCGAAATCACTTTCATTTATGTCTAGCTCTTGCGCATCGGGTTTGCCATCCCCGTCGGCATCAGTATCATTGCTGTTGATAAACCCGTCACCGTCCACATCCCATGGATCGTACGGAAAATCAACAGGAAGAGATGGCAAACCGACCGCCTCTAAGTTGTATTCGTAGATATCATCTAAGCCATCATTGTCGGCGTCTAAATCTAGGTAGTCAGGTATGCCATCGCCATCAAAATCTGGATACCTACCTGAAGCCACCAAGAACTCGGCTACATCTGGCAAACCATCATTATTAACATCGGTTAAGTCATCTAGAAAACCATCACGATTTGCATCGACTAAGCCGATTTCAATAGTGTCGGGTAAACCATCTTGATCACTATCAAGATCCATTTCCTTATCGCCCTCGTCCAGGTTTAGTATCCCATCATTGTCAGTATCCCAATCAGTTGGCAGATTGGCATCGTCTGATGCAGATAGAGGATCGAATCCGTTCTCTACTTCCCAGCCGTCATTAGCACTACGGCCATCAGAGTCAGCAACTAAATGATTTGTGCCTATCTCGTTCTCGCGAGCGTCACTTAAACCATCACGATCAGTGTCAATTGCGAAAACAGGAGATGCTGCAAGCAATAAAGCGATCGCAGCCGCAAGCGGGTGAAGCTGTAAATTGCGAGGCGTTTTCATTTTGGATCCTTTCCCAATGTGGTCGTGCTTAAAGAATCAATCGTCGAAATGAAGGGTTGTTTAAGTGTTTAGTAGTGAATATGAGAAAGGGATTTACTAATTTAGTGTCGCTAAAGGTAATCCACACGATATTAACGGAGTTTTAGCGCGTTGTTTCTCAAATAATGCTCAGTTTGTGATGGCAGTTACCACAAAGATATGACCAAGGAATTTGCTCTACATCGATTACATAAAGCTTGTCGATTGGACGGATCGGGCTATCAGAGCGTTATGTGAAATTAGGCGTAAATCTACTGCTTGGCTTTTAAAAAAATTACTAGATGTTTGATCAATCCATCCTTTGGTGCATTGGATGGCCAAACAGCAAATACACTTATAGGATCTATGGTCCAGTCGGGTAATACGTATTCAAGCTCCCCGGCTTTAACAACGGGTTCGGCGATTAGCGCAGGTACGACAGCCAGCCCGACACCTGCGCGTGCCAACTGTGCTATCGCCAGTGCACTGCTTGCGCTAATTCTGGTATTTAACAGTTTTATTGTTTGACGCTTGCGTGCTTTTCGAAACTCAATTTTTTTACCCCGCACTGGTGCCAACGCTATCCAGTCCCAATCGCTGAGATCGTTTGGTGATTTTGGAATGGCTTGTGATTTTAAGTAAGCTTTAGATGCGACAAGGCGTCTATCAAATTCAAAAAGCTTTTGTGCTTTTAAAGTGCTGTCTTGCATATCACCGGCTCTGATTGCGATGTCGAATCCATCTGCAATGATGTCGCGACGCACTTCTGAAAAATCCAGTGACAGATCTACCTTGGGGTGTTCCAGCGCAAATTCGGCTATATGGCCAATGAGTGCCGAAGTGGAAAAAATAGCCGGCACAGTTAGCCGTAAAACACCGGAGTGTCGATTGCTGCGGTTAGCGATCTGATGGAGCCCGGATTCTGCAGCCTCAATCATGTCATGCGCAGATTCAAGCAAACGCTCCCCATCCGGAGTTAGCGACAGTTTGCGGGTAGTCCGGTAGAGAAGGGCGGTTCCAAGGCTCTCTTCTAGCTGTCCCACATGATGACTGACCACAGAGGGCGAAAGCTGCAGAGCTTTGGCAGCACCTCTAAAGGATCCGTGGTCGACGGTCTTGGCGAAGATGGCGATCTGCCGCAATTCATCTAGCATGATGCATTCCTAATTATACGCAATATCCGAACAGTGAAAACGGTTTGCACCATATTATCATCTAAAAGAACATCAATTACTATTACTAACGCAATAAATACATCTACCCGTACTGAGGAGCAAGAACATTGAAAACCCTAAAATTGGTCATGGTGACGACCGTGCTGTTGATCGGCTCGATGGCGAACAGCGTAATGGCAAACGAAAATATTGTGGTGCAAGCGTTCTACGACTTTTTAAGTAATCCTGCCTCTGAAGAACACGCTGCCGCATTCAAAGCGGCTACAGATGAAAACTGGCAGAGCATTGGTGACTACTCCGGCACTAATAAAAAACGCGATCAGTTTATTGGCCAAGTCAGTGGATTCTTCGCCAAGCTGATGCCAGATCTAAACTGGGAAGTTCAAGAGATGATTCAGGAAGGCAATACAGTTGTTGTGCGTAGCAGAGCGACCGGTACTCCCAAGGGCCCTTTATTCGGTGTTGATGGAAAAGGTAAGGGCTTCGATATTCTTACCATCGATATTCACACCGTTGAAAACGGCAAAATTGTCAGTTCTTACCATGTTGAAGACTGGGCCGGTGCATTACAGCAACTGAAAGCTCAGTAAGCTACATAACTCTGAATTGCATTCTTTTAAAAAATGGAAAGTAAAACGATGAGATTAACAATAGTTGCAGGCCTTACTTTCTTGCTTTGTGGCTGTACAGCCCAGTCAACGACTGAGGCAACAAGGCAAACAACAGCCGTAACTATGAGTGATTCAATGGAATGCAATTCGGAGTCGAGTCAAGTCTCAGCAATTGAGCTTGCCAATACCCCATTGCCAGAACGCAGCGGAGCGCGCATTCAAACCAGCGGCAGAGTGCCGCACGTGCAAATTGGTGTAGACCCGGTCGCGGCAGTCAATGACAAGTTATTTCAACTTGCCTTCAAACTGCCAGACCTTGAACAACACCCGACTATCGTGTCACTTCCCGGTGCTATAGGCATGTGGTTGGCAGAAGGTGTTCCAGTTGCATATCCGAAAGCGATAGTTTCGGGACGCGAGTTTGCCCACATTCACACTGACGGCAGTTTACACACACCGTTACCCCTTGAGCGTGCTCTGGAGTTAGAGCGAAAAGGTTGGGGTGAACGTCATCCGTGGGCGGATCGGCATGATGGCTGGGAGGGACTTGTCATGCTTTATTCGGCTAGCACAGAAGAAGAGTTAAAAACTCTGGTTCAACTAATCACAGAATCTTATAACCACGTTACCGGTCGAAGCATTCAACCTCCAGGAGGTTAGAAATTGGCTCTTTTTATCAGCAATCGAAAGTTAAATTAATTATAACTACGGCATTTGCCGTACCCAAAAGGAAACACAAAATGAAACGTAGAAATATAGTTAAAGCGCTATTAGGTTGTGTATTAGCACTGACGTTCAGTGTCAATTCACAAGCCGCAGATATGGATGCACAAAGCCAAGCCTCGTTTGATACTGTCATGGCATTTATGGGTGCAGTAGGTGGTGGTGATATGGAAACAGCGGTTTCGTTGATGGCAGACGACATGGTTTGGCAGAACGAAGGTGATAGTGCAATGCCGTGGATCGGCCCCTGGAATGGTAAAGAAGAGATTCTTCAATTTCTACCAATCTTTGGTGAAAACTTTAAAACTACAGCATGGGAAAACGAAGACGCGTTTGCATCAGGCGATACCGTTGCGGTGTTTGGCAGTATGAATGGCATCACAACGAAATCAGGAAAAGAAATCGGTATGTTTACCTTTGCGCTTCGTGCCAAAGTCAAAGACGGGAAAGTCGTACTTTGGAATTGGTTTGAAGACAGCTTTGCTGTAAGCAATGCGTTCCACGGAAAGTAACTAGCAATTGTATCGGTTTGCGTTAATTCGCAGAAGTAAGCTTTTGCAATAGTTCAGCCTCACCGTTTCGGGTGGGGCAGATCACCTCGAAATTCCTCACAACTTATGCTGCTTTTTAGCAGTAGTGAGAAGTTATGCGCTTCAGATTGGTAAATTTATTCAAGAGTATGAAAGTTACACTAGCCGCCACCTTGTTGTTTGCAAGTGGTTCAAATATTACACAGGCGGCCGATAACTTTGGTGAAAACACCAGGGAAATCGCGCCGGGGGTTTACAGCTTTCGCCCTATCGGTAGTCATTACTTCTCCATGTTTATGGTCACAGATGATGGCGTGGCGGTGTTTGAAACAGTCAATTCAAAACACTCCACCGCCATGTTAGAGGCAATTGCTAAAGTCACTGATAAACCAGTGAAATACGCGTTGCACACTCACAACCACTGGGATCATTCAAACGGTGGTGGCGTGATGCAGGAAGCTGGCGCGCAAACTGTGATGCACAAGTTGGCTGCCGATTGGCTGGCCGCACACCCGCACAAAGACTCTTCCACTCCAGCCATTGTCTGGGAAGGAAATCGCAAGGATATTGTGCTGGGTGAAACAACTATCGAGCACCACTACCTTGGGCTTAATCACGGGCTTGGCATGACAGTGTTTGTCATCCCGGAGCGACGCGTCGCATACATTGGAGATTTGGTCACGCCAAACAGAGTGATGTTCTCGCTTGTGCCAGACTTCAACATCAAAGAATGGGAACGTTCCTTAACAGAAATTGAAGCGCTTGATTTTGATGTGGCAGTCTGCTCGCATAACCATTTGCACAATGGAAAAGCCCTAGACGGTTGCACCAAAACTCATGTTGTTGAGGAGCGCTCCTACATCCAGGATTTGCGTAGGGCAATCTTCGCGGAGTTTAAGAAAGGCACGCCTGCATCGGAAGTCTCAACCGCCGTTAAGTTACCTCAATACTCACATTGGGACATGTATGACCAATGGTTACCACTAAATGCACAGCGAATCCTGCTGGATATCTGGATGGGACCCTATCCCTGGGTTCCCGAACAGTAAGCCTCTAAGAGCTTGCAGATCACTCCAACGCCGAGCTTCGTATTGGCTCGGTAAATTAAACAAAATTAATTTAGGACAAAATTATGAAAACGACCAAGATGTTGATTCCTGTAGCATTGAGTGTGCTGATGCTTGGCGCATGCAGCAGTGACGATGATGAACTGATGGATAGTGGCCCGCTTAGTGAAGGTGCAGAGATCACACTAAGAAATACCCTTCAGGAAGGCGGTCCGGAAGGTTCTTTCCCCGCTTTGTTTGGGCAGCCGGATGATGCATATGACGAAACTGGCACTCTATCATTTTCCACATCGGAGTTTCCAACTGCTTTGGCGCAACCGGGCTCACCAGCGGGTGATATCAGTGGCTTATACGATATTGATTTAAATGCAAACAGCATCACCTACACGTTTTTGCCGTCAGCCGAAGATCCTTTCTGGACCAATATATTTGGCGTTTTCCCTGCCGGAAAATTTGACCGTTACTATCTGACATTTTCCGAACCCCATGGCATTACAGGTTCCACCAGCAGTAATAGCTCGGTTAGCTTAAGAATTGATTCAGACACTGTTGCGGTGGTGGAAATCGCTGAGGGTTACGACATGAATCCTCCAATGTCCTTCACCATCACTTTGGAATAGTGGACCAAGGTCATCATTATCGTGCAACATTTTGCACGATAATGATGACCGCTAATAGAAAAATGAATTTCTTAAATAACAAGGTTTTCTTCTGGCTGCTACTAGCGATTCCGGCAGTGGCAATGTCCGTAGCCTTGGTTAACGGTGCCGAGTTTGACCGCCTAATGCATGTCACGGGCGAATTCTCCGCGCGACTTATGATACTGGCTTTGCTGCTGTCGCCGTTTAAGCTAATTTTCAACAATGCACGCTGGGTAAATTGGTTGTTACGACGGCGCCGTGCAATCGGAGTGGCGGCATTTTTCTATGCGCTTGCACACACCATACATTACGTTGTTGATATGGGAACACTTCAAGCCACACTGTCTGAACTTGGTCTTTTGGGGATCTGGACCGGGTGGGGTGCGCTGATTATTTTTATACCGTTGGCTATCACCAGCAACAACGCAATGGTGAGAGTTTTGAACCTCCCCAACAACTCCAGACTATCAGTTAAGCAGCTTGTGCCATCTCATAATTGATTGGGCTTTTGTTTCCAATCGAGGAGTGATGGCGGTTACGA
>Ga0209831_1000255_pt1 | contig 50901 bp, 48 predicted proteins | sample Maine_Asex4_meta_FD_187451 | JGI IMG/M metagenome (GOLD analysis project Ga0209831, IMG submission 187451) | Marine algal microbial communities from Maine, USA - Maine_Asex4_metaG (SPAdes) (version 2) | ecosystem: Host-associated > Algae > Red algae > Unclassified | place: Maine, USA | collected... | reverse complement strand
TGATCCTGAAAAACCATTTGTCGGGCGCACTGTTTCGTTTTTCGGAGCCAAAGGCGGCGTCGGATCTTCAACATTGGCTCATAATATTGCTTGGTGCCTAGCTGAGCAGCTGGGCCAAGAAACAGCATTGGTTGACTTGGATGCCTCTTGGGGGACAACAGGTTTGGACTTTGCGTATGATGCAAGTCAGGGCCTAGAAGAAGCACTTGCAGAGCCTGACCGTTTGGATGAAACGTTACTTGACCGGATTATGATCCGGCACACGAAAAAACTCTCAATACTGCCCACGGCGGGCGCGTTACATAAGCCTGTTATGATGAGTGAAGCTTACGAAGCCGTCGTCAACGGTGTAAGGGGGATTAGCCCGCTTTCTATTCTTGATTTACCGCATCTCTGGGTGGATTGGACGAGTAAAGTTATTACGAGTTCAGATGATGTCGTCATTACGGCCACGCCAAATTTGGCAAATCTACGAAACACAAAGAACATTGTAGACTTCTTAAAGGCAGAACGACCGAATGATGCGGACCCTATTCTGATATTGAACAAGATCGGTATGTCAAAAGCTAACGATATTGAAATTAAAGACTTTGCCGCCACAGTAGGGCTCGACCCGGCGGTTACATTCGCCTTTGATCCGGATAGCTTCACTGAGGCCTCGAATGATGGTAAAATGATGACTGAAATTAAAGCGGGTGCCGGGCACGTGACTGGATTTAATCATCTAGCTCACCGCTTGAAGACAGGTTCGTTTCCAGTTCCAATCTCAGGACGTGGCAGCAAGAAAGGCTTATTGTCGAAGTCTGACAAAGGTCTCGGGTCACTAGACGCCGGCGAAAGTAAATCGCTTTTTTCTAAACTTAAAAAGAGAAAGTAAGCGTCAATGTTTGGTAAACGATCCGAAACAAGTGCGGCATTAAAGTCTCCGGTAGAAGAAAAAGAGGTCGCGTCACCTAAGCCTGAAGCTAAGGCCGCTCCTGTTCAAGGCCGGCAGTCACCATCATCTGGCCGCAATGCGCCGACTGAAGAATATTACGAAACCAAGGCCACGATTTTCAATGCCTTGTTTGAGACAATTGATGTGTCTGCACTTGCAGGGATGCAACCGGATAAGGCGCGCGAAGAAATCCGGACGATTGTTGATGAAATTATCGCTATCAGAAATGTTCGCCTCTCTGTTGCCGAGCAAAATCAGCTGATTACAGAAATCTGTGATGATATTCTTGGATATGGACCGCTCGAACCTCTTCTAGCTCGTGACGATATCGCTGATATCATGGTCAATGGCGCGAAGCATGTTTTCATCGAAACCGAAGGTAGGATGGAAAAAACGAATATTCGTTTTCGCGATAATCAGCAGCTCATGAATATCTGCCAACGGATTGTGTCCCAAGTGGGCCGCCGTGTCGATGAAGCCAGTCCGATTTGTGATGCGCGTTTGCTCGATGGCTCTCGTGTTAACGTAATTGCGCCTCCGCTTTCAATTGATGGGCCTTGCTTAACAATTCGGAAGTTTAAGAAAGACAAGCTTCGCCTTGCAGACCTTGTTAACTTCGGATCTATTTCGCCTGCTGGCGCAAAAATTCTGCAAATCATCGGAGCTTGCCAATGTAACATTGTTATCTCGGGCGGTACAGGTTCCGGGAAAACGACACTTCTTAACGCCCTGACCGGTTTTATCCATCCCGATGAGCGGATCATTACATGCGAAGATGCGGCCGAGCTTCAACTTCAACAGCCACATGTTGTCCGTCTTGAAACCCGTCCGCCTAATCTTGAAGGTAAGGGTAAAATCACGATGTCAGATCTCGTGAAAAACTGTCTGCGTATGCGTCCGGAACGCATTATCGTGGGTGAGGTGCGGGGGCCTGAGGCTTTCGATCTTCTGCAAGCGATGAATACGGGCCATGATGGTTCAATGGGTACGCTCCATGCTAACTCACCTCGTGAGGCTCTGTCTCGTCTCGAATCTATGATTACAATGGGCGGTTTTAGTCTCCCGGCTAAAACAATTCGCGAGATGATTGTGGGGTCCGTAGATATTATTGTGCAAGCAACACGCCTTCGTGATGGTTCGCGGCGAATTACAAAAATTACTGAAGTCCTTGGGATGGAAGGCGACGTTGTCGTGACCCAAGATCTCATCGTCTATGAAATGGACGGTGAAGATGCGAACGGTAAAATTATAGGTGAGCACAAATCAACAGGTATTGCTCGTCCTGCATTCTGGGACCGGGCCCGCTACTTCAATCTTGAAAAAGAATTGGCCGAAGCTCTTGATGCTGCGGGGAGCTAGACATGGATGATGCTACCCTTCTTGCGTTAGCCGCAACTTTTGGTGTCGTAAGCCTCGGATTTTTGCTCATGAGCGGCGATACGTCAAAAACTGATAAGAGAATAAGGTCTCTTTCAGGCACCGGTAGCTCAGAGAGTGGTGGTGTATTGGCCTTCTTGAAAAAAGAGGACGATAGTAGTCGCCGAAAGCAAATTGAAGAATCTCTTTCTGAGATCGAGAAACGTCAAAAATCTAAGAAAAAGCAAAACAAATCTCTTAAAGCGCGCCTGGTACAGGCGAACTGGTCGATAGATGCGAAAACGTTTATGATTATATGCGTCGTCCTTGTGGTCTTGGCGGCTGGGTTAACATTCCTCATCAAACCGGAGCCTCTTATCATATTAGTGGCAGGACTTGGTGTTGGCTTTGGATTGCCAATGAAAGCTTTGCAGTTTTCGATTAGCAGGCGACAAAAAAAATTCACAGAGAGCTTTGCCGATGCGATGGATATTATTGTCCGGGGTGTTCGAACAGGTCTCCCGCTTGGTGATTGCTTAAAAATCATTGCGCATGAGTCTCCTGAGCCTGTAAAATCTGAATTTATGAGAGTTGTTGAAGGTGAAAGCGTCGGTGTTCCTGTCGATGTTTGCCTTGAACGTATGTACGAGCGCATGCCAATTTCCGAAGTAAATTTCTTTTCCACTGTTTTAAATATTCAGAGGTCATCAGGTGGTAACCTTGGTGAAGCTTTAGGAAATCTCTCCAATGTTTTGCGGGGACGTAAACTTCTGCGGGAAAAAATTAAAGCCTTGTCGGCCGAAGCTAAAACATCTGCGATAATTATTGGATTTCTACCGATTGGTGTTGGCGCAATGATTACATTGGTCGCTCCAGATTACATGGAAGAGCTCTACACAACATCAACGGGTCATCGTAATTTGATGATTGCCGCAGTTCTCATGATGGTAGGTATCGGCATCATGCGTAAAATGATTAACTTCAAGTTTTAGAGCAAGTTATGGATCCTCAAACAGCCTCCCACATACAAACCTTCTTAACGTTGGTTTTCACCTTCTTGACGGTAGGTTCTTTATACTATTTTTTGAGCCCAATCTTAGAGGGTGACAAACTTAAAAAACGTATGGGATCTGTCGCTGATGCCCGTGAAGGCATGCGTAAAAGCCGCATGGACCAGCTTAATAAAGATGTAGGTCTTCGCTCGGAGTCAAAAGGCTTTGTAAAGAAAATCGTTGAAAATTTAAGTCTTGAAAAAGTTCTAGAAGCTTCAGATTTGAAAGATAAACTGGCCCAGGCAGGTTTGCGGGGGCAGCGGCCCGTTTACATGTTCTACATGGCGCGTCTTATTCTGCCGATAGTTCTAGGTCTGTTTGCGCTCATATTTATTGTAACTCTGAATGTGTTCGACTTTTCAGTGTCACGTCGCATGGCGTCGACATTGGGCTTAGTGGCATTTGGTTATTATGCGCCAGCATTTTATATCAAGAATAAAGCGGGAAAGCGTTTAGCCTCTATTATGCCTGTATTCCCTGATGCCCTTGATTTGCTATTGATTTGTGTTGAATCCGGGATGTCGGTCGAGGTGGCCTTTGGCAAGGTTGCTGAAGAAATGGCAGATTCGTCGGTTGAACTTGCAGAAGAGTTCTCTTTAACGACCGCCGAGCTTTCATACCTCCAAAGCCGCCGCCTTGCTTATGAACATCTGGCGCGGCGTAATAATCATTCAGGTATCAGAGCCGTGGCCACGGCGCTCGTACAAGCCGAAAGATATGGTACGCCTCTTGGGGATACGCTTCGGACAATGGCGAATGAAAATCGCCAAATGCGCGTTTTGCTGGCAGAGAAAAAAGCGGCCTCATTACCGGCTAAACTTACGGTTCCAATGATTATATGCTTCTTGCCAGTCTTGTTCATCGTTATTCTCACGCCTGCGGGCATGCGGATTAGCGAAGCTATGTAATTTTGAATTTAGTATTATAAAAAAGGCGTCCAAATGGACGCCTTTTTTATATGCACATTTTTATAAGGTTTATATTATCCGCGGCGGCGTGCGGCCCCGCGGCGCCGCGGCGCTGGGCTTTGTTGGTATTGCGGTTGTGGGCTGGCTTGTGGATACCCTTGAGGCGCGCGCTGCTGCAGCGCAGGGGCTTGGCCATATCCGCCGCGCATGACGGGTTGCCCATTTTGCCCAGATCTTGGATTGGTTCCTGATGATTGAGGACCGACGTTTCGAGCGATGCGGTCTAATACAGATAATTGCTCCGCATTGTGTGCACCTAGAACAGAACTTTGACTCCGTGATGGGTTGCTGGCTGCGGCGCGCGCGGCATCGCTGGCACTCTGGGCTCCGCTTCCGCTGCCATAGGATTGAAGTGTCGCCTGAGGTTTTTGAAAGCGTTGCTGCGTTTGGGGTTGAGTGTATTGCGGCGCAGACGCTTGAGGCGCGTAAGATTGCGGACCTTGTTGCGTAGGTCTCATCTGCTGTCTTGGAGCTTGATAAGAATTTATATTCGGTAAGTTCGGCATATTGGGTTTACCCAAATGTTGCGCGCTATAACTTTCAGCTTCCTCAGTTTTGCCCTGCAATTGTAGGACTAGGGCAAGATTCTGATGCACGCTACTACTCGCGCCCGGAATCGAGGCTGCGCGGCGGAGCCAGCCTTCAGCGGTGCGAGCATCGCCTTGTAAGGCAAAGCTCAGGCCGACATTCGCCATGATATTTGGGTCATGCGGTGTAATTTCAAGCGCACGAGCATAGTGCTTGCGGGCAAGATCATATTGTTCGGATTGGTCAAGAGCCGCGCCTTTAAGAGACCAGAGACGCGCATAGCCTGGCGATGTTTTAAGGGCTGTATCCAGAGGCTGCATTGCTTCGCTAGCGCGTTCTGCGGCGATGAGCGCGGCAACGTATTCAGCGGCTAGATATGGGTCACGTGGGAACATGGCGCGTGATGTTTGCGCGATTTCAATGGCCTTTACCGGGTTGCCCATTTTGCGAACAGCTGCTGATAATTTAATAGCGCTTTCCAGATCTCCAGGATTTATCTGATATTCTTTTGACCAGAATGCAGCCTGTGCAAATAAATCCTGTGTTTCAACATTATTGCGCATTTCCCGGGTGGCAGGTTGGTATTTAGAGCTTGTCATCGTGTCTGAGAGCTCTTTTTCAGCGGGCGTATAGCTCGTGCCGGTCATACAGGCTGTCAGTGAAAGAACTGAGGCCGTTGAAATTATAGCAGTTTTTATCAAGCGAATGGACATTCTTGCGTGTCTCCATGTGGTAATCGGAAATCTCGGTGAACTTGTGTTGCGCCGCGATAAGATTTAGTTAACAAACGTAAACAAAGCCAGTTAACGAGATGTTACCAGGTCTGTAAAACGCATGAAAATAGGATAAAATGACAGCTTATTTTAAAACAGAGTCTGAACTAGGCAATAATGTCGTAGTAACTCCAATTTATGTATGCCGCCCTGACGGGTGGGCCGCCGTGCAAGAGCATCTTACTGCTGCGCAGCGCACATTTGCAGATGCCCGCAGCTTTAACGGCGAGGCGGGCCAGCGTATCAGACTGCCAAATGTGGATGGCCACATAGATGCTGTTATATTTGGTGCGGGGCCGCTGAGCTCAGACGCGACAGGCGCTATGCGCGCGGGAACGCTGTCTGGGTTTTTACCCGAGGGACATTACGTTTTCCAAATACTCCCTAAAGACTGGACACGTCCTTTGGCCGCGATTGGTTGGGGATTAGGAGCTTATAAGTTTGATAAATATCTGGAACCTGCGTCATGCCCGACTTTGATTTTGAGCGAGCCTGAAAGCCCGGCTGAGACAGAGGCGCTTGTGGCCTCGATAGCTCTTGGCCGTGATTTGATTAATACGCCAGCTGGCGACATGGGTCCCGAGGCCTTACATGCTGCCGCAACTAAAGTGGCGAATAAATATGGAGCCGACATTACGGAAATTATTGGCGATGATCTTCTTACGAATAATTTGCCGATGATTCATGCCGTAGGTCGTGCGTCTTACCAAGCTCCCAGACTTGTCGAATTTGAGTGGGGTGACCCTACTCATCCTCGTCTGGCTTTAGTCGGCAAAGGCATAACTTTTGATACGGGCGGCCTTAATATAAAATCTGCTGCGGGTGCTCGCATTATGAAAAAAGATATGGGCGGCGCGGCCCATGCCTTGGCTTTAGCACAAATCATTATGGCCAATAATTTACCAATCAGGTTACATGTTTTACTGGCCATTGCTGAAAATGCGATTTCCGGAGATGCCTATAGACCTGGTGATATTCTTCCGTCGCGCAAAGGTTTAACAGTTGAGATTGATAACACGGATGCTGAGGGGCGTTTGGTATTAGGGGATGCGTTGACAAAAGCGGGAGAAGATAGCCCAGCTTTGATTATTGATTTCGCCACGCTAACAGGCGCCGCGCGAGTGGCGCTCGGCCCTACTCTCCCGCCATTCTTTTCGAACCGGGAAGGTCCAACGGCGGATATCCTAGCGCAGGGGCTTGCGCAACTTGATCCGCTTTGGCGCATGCCGCTCTGGCGGCCTTATATGAGCTTTCTAAGTTCCCCAATCGCCGACATGAAAAATGCTGGCGGCAGTTTTGCAGGATGTATTACCGCGGCTTTATTTTTGGAAAAGTTTGTGGACGCTAATCAACCCTGGATGCATTTTGATGTTTATGGCTGGAACTCCGGTGCTTTGCCTGGGCATCCCAAAGGCGGCGAAATGTTTGCGCTCCGCGCGCTTTATCATTGGCTAAAGGCGGGCGGGCTTAACAGTAATTTTTCCGCCTAGTTTGCGACGAAAAGGATTAGTTGTCGGTCCATGAACAGCGACACAGGCCATCATAGCGAATGATAAGGCCAACGGAATAGAGAGCATAATTAAACTAGGCGGCGTCAGGGACGGGTTTAATAAAAGTAAAACCTGCGCAGCAGGCCACGCGGCTAAGTAAAAGCCTAGTGCTAAGTGCGGGACGTTCTCTGTCCATTTGAATAAATAACCTTTGCTGAACGCAAGGAGATAGGCTGCATAGCCCCAGAAAGCTGTCAGGGAGATCTCGATTAAAGGTGTCCATGCCAAAAATGTTGCATTAATTGCTGCGATGAGGCCCAGACTTAAAAGCAATCCGCTTTTAATGGGTAGGGATTTGGGTATTTGATCCCGATACGCATATACGGCCATTCCGATGAGAAAGGGGTAGGAGAGCCGCAACGTCATCATTGGCAGGTAGAGGCTTTCAAAGTTTCCGATAATGTAAATATATTGTATGAGGCCGTACCCTACTGTACTTAGAATTGCGTAAGAGGCGATATATTTCTTGCGGGACAGCAAACCTACTTTCCACCCTATTGCAGCTCCGATATGAACGAGAAGGCCCCAGCGGAATGTCCAAATAGCCCCTTGTATAAGACACATATATTTTGAGTCGTCCAACAGCCCTGGAAGTCTTTGTCCCGGATTAACACATGTAATTGTTTCAATCGCATAGCGGCTTAGTTTGACCATGTCTGCCATAAGGTTGCCTGAGCTTTTCCCAAAAATTGGATATATTACGCCCACTGAAATAAGCGTGAAAAAAGCAAGTAATGGCCCATTCCTAAGCACTTTAGAAAAGAGATATTTGAATGCAGATTTGTGTCTTTGAAGGCTCGCGAGAGCTAAGAATCCTGAGAAAAAGAAAAGAAGCTGTATGCCAATCCAGCTAGGTTCATACCCAAAGTGCTTTAGATATTCACTTGCTTCCGGTCCGCGAGGCATTGTTGAGGCATAGCCAAAGGCTATCGCCAGGACGATTAAAATGCGTACAAAATTGAGTCGCAAAATATTATCAGTTCCAGTCATTCGTGCTTTCAGTATGCCGTCAGGCTACGCACCTCTGTTGTTTCCACCCCAATATAACGTCAAAACCCTAAAAATTTGTGCTGGAATTTGAATCACTTAGCCTGTGGTTAACAAATGCTTAACGATTGGCGCTTGACCGCGGAATCATGGATGTGCGAATCTAGAAAAAAGAAATTTGTTTGAAGGGAAAATGTGCGGAAAATACCCTACAAAAATGGCATATTCAAACTTAACAGGCTTGATGCCTTATCGCTCTGGCACAGGGTAAACCTTGATTCTGTCTTAGACGAAGCCCCGGACTTGTCAGCTCGGCAAATGGCTATTTTGACGACTGTTTACCTTGAGCCTGGTCCGCATACCGTGAGCTCTCTAGCAAGACGACTTGATGTTACGAAGGCCGTTATTACGCGGGCGATAGGCACACTTGGGCGAATAGGGTTGGTTGGGCGCGAAGCAGACCCTAATGATAAGCGTTCTGCTTTAATACAGCGCACAGGAAAAGGGTCGCAATTTCTCAGTCAATTCGCTGATAATATTCGTAGTCAAATCAAACTCGGCATCGCCAAATCCGAGGCAGCTTAACATGAGTTCCGCCGGGTGAAAGATCGCCGCATTTCCCTTCTAAGTGATACGCCTTGTATCGGAACCCATGCCGTCATCGCACCGGTAGCGCCGCTTTACCGAGAGGCTTCCCGCAGGAGTCCGCTGGAAACACAGTTGCTTATTGGACAGAAATTCGACGTTTATGGCTTGCATGGCCGGTGGGCGTGGGGGCAGGCGCGCTCCCCAGTCAAAGGGTCACGCCGAAAAGATTATGTAGGATATGTCTCACAAAAACATCTGGCGGACACAAAAATTACTCCGACACACATGATTACGGCTCTTATGGCGCCTATGTTTTCAAAGCCTGACATCAAGAGCCATGTTATTCAAAACATTCCACTCGGCGGACAGGTTTTAAGCCGGGGTGAGAATGATGTCTTTATTCAAATCGGTGCCGGAGGATTTGTACATGTTAATCATGTGCGCCCCCTCTCATCGCCACCTAGGACGACTGACTTTGTCGACATTGTGGAAAAGCATATGGGTATCCCTTATTTGTGGGGCGGGGTGAGTACAGCAGGGCTGGATTGCTCAGGCTTGGTTATGTCGGCCCTGCACGCTATCGGGATAGATGCCCCTCGTGATGCTGATATGCAGGAAAAAGCACTCGGAGATTACATTGTACCGACCAAGCCCTTTATGGGCTTAAAACGCGGAGACCTCGTGTTTTGGAAAGGTCATGTAGGCGTAATGCAGACCTCGGGACGGCTGCTTCATGCAAATGCGTATCACATGAGTGTTGAATCGGAGCCGTTGCGCCGCGCCGCCAAACGCATAGAGAAATCAGGCGGCGGCCCTATAACCTCAATCAAAAGATTGCGAACGTAAGCTTTATTGCTCTTCGTTAGGTTGAATTTCGCCTTCTTGAATAGGGGCTTCAACATCTGTCTCATCAGGCAAGGCCGCCTCTTCAGTAGGAAGAGCTGCGACAGGGGCTGCCATAGGGCTATCATCCTTCAAGCGTAAATATTCAATAAGGGCCGCGCGCTGGCCTTCTTTTTTGATGCCAATATAATTCATGGCCGTGCCTTTCATATATTTCGACGGCTTGGTCAGGAAGTCATTTAGCTCTTCATAATTCCATGTGATGCCGGAACCACTCATGGCTGAGGAATAGTCAAAGCCTGCATGTTCACCGGCGGCATTACCAACAATGCCATAAAGATTAGGTCCCGTGCCATTGGCCCCGCCTTTATCTGAAGTATGGCAAGACGCGCATTTTTTAAATTGCTTAGCCCCATCAGTCACATCCATAGCTGCAATAAATTCAGGACTTGGGAACGGGACTTCAACCGGCGCTGCGTCACCGCCGACTTCAGGGATTTCAAGTGCATAAGCCGGAACATCAGGCGTTTCCACATGTGTGAGTAAGTGCGGAACTTCACGGATGAACATAAAGCCTAGCGCGGTGACTAAAACAGCCGCTGCAATTTTGTTAAAGCCCAGTTCGTCCATGGTCTTGTCCTGTGTCTATCGCTCGGCTGAGCGCGTCGGATATGTACATACTATAATTCTTGGCCCTTACTATAAAGTTATAGGGGCTTTGGGAACCGATAATCTCTTGCGGCGAAGGGTCGCAAAGGAGTAAGGGCATGTGTCATGAAGCCCCTTATTGTCATACCCGCGCGCTTAGCGTCAACCAGGCTCCCAAACAAGCCTCTCGCCGACATTCATGGGCAGCCCATGATTGTCCATGTGATGCAGCGAGCTGAAGCGTCGAAGGTTGGGCCGGTTATTGTGGCTTGCGCTGAAGGTGCAATATTGGAGGCTGTTGAAGAAGCCGGGGGACACGCGGTTTTGACGGACCCTAGCTTACCATCAGGGACAGACCGCGTGCGCGTAGCTGCAGATATATTTGATCCTGAGAAAACCCATGATGTTGTAATTAATGTGCAGGGAGATATGCCGGCCCTTAATCCAAACTTGATAGCGGCTGTTCTGTCTGTTTTAGCGGCGCAGCCGGAGTGTGATATCGCGACCGCAGTTGTTGCGACGGAAAACCCGAGAGAAATTTCTGATCCCAATGTTGTAAAAACTGTTCTCGCCCGAAGTGGTCAAGCCCTCTATTTTTCGCGTAGCGCTGTCCCGAGCGGTGAGGGACCTGTCTACCACCATGTCGGGCTTTATGCCTATCGCCGCAAAGCGCTGGATGTTTTTTGCGCTTTGCCGCCATCGCCGCTTGAAAAACGAGAAAGATTGGAGCAACTTCGGGCGCTCGAAGCGGGTCTGAAGATCTATGCGGCCATCGTGGAATCGGCGCCTGACGGGGTCGATACACCGGACGACCTAGAGCGCGCCCGCACTATTTTAGGACCTACATCATGAGCAATGCTATTGTTTATCAAGGGGAGCCGGGAGCTTACTCGCATCTGGCGTGCCAATCTTATTATCCTGATATGATACCAAAGGCCTGTCCAAGTTTCGCGGCGGCTTTCAAAGCGGTCAGTTCCGGTGAGGCTGATCTCGCCATGATTCCTGTTGAGAACACACTGGCGGGCCGCGTGTCCGATATTTATCATCTTTTGCCCGAAGGCGGTCTTCATATTATCGGAGAGCAATTTCTACCAATCCATCATCAGTTGCTGGCGCTGCCAGGGACGAAGCTTAGCGATATTAATTCAGCGCGCTCCCACCCAATGGCGCTGGGGCAGGTGCGGCACCGCCTCGCGAAAATGGACATATTGCCGATTAATGATGTGGATACGGCCGGCGCGGCGCGGCGCGTCTCGGAGATGTGCGATAAGAGCGTGGCTGCGGTAGCCTCAAATTTGGCAGGCGAAATATACGGTCTCGAGAATATTGCGCCAAACATTCAGGACGCTGACCATAATACGACGCGGTTTCTAATTCTCGCGCCAAAGCCCCTTGTGATGGTCAAGGATAGCGGGCCGACTGTCACGAGTTTTGTGTTTAAGGTTAGAAACGTGCCCTCCGCACTCTACAAAGCGCTTGGCGGGTTTGCGACCAACGGGCTGAACATGACCAAACTTGAAAGTTACATGGTTGGCGGCTCTTTCACAGCAACACAGTTCTATGCAGATGTTGAAGGGCATCCGGAGGATGCCGGAATGAAGCACGCGCTTGAAGAGCTCACCTTTTTTACGGATATGTTAATCATGTTAGGGACTTATCCAGCTCACACAGTCCGTTCACCCAAAGGTTAGACCGCTCAATTTGCGATTTTGCCGTGTGATCCCTATATATAGGACAGAATGAAGAATATTTTCAAATATACCGCAATAGCCGCGGCCCTCAGTTTCGCTGGATTTAGCCCGCAAGCGGCTCATGCCGACAGCCCAGCTGTATACACATCTTGGCAGGATAATGTGGCCGTCGGAGGATATGATGTTGTCAGTTTTTATTCTGGAACACCGCTTGCAGGCACGTCCGATCATGTGGTGGACTATAAAGGGGCTGCTTGGCAGTTTTCAACAGAAGCTAATCTAGACCTGTTTAAGACCAACCCAGACGCCTTTATTCCACAATATGGCGGTTATTGCGCGTGGGCTGTCGCGAACAACAAACTCGCCAAAGGCTCGCCTGAACATTGGCACATAGAAGATGGGAAGCTTTATCTCAATTTCAACAAACGTATTGCAAAGCGTTGGAATAAGAAAATCCCAAAGTTCGTCGACAAGGCTGACACAAATTGGCCAGAAATTTTGGTCGACTAGCTATTCAGCCAATATTTGATGAGATGATGGGCGACAGCCATGCGCGGCGGACGTAAGAATGAATCGTCTTGCTTCGCGAAAACACCTTCAACCGTTTCTCGGGAAAACCATTTTGCGTCTTCAATCTCGGCTTTGTTAATAACAAGCGCTCGGTTTGTGGCTTCGCAGGTTAAACCTATCATGAGCTGACTTGGGAACGGCCAAGGCTGGCTCATTATATATTTTACATTAGTAACGCTCACGCCGACTTCTTCATGAACTTCGCGGATGCAGGTTTCTTCAATCGTCTCGCCTGGAGAGACAAACCCGGCTAAGGCAGAGTAAGCGCCTTTAGGCCAATTGGCAGCGCGGCCTAATAGGCAGTGATCTTCATGCATCACCATCATGATAGCGACAGGATTTACGCGCGGAAAGTGCTGAATCTGACAGGGCTCACAGCTGCGGACAATGCCGCCTAGCCCTGGGGAGCTTGGTTTGCCGCACTGGGCGCAAAAGCGGTGGCTTTGATGCCATTCGAGTAATGATTTTCCGCGCCCAGCAATTGCCAGCTCTTCGGGGTGAAGCCGCTGCGCTGCAACGCGCATATCCATGAACTGATCTTCAATAACAAGGTCGCCGCCGCTTTCCATACCCGCGACAAAATAAGGCGTGTCATCTTTCAGACCTAAGAATAACGGGCCCGGATCATAAAGGTTTCGTCCGATAAGTTTTTCGGGGTGTACCGTCAAAAGCCAGCCATCTTCTTTCATAGCGACTCCGCTATTACGAAACAAGAGCACTTTGGATTTCGGGTTGGCGAGATGCGTAGCGATGTCTTCATTACTGCGCTGTGTCTCCGCGTGGTCCATTGTACCGCCGGAAAAAGGAATGTTGAATTTATCAGTCATGACAGCCTGTTAGCGGGTTTGGATTTAGATGGATAGGGGGAACTGCGCCAGCAGTTCTATAAATCGCGCAGGGGGGCAAATGGAGACGGGTCCAAAAATTCTTCGATGCGAGTAATTTTACCGTTTTTGACAGATATAATAGCAATAGCTTCTGTCTGCATTTCTATGCCCGTGTTTGATACCAAGTGGAGTGTGTGACGTTGCAAATAACCGCTTTCAATCACGTCTTGGCGGTGAATGTCGTAAGACAGAGATTTTGATTTCGAGAGTAAAAACTCCAACGTCGCCATGTTCTGGTCAACGCTTTGTTCCAACCCGTCATAATTATGCCAGATCTCGGCGTCTGGATGTAGGCAGTTTCGTGCTGCCGCAACGTCTCCCGCGTTAAGCGCGGCCATGTATTTTCGGGCGAGATCAAGAATTGTCATTTTATTCTTCATTACAAGTAAGTCTTCTGTATACGAGTGTAACATCTTCAGTCTTAATTTGTATTTCTAATTGAGACTGAAAACTCGCGAATTCTTAACACAAATTAATATGACGTGTAGTTTTCGTCACTTTTGCATATTTGCAGGGCCTCTATGCGTTAGCGAGGGTAAATAGCTGATACATTACATAAGCTTAACACGGTGTTGCTAAAATGCATCACTGCAATTTTAAATATATTATGGGGTACGAGTTATCATTGTTTCCTTTGTGTGTATTCGGCATACGGGGCCTCCACAATTAACCCCAAGGAAATTTAAAATGAAAATTTTGAAAACTACAGCCGTTGCTATTCTTATGGTCGGCTTCGCATCTTCAGCTATGGCTCAAGATAGTAATACATATATCAATGTCGGTATCGATACACTTGAATTTGATCTTTATAACCTTGGCGGTAAAGTAGGGTATAACTTCAACGAAAATTTCGGTATTGAAGGGCAAGCCTCTTTTGGCATTTCATCGAAAAATGATGTAAAATTTGACTACGTTACGGGTGCTTTCGGCGTTGCACGTTTCCCTGCAGGCGAAAAAGTAGAGCTCTTCGGACGCGCAGGCTATTATTTTGCAAAAGCAAGTGATACTGAATTTGATATTTCTGCTAAAGACGACGGCTTTGCTTTGGGCGCTGGCGCACAATACTTTTTCACTGACCGTGACGGCATTCGTGTTGAGTACACATATCTTGACGGTGACGGCGGAAACGGCGACGTGTTCGGCGTATCATATGTTCGTAACTTCTAAGGTTACGACAGTTTGAAATTCAGACGCCTCGGTCATTTGTCCGGGGCGTTTTTTATGCGCACTCATCACTTGAATTGTAGGTGTTTTATCGTCATAAAGCCTTCGGAAGGTTGCTTTGGACGGCACTCTTGTTAACCCGGTCAGGGTGGGAACGCAGCAGCCGAATATAAGTTTTTGTCGGGTCAGAGTTAACCTTCCACTTTTTTTTATTTGCGGATTGCCGCCTGCCACCTATACTCATTACGATATTTTTTCATCAGATTATGCGTGAGCTACGCGTCGGCGGCGTCTGAACGGCATGAGTATTGTGGTGAGTAAAATCCAGCCTCCTGCAAACCCGCCAGCCGCATGAGCTGCGCCCTCAGTCGTTGTGGGCACTGCGGGTTCAAATGCGTCTAGAGTTGCTTTCGAGAGTTCGGTATCTCGTTCTTTCACAAATACGACTAGGCGCTTAAATTTACCGGCTTCATTCAAATGCGTTGCATGGGTTTTTAAGCGTTCATAGCGTGAAAGTGTCGTCTTGATTGTTTCGCCTCTTCGGCCAAGAAATTCATCGCCGGAATTTTCATACCTATTCAGTGCGGCTTCGCGGGTAAGCCCCGCATCAGCCGCATCCTTATCAAATTGCGTGACCATACGCGCGAGCTCATCCACCGCCCCGCCAAGGCGTTGTCTGTATTGCTGTGCAAATTCGGGGAACTGCGAGGCCGCAAGGCCGCAGCCGATTGCAAATATGAGAATGAATAGGCGTTTCATAAATCCCGTCTATCACATGTTGCCCGCGCTAAGATGTAAAATATTAGAGTATAACTAACGGTATTTTCCAGATGTTTTAATGCTATCAGGCTTTCGCCCAAGCCTTGCCATGCCTATAGTGCGCGGATGAGCGAGTCTCCGACATCACAGAACTATCAGGTTCTGGCCAGAAAATACCGTCCCTCGACCTTTGAGGATATGATCGGGCAAGAAGCAATGGTCACCACTTTGACCAATGCGTTCAAGGCCAACCGCGTGGCACATGCGTTTATGCTGACGGGCGTTCGGGGTATCGGGAAGACAACAACGGCGCGGCTTCTAGCGCGCGCCTTGAATTATGAAACGGATACGGTGAAAGAACCCTCCGTTGATTTGGGTAATCCCGGTATTCACTGCGAAGCGATTATGGCTTCTGCGCATTTAGACGTTTTGGAAATGGATGCAGCGTCTCGGACCGGCGTTGAAAACATGCGCGAACTACTCGACGGTGTGCGTTATGCTCCCGTATCGGCCCGCTACAAAGTCTACGTGATTGATGAAGTGCACATGCTATCGACAGGCGCGTTTAACGCCTTGCTTAAAACTCTCGAAGAGCCGCCGGATCATGCCAAATTTATCTTTGCCACAACGGAAATTCGCAAAGTGCCGATTACGGTTCTCTCGCGTTGCCAGCGCTTTGATTTGCGGCGCGTAGATGCGGCTGAACTCAAAACACATCTCGAAGGCATTTGCGGCAAAGAAAGCGTCAACATTTCAAGTGAAGGTCTCTCTATGATTGCACGCGCGGCGGAAGGCTCTGTTCGCGATAGTTTGTCATTGCTGGACCAAGCCATCGTCCAGGGGGGCGAGAGCGGTGACGCTGTCTCCGGCGAGCAAGTGCGCACTATGTTAGGCCTCGCCGACCGTGTGCGCATTCTAGACTTATTCGAGCTTGCTGCGACGGGCGACGGGGCCGGGGCGCTTCGCGAGATGCGGTCGCAATATGACGACGGAGCGGATCCTGCGGTTGTGATGCGCGACCTGCTCGATACATGCCACGAGGTAAGCCGAGCGAAGATGCTCGGAGATGAAGCCAGCTTTGACGCCGCGCCGGACCAAGCTGCGCGAATTAAATCCATGAGCGCCACATTCTCTCTCGGGGAGCTCACGCGCTTGTGGCAGATGCTGATGAAATCTCATACGGATGTGCGTATGGCTCCCGCGCCCCTGGCGGCAGCAGAGATGGCTTTGCTAAAATTATCCCTCGCCGGACAAATGCCGCCGCCTGAACTTGCCGCGCAAATTATTGAGCAAATGAAGTCCGGAACATTCACGCCGCCTGTTGTCAGCCAAACAGCGCCGAAAAGCTCGCCGCTGTCTGCAGAGACATTTCAAGCGGTTTCGACGGGTTCTGCTAGCGCTGCCGCCGCGCCGAAGTCAGCACCCGCGCCTCAAATGGAAGCCGCGCCGTCCATTCAACTTGAGAGCTTCCAAGATATTATCGCCGCGCTGCCCGATTCTCAAATCGCTCTGAAATATGACATCGAAAAATATGTCCGGCCTATTCGTTTTAAGCAAGGCTCGATTACGTTCCAGCCCGGCGACGGCGCGCCAGTTTCGCTAACAGGTAAAATTGTTCAAACCATTAAAGATCTGACGGGCGAGCTTTGGATTGTAAGCCCGGAAACGTCAGGCGGCGGGGAAACGCTTTGGGAAACGAAGAAGAATGCAGCGGCGGCGAAGCACGCCTCAGATCGTGCGCATCCAGCGTTTGAACACCCAATGCTTAAAGCGGCCAAGCTCATCGAAATTCGCCATACAGGACCAGCGGTGAAAGCTGATGAAAATGTACTCCCCGTTCACTTCGACCCTGATGAAAATGAAGACTAAGGAAAGACCATGAAAGATTTAATGGGCCTCATGAAGCAGGCCAAGGAAATGCAAAGCAAAATGGCAGACGCACAAGCCAAAGTGGCCGACCTCCAAGTCGAAGGACGGTCGGGAGGCGGCATGGTGACATTACAGCTCGTGGGGGGCGGAAATATGAAGTCTCTCAAAATTGACCCGAGCTTACTATCTGGGGAAGAGGCGGAAATCGTCGAAGATCTTGTTATCGCGGCGTATCAAGATGCCAAAATTAAACTCGACGAAGCGCAAGCAGAAACAATGAAGTCAGCCATGGGCGATATTGATTTGCCTCCCGGCATGAAGATGCCTTTTTAGGCTATGTCTGCGAATGCCGGCCCAGAAATTGAACGCCTGATTAGCTTGCTCGCAAAGTTACCCGGCCTTGGCCCGCGGTCTGCCCGCCGAGCAGCGCTTGATCTCATAAAAAAACGTGACCGCGACATGCGCCCTCTCGCGCAGGCCATGGCGGATGCCGCAGAACGCATCGTGACCTGCAAGACTTGCGGAAACATCGGTACAATAGATCCTTGCCACATCTGCGCCGCGCCTGCTCGGGACAAGACCACAATTTGCGTCGTTCAAGAGGTTAGTGATCTGTGGGCGATGGAGCGAACAGGCACGTATAAGGGTCAGTACCATGTTCTTGGCGGAACACTCTCTGCACTCGACGGCGTTCGTCCTGAAGACTTAAATATCGCTGGGCTTATCGAGCGCGCCGATAGGGAGGGTGTTAAAGAAGTTATCCTTGCCATGAACGCCACAATTGATGGGCAGACAACTGCCCATTACATCACTGATCACATAGGCGGAAAGAATGTAATTGTTTCTCGCCTCGCACACGGCGTGCCTGTTGGCGGCGAACTTGATTATCTAGATGATGGCACAATTACAGCCGCGATGAACTCCAGACGACCTTTTTAGTTGGCCAGCTAAATCTCCTCAAGCACGCTCGTACCGCTGGACTTATCACCGCTCGTCCATTGCCATTTTTCATGCAAACGCATTTTGTTACCCTCAAGCATTTCGTGGCGGGTTTCGCAGATGCCAGTCATTAATTTGTTTGCGTCAGTCACATGTTGATAGCGCGCCGTGAAATTTCCGTCTGTATTAATTATTCCAATTAAATGCCCGAAGTGAATATCTCCGCCGGAATATTCGGCCGTGACGACATTGCCCTTTTGCGAATATTGAAAGATCGTTTCTGAGCTTGTATCGCTTTGTCCAGTCACGGACACGAGCCGGAACAAACGGCCGCCATAGTAGGTTTGGCCCGTCATGACGCGGGCTTTCTGAATTCAGTCACATTCGTCGGAGCTTTGTCTTCAACGTCGAGGCTTTCGATTTTGTCGGCGCGTTTCGTAATTTTCTCGGTCGAGATGCGTACCTTACGAATGTCTTCTGTCGCCTGATTGAAGTGGCTTTGCAGTTTTGCGACGCGGTCATCGAGGAGCGTCACGTCCTTGGCCATCATGCCGACTTCGCGTTGAATAATATGCGCCTGTTCCCGCATAGCCGCATCTTTCATTACCGCTCGCATCGTGTGCAGCGTCGCCATGAATGTGGTTGGGGAGACGATCATCACTTTCTGCTTGAAGCTTGTATCAATCACATCCGGGAAATTGGCGTGGAGTTCCGCGTACACCGCTTCTGACGGTAGGAACAATAACGCGATGTCATGCGTCTCTCCAAAAATCAAATACTTGCTGGCCACGTCTTTAATGTGTCGGAGCATGTCGCGTGCGAAATCCCGCTGCGCCTGTGTTTCTTCTGGTGTGTTGTCGGCAGCAATTAAGCGCTGCCAGGCTTCCATCGGAAACTTGCTGTCGACCGCAACATCACCTTGGTCGTTAGGTAGGTGGATGAGGGCGTCTACGCGCTTGCCGTTGGAGAGCGTGGATTGAAAACTGTAAGCGTTGGGCGGGAGGAAGTTTTCAATTAAATCCTGCATCTGTTTCTCGCCAAACGCCCCGCGGGATTGTTTGTTCGAGAGTAGGTTTTGCAGTCCTGAGACTTCGCCCGACAGCGTTTCAATATTTTTCTGCGCACGGTCGATGAGGGCAAGGCGCTCGTGCAGATGCTTCAAACTTTGCGCGTTGCGTTCTTGCGTATCGACGATTGTTTTACCAACGCGTTCCGTGACCGTGTTGAGGCGGCTATCGAGGGCCTCGCGTAGCACGGTATCACGCTTGCTCGTATCATCCGCGAACTGCGCGAGCCGACCTTGCAGCTCGGCTTGTTTGCTGCTCATGTCGGAGAGATGGCTTTGCAGAGCTGAGTCTCGCCCGCGCCGCGCAAAGACAAGCGTTATCATCGCGCCGACTAGCAGAAGCACAAGCGCAAGAATAATCTCGACAAGTGTCAGCTCTATGCCGGAGTATGAAATTATGGGATCCATTCGTACATAGTCACACGGAAATCAGATTCGCGCAAACTGATGTTCACTTATTGTGCCGTCATGCCTAGTGTCTCTAACTTTTATTCAGTAGCACCTTCGGATTGCAGTTGAACGTAATTCTGAATGCCCATGTGCTTAATCATGTCCTGCTGGGTTTCGATCCAATCGACATGTTCTTCCTCATTCGTAAGGATTTTTCCAAACAAATCGCGGCTGACGTAATCGCGGACTTTTTCGGCATGGTCCATCGCGTCTCGTAATAGCGGGATAGCATCGTGTTCTAGCAAAAGATCACAGTCGAGAATTTCGGGGACATCTTCGCCAATCCGGAGTTTGCCAAGATCCTGAAGGTTTGGAAGACCGCCGAGGAACAGAATGCGCTCAATAAGCCAATCCGCGTGTTCCATTTCTTCAATGGACTCTTCGTATTCTTTCTTTGCTAGCTTGGTAATGCCCCAATCTTTCAGCATGCGGGAATGTAAAAAATATTGATTAATCGCAGTGAGCTCATTCCGGAGCGCTTTGTTGAGAAATTCTATAACTTCTTTGTCTTTGACCATGTCGCGCTCCTCATGCGTTGTTTAGTAACTAAATGCCATTGAAGTTGGCTCCGGGTCAACGGTAAGTCGGCGTAAAAAGACTATATTTTCCATATATTTGCGCACCTGCAAATCAGTTGCATGAAATGATCCGCACATGAAAATGAGTCGCGATAAAAGGGAGCGTTTTGTCTATTCTGCTGCCGCAAGAATGAGGGGGGCTTCGTTAACAAGGTTCAAACGCGCAGTTATTGATTCGCGGCATTGCCCGCAATTAAACTTCGTTCCGCAATGACGTTGCACACAAGCAGCTGTTTTGGCACCGCGGCTCGCGGCGCGGTCAACAGCTTCGGTGTTAATATTGTTACAGATACAATAGATCATATATTTTCGTTACTGCAATTGAGAATGATTGTCAATGCTAATGCGAGTCTTTCGCAACTAGGTATATCACAGCAAAGTCTCGCTCCAGTTAATGTTTGTAGGTAGAGGCGCAAATCTGTTACTGCGCGGGCATGCCTAGCCGTAATGAACTTCTTGCTCTGGAGGATGACGCCTTACTTAGACGTTGTCGTCAAGAAAACTTCCGCGCCTCTGGACCTGGCGGTCAACACCGTAATATGACGGACTCTGCGGTCCGGCTGTCCGTGATGGACGGAACTATAACAGCCCTGTGCGCAGATCATCGGTCGCAACACCGTAACCGAAGCGAGGCTCTACGGCGATTGCGAACGACCTTAGCCATTGAATTACGGTTGTCCATCGTGCCAGATACAAGATCCGAGCAATGGGAGGGGTCTTGGAAACTCGGCAAAAAAGATCATCGCTATGCCGAGTTCTTAGCGCATTTGCTTGATGTCATGGCTAACCACCAGTGGGCTGTCGGACTCTCGGCGAAGGCGTTGGGTATCTCGACGGGCCAATTGGTGCGGAAGCTTGCGCGCGACTCTCAAGCCTGGAACGCGGTCAATCAAGCCAGAGCTAAACTTGAGCTGGTAAATCTGAGGCGTCCTTAAATTTCTGGGTTAGGACGCGGTTTCTAATTTCTTTGCTTAAAAAGAAGACAGTTCGAAAGGTCGAACACGAAATTTAAGGAAAATACTATGTCTACTGTCACAAACAATTTTGAAAAAGCCACAACTTTTCTTCGCAAAGGCGCACTGGCTTATGTTGGAATGAACGTCGTTGTTCTTGAAGAAGCCCGTAAGCGTTTCGATGTTGCTCTTAAAAGCTCAGACAAAATGATGGACCGTTTTGTGGCTAAAGGCGAAAAAATGGAAGCTCAAGCTGGCGAAACACTTCAGGACGTCCGTTCAATGGTTCAAGACCGCGTACAGGGCTTCACACCGGCTGGCCGTAAAGTTGAAATTAAAGTTCAAACTAAAGCAACTAAGCCTGTTGCTAAGAAAGCCACGAAGAAAAAAACAACTAAGCGTAAGCCTGCAGTCAAAGCGACGGTGAAAGTGACGAAAAAAGCCGCTTAATTTCCTCCCCGATATTTTGCGAGTTTTGCGGCGTTGATCCTCCCCGATCAGCGCCGCACTTGTTTTTAGACTCTGAAAATCCTCATATATATGCTAGGTAAGACTAATAAGGAGACGACCATGTCTGACAAAAAATCTTCTGACGACCGCGTTCAAGAGGCCCGTGACACGGCGCGTAAAATTTGGCTCGCAGGAATTGGCGCTTATGGCCGGGCTTTCTCTGAAGCTCAAGATGCTATCAAAGGTATGTCCAAAGATACGTCTCGTGTCTTTGAAGACTTGGTTGAAAAGGGCGAAAGCCTTGAAGCCACTGTCCAAGAAAAGAGTAAAGAGTTTGTCGAAAAGACTCGCGCGTCTACTGATGATATCAGCGAGACGATAGATGACCGTATCAAAGACATGCGGGCTCGCCTCGTACGCGGTGCACAGAAGGTGAATGAGTCCAGTGATGTCGAGAGCCGTTTGTCGGCCATAGAGGCCAAGCTCGATAAAATCATGGCGCATATTGAGCCGAAAAAGACAGCAGCTCGTAAGACGACGACTAGAAAGCCAACCGCTAAAAAGAAACCGGTGGCCAAAAAGACGACCCCGAAGAAGCCCGCGGCTAAAAAATAACGCGCGCGTGACAGACCGCTCCAAAACCAAACAAAAAATTCTCGCCACATCTCTTGGTCTGTTTAACAATGAAGGCGAGGGGCTTATCAGCTCTGTTGATATTGCCAGCGTTATCGGAATAAGCCCGGGCAATCTCTACTATCATTACAAAGGTAAGGACGAGATTATTGCGGCGCTCTTCGATGACTTTGAAGAAGAAATCCGGATGGTCTTGTCTGCGCCTATAAAAGAGCCGCTGCAAATCGAAGACAACTGGGTCTATCTCTATATTATCTTCGAAGAAATTTATGACTTCCGGTTTTTCTACCGTAATTTATCACAAATTTTAACGCGCATACCGGCTCTCGCGCCGCGCTTCTCCCGTATTTTAAGCCAGAAGGAACGCATGGCCACAGCGTTCCTCGGGCCCATAGAAGACAGCGGCATTTTGATATTTGAACCGGGCGAGAAAGAGGCGCTTGCGGGACGGCTCGCGCAGCACTTTACATTTTGGCTACAATATCACGACCTACGCCACGGCACATCTGCAGCGGCGAAATCTTTGATAGATCAGGGCGTATATAATTCTCTGATCCAAATTGCGCCTTACGCGAACCCGGAAGTTGGTATGAAAGATTTGCTCAGAGATTTCCTCGCGCGCCAATCCAAATAATTACGCCTTCGCCTAGTTTTCTCTACACATCCTCTGCGCGACGCGGCATAAGGCTAACACACCAATCATGCGCATAGAGGAGGGGTGTATGAGTTCAGATAACGAGACTATACCCTTCGAAGAACATGATGAATTTCATCTTGTGAAAGACCATAACCGCATTGTCGACGCGCTTGCGGAGACACATGATGTGAAGCTTCGGATCAGCCTTGAAGATATTCACCCGGCGGACTTCTCCGATCAATTTGAAGAACTCACTCAAGACGAACGTGAAAACTTTATTGAGCGCGCGGGGGATCTGATTACAGCCGATGTCTTGGCGGAGCTTGAAGACGAAGTCGTTGAAGATATCTTGCCGCTACTCTCTTCTACGCAGCTCGCAGAAGCAATTACCGAGCTCGACAATGATGACGCGACCCAAATTATCGAAGAGATGGAGCCGGCCCAGCGTGAAGAGGTTATGGAGGCGCTGGACACTGAAGATCGTGCCGCATTGGAAGCCAGCCTTGAATTTGAAGACGAGACGGCGGGGCGTCTCATGCAGCGCGAATTTGTGGCCTCGCCGCCGTTCTGGACGGTCGGGAATGCTATCGACCACATGCGCGAGACAGGCGAGGAGTTACCTGAATTATTTTTCAACATTTATATTGTGGACACAGCTTTCAAGCCGATTGGCTATGTGCCTGTATCTCAGCTTATGCGCAGCCCGCGGGAGAAGACCCTCGAAGACATTATGGTACGCTCTGTTACGCTCATCCCGCAGGATATGGATCAGGAAGAAGCGGCTTATTTGTTCGAGAAATATAATTTGATTTCCGCGCCAGTTGTTGACGACGACGGACGCTTGACCGGGATGATGACGGTCGATGATATTATCGAAATTATCCAAGATGAAAACAAAGAAGACATGTTGGCGCTTGCGGGCGTTAGCGATGCGGGCCTGACGGATACGGCGCTCTCGACTGTGCGCGCCCGTGCGCCGTGGCTGTTTTTAAATCTGCTGACAGCGGTGTTGGCCTCGCTTGTGATTGCGCAATTTGATTATGCGATTACGGAAATCGTGCAGTTGGCGGTATTGATGCCGATTGTGGCCTCCATGGGCGGCAATGCGGGCACGCAGGCTTTGGCTGTGGCGGTAAGGGGGTTATCTGAAAGAGATCTGACATCTCGGAACATGTGGAGAGCTGTACGCAGGGAGGGTGTAGCGGCCGCCATAAACGGCGTGATATTTGCTGTCGCCTTGGCGTTGATTGCCTATATCTGGTTCGGACGTGCAGACCTCGCAGGCGTGGCCTTCGTCTCCATGATTATTAATCATATATTCGCGGGTCTTGCTGGAATTCTCATCCCCCTTGCTATGAAAAAAGCGGGAGCTGACCCTGCGGTTTCTTCCAGTGTATTTGTCACGACAGTAACAGATATAGTCGGATTTTTAGCCTTTTTGGGCTTTGCGGCATTGGTCTTGCTTTAATCTAAAACCTAGCTCTTTGGGCTTTTACTACATTTTTTCTCGCTTTTTCCCTTTTTGGGCGTAATCGGCGCGGCTTTTGCAAAGGTCGGTACGAACTCGTTTTCTGTACTGATTTGGAACGCATATGAGCCATGATTATACACTCTCCAAAACAGGCCGACGCCTGATAAAGAGCTTTGAGGGCTTTCGCCCAGTAGACCGCACCTTGATAAATGGGCAGCGGGTTGTTGGTTATGGCCATAAAGTCCGCGGCGACGCGGCGATGGCCCTTTCAAAGTCAGAAGCAAATGATTTGCTATCAGCGGATTTAGGGCCTTATGAGGACATGATTAATAATGAAATCTATGCGCCGTTAAGCCAAAATCAATTCGATGCGCTCGTTTCGTTCGCGTTCAGTATTGGACCCCGGGCGTTTCAGAACTCACCGACTTTGCATTTAATCAATAATGGGCGTCCTTTGGACGCTGCGCGTAGTTTCGAAGTGTGGCGAAAGAGCCGGATTTACGGAAAAACATATATTGTTGACGCCCTTGTTCGCCGCCGCGCTGCAGAAAAAGCTTTGTTTTTAACCCCTGAAGACGGCCACGTGGCGGCCCCACGCAGCGCGCTTCAATCTATCGAAGATACACGTCTGATTGCGGATATTATGTCCAGTGAATTACCCATGTTTAAAGGACAAGACCTCGGCATGGTTGCGCAGGTCCCTTACGAGAAAGCGGATACCGAAGTTGACCGGCGCGCCCCCAAAAGAGCTACGCCCTTAGCTATACCTCAGCGCCGCAAAGAAGATGGCCCTGCAGGGGTTTTGACCTTGAGCGAAATTGTCGATGTTAATGATCAGGATATCTTCACGGATGAGGCGGATGTTTTTGAAAGCGAAGACGCTGACGTTGAAACACCTATTTTCGATGAGCCGTCCCCAATCGCTGTCGCCGCAGCAAAAGTCAGCGACCGCCTAGACGCTCTAATGGAACATCCGCCTGAGACGATGGAAACGGCAGATTGGCCAGAATCTCTGATTACGTCTGAAAGCTCTGATATTCACGACGTTAAGAATACACTCGACGGAAAAGCCGCAGATGCGCAGGGTGAAGAGATTACCAAACCTGAGCTCGAATCCATTCAGGAGACTTATCAAGCTGAAGTTTTGGCTGAAGCTAAAGCCGATGCTGAGGCGGCTGAACGGAAAGAGATTGCAGACAGAATTAAAGCTGAAGCTAATGCCCAGGACGATACTCTAAATAGCACCGCGGCTAATGATACTGCAATCTCTCCTGAGTTTGATTTGACGCCAGTAGAGCGTCAAGGTGGATTGGGTCCATACTTGGTTATGCTTGTTATTGGACTGACTTTAATAGGTGCAAGCTTTGGCGCAATGATGCGCGGCGGAAACACACAATTCGGTGAATCTATGCCGTTCTGGTCAGGCGTAGGTATTATCATAGGCGCTGTCGTCTTGATGGCCGCCCTTTACTATCTACTGAAATCAATATTACGGCGTTCATAGAGATACAGAATTTATCAACCCTTTTAGCTTACAATATTGGGTAGGAAGCGAAAAGTCTTACTTGGAGTGAATGATGGAAATGCTAACTGACTGGAATGAGACGCACACCGCTGGTTTTCAAAAAGAAATAATTACGTTCAAACATCGTTTGAAAGAAACAGGCCTGTTTTCGGATGAAGCCTTGATAGAATTGCTCAAAAAGCATCCGTCTGAAAAGCTTGATGTCTGCACAATGAGTGCGGTGGAAGGTACCCTTTATCCAAACAAACTTCGTACAGGTGATTTCCGCGATGCGTCCCCGGAAGATATTTTAAATGCGGCGAAAGCTGGCAAGGTCTGGATTAATGTCCGCCAAGCTATGAATGTCCATCCGGAATATAAAGAGGTGCTAGACAAAATGTATGGCGGGATTGCCGAGAAAACAGGAAATAAGGCTTATACGCCTAGAGGCGGCATTCTTATATCCTCGCCTGTGGCGAAAGTGCCGTATCATTTTGACAAAACTGAAACTATCCTTTGGCATGTCCGCGGCGCTAAACGTATTTATCTTTACCCAATGGATCCGGAATTTATTTCAGATAAGTCCTACGAAAGTACGATTGTAAGTGAGCTCGAGGATGACCTACCTTATAATACAGATATGGAGAAATTTGCACAAATTTTTGATCTTGAAGAAAATCAAGCGATTACATGGCCGCTCAATTCACCTCACCGGGTTGATAATACCGCATTTTGTGTGTCCGTGACGACAGAGTACTCCACAAAAGAAAGTGGTTTAAAAAATGCCGCAATGATGACAAATGCTACATTGCGTCACAAATTTGGTATGAACCCAAGTTGGACAAATGACGGCGAAACGAAACGTTACGTCAAGGCTATGCTAGGCCGGGTTCTAAAAAAGACAGGTATGGCGGCGAGCTCCGACAAGCCCGATTTGGTGACTTTTAAAGTTGATCCTCAGGTGCCAGGTTATGTGGTCGATACAGATCCATATGTCCGAAATTTCTAAGTAAATAAATAAAATGAAATAAGGCGCAAGGGTCACACCCTCTGCGCCTTTTCTTTTGTGCACGCCGAGCTACACTCGCGCGTATGGTCATGCATCTCCAAAAACTATCCGTCGGAACAGAAAGCCTCGAAACGCTGGCCGCGTGGCAAGACCATGTCGTCTCTCGCCGTGTTGCGAGAGGTCTCTCCCCTGTGCATGAGCACGTCACACGCATGTTCCCAAAACGCAAAGACGAGCTGCTAGATGGCGGCTCAATATATTGGGTATTTAAAGGCATTATTCAGTGCCGCAATAAAATTATTTCGCTGGAAGAAACGACCAAAAACGGCGTGAGGCATTGTTCTATTCAAATGGAACCAGGGCCTATTCCTGTCATCCCAACGCCAAAGCGACCCTTTCAGGGCTGGCGTTATTTGGAAGACGGGGCTGCGCCTGATGATATTACAGCGCTCAACGCTGCTGACCTCCCGTCAGAGCTTCGCGAGAAATTGGTAAACCTTGGGGCTTGGTAGTTACTCGCCTTGAATACCTAGCGAAGATAGCAAGGCATTGTCTCTCTCTCGGCCAGGATTTTCAGTTGTGAGGAGCGTTTCGCCTACAAAGATTGAATTCGCGCCCGCCATGAAGCAAAGCGTCTGCGCCTCGTCTGACATCTCTTCGCGCCCCGCCGATAATCGCACATAGCTTTCCGGCATCAAAATGCGAGCGACGGCGATGAGGCGCGCGAATTCAATCGGCGTGACAGGATCGCTGTCACCTAGAGGCGTCCCTGGCACGGGGACTAGGGCGTTAATCGGCACGCTTTCAGGAGCTGGATCCATATTTGCCAGGGCAAGAAGTAATCCTGCGCGATCTTCCGCTTGCTCGCCCATGCCGACAATGCCGCCGCAGCATACCTTCATCCCAGAATTGCGCACGAGGCCGAGTGTATGCAAACGGTCTTCGAAAGTCCGAGTTGAAATCACGCGTCCATAATCTTCGGGGGAGGTATCTATGTTGTGATTATAATAATCGAGGCCAGCTTTAGAGAGGCGGTCGGCTTGGGGTGGGGATAACATGCCGAGGGTCATGCAAGTTTCAAGTCCCATTTGTTTGACTTCTGACACCATGTCGCAAAGTGCGTCCATGTCCCGGTCTTTGGGCTCGCGCCATGCGGCGCCCATGCAAAATCGCGACGCCCCGCCTGCTTTGGCCGCTTTGGCATTTTCGATCACAGCCTCTGTGTCCATAAGTTTGGACGCTTTGAGGCCAGTGTCGAATTTTGAGGATTGATTACAGTAACCGCAATCTTCCGCGCACCCGCCGGTCTTAATTGAGAGAAGCTGTGAGAGCTGCACAGAATTCGGTGTAAAGTGTTCCCTGTGGATGGTCTGCGCCTGAAGAATCAAGTCCATGAACGGCTTCGCCATTAAGGCTTCGACATCTGCACGGTTCCATTTTTGGACGCTGGGATGTGGATTGTAATTTTCGGGCAAATCTTTGGAAGCTTTTGGGGCGTTATCAAGCAGGACAGTCATAGGAGCTCTCTAATTTAAGTTAATTATAGTCTAGAGCGGCTCGCCTCTTTTTCAACTGCCCTTTTTCAAAATACGTTTCGTAGAGGCCGGGTGTTTGAGTAAGTTTTTGCCTTCACGAACAGGACGATGCGTGAGTTCGCCGCGGCAATTCGGGCACGTCCCTTTGAGGGTCGTTTCATTGCACTTACAACAGAACGTACATTCAAAAGAGCAAATTAGGGCGCCTAGTTTATTAGCTTCCAAGTCGGTATCGCAAATTTCGCAATTCGGACGCATTTGTAGCATGCTAGACCTCGCAATTATCAATCAGGCGGACGGTCTCCCCGTCACGGCCATTCTTGGGGCAGTGGACAGCAAGGAGTAATCTTGCGGGCTTATTCAGGACACCGCCCTCGAGCAGGGTGAGGGAGTTTTCACTGCGGACCTTTACATAATCCACCTCGTCAAAACCGGCGTCTAAAAAGGCTTGTGCGGCCTCATCTGCCGCGTCGTCCACATTCATTCCGCCGCGCATTTTTTTCGCGCAGTCAAACATGATAACATTGACTTTTCGGGCGAGTGCCAATCCATCTGCGTCGAAATATTTATTCCGTGAGGACAATGCGAGGCCATGTTCGTCGCGGGCAATCGGCGCGCCGACGATTTTTATGGGCATATCGAGGTCTTCGACAAGGCGGCGAATTGTGGCTAGTTGTTGATAGTCCTTCTCGCCAAAGACAGCGACATCGGGCGCAACGCGGTTGAGAAGTTTGGTAACGATCAAAGCCACGCCTTCGAAAAATGTAGGACGGTGATCGGTCTCAAGACCATCAGCTACGCCGCCGACTCTGATGCCTGTCGCGTGGTGAGCGTTATACATGCTTTCGCGTTCCGGAATATAAACGAGGTCACAACCCACAGAACCAAGCTTGGCGACATCGTCATCTTCCGTGCGGGGATAGCTCTCAAAATCTTCGCCGGGTGCAAATTGGGTGGGGTTCACAAATATAGAGGCGACAGTTTTTGTAGCATGTGACTGCGCCAGTGTAATCAGAGATAAATGTCCGGTATGTAGCGCGCCCATTGTCGGGACGAAACCTATAGTTTCCCCGCGGCCGCGCCATTCCCAAATTTGACTGCGAAGGTCGCGTTCCGTTCGGACGATGATGGGGAATTTTTTCATAGCCGTGATGTATCACAGCTAACCTGCATGGCAAAGGGAAAGGCGAAGGGCGTTAAGCCCTGCGAGCCGGAGCCTCGGGTTTGTTATTTAGCACGCCCATCTCTTCTGCAAACTGTTTTTGACGGTCAATAAAACCTGACATTTTGACAAGCGCGGGTTCGTCTAAAATATGGTATTTGTTAGGCTCGGGCCGCTCAATTAAGCCGTCTACCTCGAGTGATTTCAAGGTCCGGCTAACATGGACATTTGTCAGGCCCAGATAGTCACTGATGATGCCTTGGTTTAAAGGTATATGAATGAGTGTTAAATCCGGCTTTCTGGATGTCCAGCGAATGCGTGACAACATAGAAAGGATGAAATGCGCGAGGCGTTCCTTCGTCTGCAGGCGGCTAATTGATTTTGCATGGTCCATACTGAGTAATAGATTGTGGGAGAGATTGCGTGTGAGGTAGTCCAGCAGGCCTGTGTGCTGCCTCAAAAGTTTTCGGCATGTTGGAGCGTCCATAACAGCGGCGCGGGATTTGGTGGCGCTTTCGATATTAAATGAATTGCGCTGCCGTGAAAAATCATCGTCGCCTATAATATCTCCGTCCATGTAAATTCGGTGAACCTGCCTTTGCCCATTGGGAAGTTCCGAATAAGAAAAAAACCATCCATAAGTCACGACCATGAGCTGCATGGGGGAGGCGGCCTCAATCACCGCTTCATTCTTTGAAAATATTATAACGTCGTAAGGACTATTCCAGATATCGCGCAAGAAATCAGGGGTGATTGCGCCAGATAAGAGTAGCCCTCTAACAGACGGGTGGTCCATGTAATCGCCACCTTCAAGTGTGTACATTGGCGTCAATTTATCCATACATGTGTCCCCATTAGGTAATGTACACCTTTCGGCTTACGTGTGTTGATCCACCGTCTTTATGTAAGTACGAGGTTACAACTTCGCTTCCTCGTGTGTAAGGCTATAGTGTAGAAGGTAGGAATCAAGCGGAAACCCTCAATCCAGGAGGCTTCGTTTCCAAATATTTCTTCCGCTTTAGTCTAAGCTCGAAAAAACGATTGAATTAATTAACCTTGGTTAAAATGATTGCTTTTATCTTTGAATATTGAGATGGCGGCTTAATGTTTAAGCTGCTTAGTTGCGCCTAGGAGCAATAACGTTACAGCCAGCAGCCAAATTTGCGAGAATTTTGCAACTCATGTCAGCTTGGTCAAAAGACAGCTTTGTGAAACGGGCTTGATAGAGTGCGCGCCTCTTGTTTCTGGCGGGATAGACCATAGCGGTATCTTCGGTAAGGTGTTCCATTCCAAACAAAGCGGCAAGATGGTTAGTGGCGGCTTCCATAGTTCCAAAGGTTCCGACTTGAATAGCCCAGGCATTATCGAGAGACGGCGCGGCAATCTTGATGTCTTGCTTGCCCAGCATAATTGTGCGCGTTGTCTTGTCTGACCCTCGAAGCCTGATGGCCTCTGTGGAGGCTAAAAGCGGTACCTTCTTTCTGGGCACGGGCGTTACATTCACCGTTACAAGGGGCAGGCTCTCGACAGGCGTTACGCCGAGAATATCAAAGCCGCGCTCCACAAGGTCTTGCATATGAGCGTTACGCGCTTTGCCGGACGATCCGCCGAGCACAACAGCTATAATGCGGCGATTTTCACGGCTCGCGGAAATGATCAAATTATACCCGGACGCCCGTGTGTAACCTGTCTTAAATCCGTCAACGCCATGTAGCCAATGCAGAAGGTTGTTCGTATTTTTCTTGGTTCTGCCTTTATAGGTAAAATGTGTTTGGCCGAAATAATGATAATAACGCCTGTGATTGGTCAGGACCGCACTGGCGAGCTTAGCCATGTCCCGGGCCGTTGTATACTGCTCCGGATTTGGCAGGCCGTGAGGATTTTTAAACTGCGTGCCTTGCATGTGCAACTCAATCGCTTTTGCATTCATCAACGCGGCAAAGTTTTCTTCTGTTCCGCCTAACCGTTCGGCCAAGACAACGGCGATGTCGTTCGCGCTTCGCACTGCAACCGCTTGGATGGCCTCGTCAACTGTGATTGTTTTTCCGGCTTTGACGCCGAGCTTAACAGGGGAGGTTGAGGCCGCGTATTTGGAGACAGTTAGAGGTTCATCAAGGGTCAATGTCCCAGCGTTAAGAGCGTCAAACACCAGATAAAGCGTCATAACTTTGGTGAGCGAGGCCGGGAAGCGTTGTGCGTCGATATTGCGCGCATGGATGACCTTATAAGTGTCCGCATCTACAATAATGGACGCATAGCGTTTATTCTCTTCTGCAAGGGCAGGTGCAAAACTTGTCAGAATGAACAGAGTTATGAGTAGAAAAAGACGCATGAATCCTCAGGAAAATAGTCTCCAACGGTTAACGCACAGGGCGTTACGCAATGGTTAATATTCATTAAGAATTCACAGCTATCTTGCAGTAAATGCGATTCGTCTCGGTCTCATGCGTTGCAAATCACGGCGGAGTGCTTAACTTTGGCCTATGAATTTAAATGATACACGACTCATACCGCTTAAAATGACCGACCCGGATAAAGACGGGGAGGGCGGTCTTGAGCGCGGCACTGCCACCAAGGTGCGTCCAAAAACGAAGAAGCCCTCTATGTATAAGGTGCTTTTGATGAATGATGATTACACGCCGATGGAATTTGTCGTCTCGATACTGATGGGGATATTCTCCAAGAGTCAAGAAGAGGCGACTAAAATAACGCTCGCCGTTCACCAGAGCGGCATTGGCGTCTGCGGCATTTATACATTTGAAGTCGCGGAAACCAAAGTTGCGCAAGTTATGGACGCGGCGAAACGTAGCCAACACCCTCTGCAATGCACTCTTGAAAAGGCTTAGCGACGTCACCACATTTAAAGTCAGCCCACGACGATCAAGCTTACCCAGTTGGTCACATTGAAAAGGGCAAGGAAGGACTAAATCATGGCTTCATTCTCCCCCGTATTGGAAGAAACCATCCACCGCGCTCTGACATATGCGACAGACCGTAAGCATGAACTTGCGACGCTAGAGCATCTTTTACTGGCGCTAACAGAAGATAAAGACGCGCAAGCGGTCATTAAAGCTTGCGACGTAGACCTTGAGAGTCTGCGCGAAGACGTAAAAACCTATCTGGACGAAGACTTAACTTCGCTCATCGTTGATGATTTCGAAGAGGCCCGCCCCACGGCTGGCTTCCACCGTGTTATTCAGCGCGCCGTTATACATGTGCAATCCTCTGGCCGCGAAGAAGTGACGGGTGCGAACGCCCTTGTCGCCCTCTTTGCAGAGCGCGAAAGCCATGCCGTCTACTTCCTGCAAGAGCGGGATATGACGCGCTATGACGCTGTTAATTATATCAGCCACGGCATTGCTAAAAACGGTGAAAACTCTGTATCCAAACCCATTCAGGGCGTGGACGGCGAAACCGAAGGCGAGGCGAAGGCCAAAGAAAATCCGCTTGATACTTATTGCGTGAATTTAAACGCAAAGGCAAAAGAGGGCGATATCGACCCGTTGATTGGCCGTGACCAAGAGGTTGAGCGCTGTATTATGGTGCTCTCGCGCCGCCGTAAAAATAACCCGCTCCTCGTGGGCGACCCGGGCGTAGGTAAAACCGCGATTGCCGAAGGTATTGCTCGTCGTATCGTCAACGAAAATGTGCCCGATGTTTTGGCAGACGCCACAATTTACTCGTTAGACATGGGCGCGCTGTTGGCGGGAACCCGTTACCGCGGTGATTTCGAGGAACGGCTGAAAGCGGTCATGGAGAAACTCCAAGATACGCCCGGCGCGGTTCTGTTTATCGACGAAATTCATACGATTATAGGTGCAGGCGCAACGTCCGGCGGCGCGATGGATGCCTCCAACTTGCTCAAGCCCGCTTTGCAGTCCGGTAAAGTCCGCTGCATGGGCTCAACGACTTACAAGGAATACCGTCAGCATTTCGAGAAGGACCGGGCTTTGGCACGGCGCTTCCTGAAAATTGACGTGTCCGAGCCAACATCGGATGACGCTGTGAAAATCCTCCAAGGGCTGAAAGGCTATTTCGAAGAATTCCACAAAGTTAAATATACCGCCGAAGCCATTCAAGGCGCGGTCGATTTGTCTGTGCGTCACGTCACCGACCGGAAATTACCGGATAAAGCGATTGACGTGATCGACGAAGCAGGCGCGCGTCAGCGCCTCGTGCCGGAGAAACACCGCAAGAAAACGATCGGTATTAAAGAGATAGAATATGTGATTTCCAAAATCGCGCGCATCCCGCCGAAATCTATTTCCCGCGACGACGAGAAAGCCCTCAAATCTTTGGGCGGCGACCTGAAACGTATGGTCTTTGGCCAAGATACGGCCATCGATAAGGTCGTCTCGGCGGTCAAATTGGCCCGTGCAGGTCTGCGCGAACCGAACAAGCCTATTGGTTCATATCTGTTTGCCGGACCAACAGGCGTCGGTAAAACTGAAGTCGCGCGTCAACTCTCATTGACGCAAGGACTCGAGCTTCTGCGCTTTGATATGTCCGAATACATGGAGCGTCATACGGTATCTCGTCTACTTGGCGCGCCTCCGGGATATGTAGGTTATGATCAGGGCGGACTTTTGACGGACGCTGTGAATCAGAACCCGCACTCTATCCTGCTGCTCGACGAAATCGAGAAAGCCCATCCGGATATTTATAATATCCTGTTGCAAGTCATGGATAACGGCTTCTTGACCGACTCTAATGGCCGCAAAGTCGATTTTCGCAATGTCATCATGATTATGACGACCAATGCGGGCGCGGCGGACGCAGCCAAAGCCGAGATCGGATTTGGACGCGGCCTCAAAGACGACGAGCAAGAAGCCGCGATTAAACGCCGCTTTGCGCCCGAGTTCAGAAACCGACTAGACGCTGTTGTCAGCTTTGCGCCGCTATCAAAAGAGAGCATTTCCCGTGTGGTCGACAAGTTTGTTATCCAGCTCGAAGCACAGCTTGCAGACCGCAAAATTATGTTCGAGCTATCCAAAGGCGCGAATACGTGGCTTGCGGATAAAGGTTATGACAAACGTTACGGCGCGCGTCCTCTGGGCCGGGCGATACAGGAATATATCAAAAAGCCGCTTGCGGATGAGATCCTGTTCGGCAAGCTCAAAAAAGGCGGCCTTGTGAAAGTCGGCGTGGATAGGAAGAAGGAAAACCTAACCTTCAAAATCCTCAAACCCGAACAGCTCAAGATCGAAGGCCGAAAAGGCGGGAAGGGGCTCCCAGCCCCCAAGCCGACCGAGGACGCGTAAGCTTCAGAGAGCACGCGAGATACTCATCAAAACCCGGCCTCTGTGCCGGGTTTTTTAATGGTTTGTGCTTTTTTTAAGGAGTCAAAGGCGCTGTTCACAAAACTGTCACAAAAGCTGTAACAAACTGTCACGAGAGTCGGGCATGGGGCACTTATCAGCGGATAGTCTGACTTTACATATATAGACCCAATTTGGGTGTCGCGTTTCCAGAGGTTAGATGATGACGAAATATTTGATACGCAGTGTTGGCATCGCGGCTTTTGTAGCGCTCATGGCGACCCCGACAGCGACCCTCGCGCAAGACGCCACAATCACAATCGGCGGACGCCTCATGCTCGATTATACTATTGCCGATATCAAGGACCCGGATGTGAGTGTAAATGCGTCTGAAGTTCGACGCGCACGTTTGTTCGCCAAGGGGAAGTACGGCGATGCTGTCAGCTATAAATTTGAATTCAATCACACGACGGGCGATGATATCGAAGTCACGGACGGTTTTTTCAAAATAAAACTTAGCGACTCGCCGTTCACTGTAAAAGTGGGTCACTTCAAAACACACAATTCTATGGAAGAAGAGGCAAGTTCGAGATTTATTTCGACGATTGAACGCGGAGCGTTCACCGATGCGTTTGAACTGAATCGCCGCTTGGGGGTTTCTGTCGGCACGATTGGCGATAATTACACGTTTAATGTAGGCCTATACGGCGAAAATATTAACGGTGCCGCGTTTGAAAAAAATGGTCATGCCGCCGCAGCGCGCGTAACCTATGTGCCATTCAGATCTGAAGACACAATTGTCCACTTAGGCGGGTCCTGGCGTTACCGGAACAACTCGGACTCAAATGATGAAACCGTCAATGACGGCCTGCGCTATCGTCAAAGACCTTACGCACACACATTCGATAGCGAAAACTCGAACGGGGTGCTGAGTAGTGGCCGAATAGTTGCCACGCCGCGTTTTGCGAAATCTGATAATTTCTTTGGAGCTGAAGCCGCCGTCTTCCATAATAATTTTTGGTTTGCCGGTGAATATGCAGTGCTAAATGCGAATGGCGCCGGGGAAAATGCGGATGGCGATTTTGGCGGCGGCTATATCGAGGCGGGTATCGTGCTTGGGGGTAAGCGTACCTACAAAACATCCAAGGGGAAGTTTCAGGGCACATTTGACCGAACGGTTGTTGATAATCCCGTTGGCGAAGGCGGCTTGGGCGCTTTAGCTCTGGTCGCGCGCTATGATACACTTGATTTGCAAGATGGTCCTTATCTTGGAACGCTTGATACAGTCGTGGTCGGAGCTGACTGGTGGCCGACAAAGCAAACACGTCTTCGGATCAACTACTTTAACGCGGATGCTAAGAACGGGGCAGCAGATAGCGCGAGCGGCGTCGTCGCGCGTGTTGGATTTGATTTTTAAGAATAAAATTTCCCACTGAAGCTTAAACAAAAATATCGTGGATATGTTGCCAGAGGGCATAGCTTATCTGCGAGCTTACTATTATTGTCCCTTACAATAGATGAGAGATTAATATGTTAGCACCCACATCGACTGAGAGGATGTCCCCGCGTCTTGTGAAGGGCGGAGACATACTCAGATTATTTTTGGCTATTGCCTTTTTGGCTGCGGTGCACTTATTTCTGAATACGAGTAATGTTGTATCAAGCGTTACCGACCAAACGGGCGGAATGTTTTTAATGGTTGCTGCCCTCGTAGGCGCTTACATGGCCATGAATATTGGCGCGAATGATGTCGCTAATAATGTAGGGCCAGCGGTGGGCGCAGGGGCTTTGACCCTTACTGGCGCGATTATACTGGCCGTCATATTTGAAAGCTCCGGCGCGCTTATCGCCGGCGGTGACGTTGTTAAAACGATTAAAAAAGGGATTATTGACCCTTCTCTAATACCAGATTCGCAGACTTTCGTTTGGGCCATGTTGGCCGCGCTTTTGGCGGCGGCTATATGGCTAAATATTGCAACAGCTACAGGCGCGCCTGTTTCGACAACGCATTCCATTGTTGGCGGCGTTTTGGGTGCAGGTATCGCGGCCGGCGGCTGGGGCATTGCCGATTGGGGCAAGGTTCAACAGATCGTGGCGAGCTGGATTATCTCGCCGGCTATGGGCGGGATTATCGCGGCATGTTTCCTCTATGGGATTAAACGGAGTATATTTTACAAAGACGATATGCTGGCTGCCGGGCGAAATGGTGTCCCGTTTTTCCTTGCGATTATGGGCTGGGCGTTCTCGACTTATATCATGCTCAAAGGCATTAAGAAGCTCATCAAAATTGAATTGCCTGTGGCATTAGGGCTTGGTTTTGTCGTGGCTCTCATAGTCTTCTTTATGACTCGTCCGATGATTGTACGGGCCTCAAAAACTCTTGAAAACAATCGGGAAAGTATGGATGGTTTATTCGTTATCCCGCTCATTGTTGGGGCGTGTTTCCTCAGCTTTGCACACGGCGCCAATGATGTAGCCAATGCGATTGGTCCATTAGCTGCGATTAACGAAGCCGTACGCGCGGGAGAGATCGTGACGTCAGCCTCAATTCCGTTATGGGTCATGGGCATTGGCGCCCTGGGTATTGCAGCGGGTCTCGCGCTTTACGGACCGAAACTTGTACGTACCGTTGGTAGCGAAATAACGGAGCTTGATAAAGTTCGTGCGTTTTGCGTCTCTCTTGCCGCGGCGATTACAGTTATTATTGCCACACATTTTGGACTGCCAGTGAGTTCTACTCATATTGCCGTAGGGGCTATCTTCGGCGTGGGTTTCTTGCGTGAGCATATGGAGCACCGTTACACTCAAAAACTGGAACTCGTCCGCGAATATGTGGCCGAAAAGAAAAGCCAGACACCAGAATCGGCCTCCGAATTTGTTCAAAACTTTGATGATGCGTCCATAGTGGAAAAGAAGCGGATCCTTGAAGAATTGAAAGCTGAAGGAAAAGGCCATGGCAAGCGCAAAAAGCTAAAGCGCGCTTACCGCGAAAAACTGGTACAGCGCTCTCTACTCGTCAAAATCGTCTTGGCTTGGATAATAACCGTACCGCTCTCCGCATGTTTTGCCGCCGCGATTTTCTACATGATCCGCGGCTTCATGATGCCTTAATCGGTTTTAAGCGGGTGCAAGTCTCCGCCTAATACAACGCCCCATATATCAATGCCAGGCCATTTATCGCCTGTGAGGTCAAGTGGGTTTTCGCCAAGTATTGTGAAGTCGGCTTTCTTGCCGGCCTCAATAGATCCAATCTCGTCTTCCAGTCCCAATGACCATGCCGCATCCAGAGTTATCGCACGAAGCGCTTGCTCGGCGGTTAAGGCCTCAGATGGTGTGCTGACGCCGCCTTGTCGTGTGGCCCGCGTCATGTGAACGCCTGCAGCCACCAAGGGCATAGGCGGGGCCAGCGGGGCATCAGAGTGGAGGGTGACCGGGATGCCGGCCTCGATGGAAGACCGCAGCGGGCTGATATATTTTACGCGTTCTCCAATGGCGGATTTGTAATCCTCGCCCATATAAAACACGTAATGGCTGGCAGCGGATATACCGGCTCCAAGGCGGCCGGCATCGGCAATATGTTCCGGTCGCATCAGGCCTGCATGTTCGAGCACAAGACGCTGCTCCGGTTCGCTGCCTTCACTTTTTAATGTGTCGAGCGCGTTCAATGTCGAGGTCTGCGCCGCGTCGCCGTTAGAATGAATATGGATGTCGAGACCTGCCTCCCAATAGGGGCGTAGGTCGTTTGCGAGGTCTTCAGGCTCTGTCACCCAGAGTCCAGACGTTCCCTTTGACTGACCGCCAATATAACCAGGTTCCATCAGGCGCATGGTTTGAGAGTAGAAGGCCGCATCGGTAAAAAATTTGACCTGCGGGAGAACTTTGGCGCGCCTGTTTTCGCCTGTCATGTCCAGAATTTTTGCAGGTGCGTCTTCGCCGAACTCTTTATCAAAGGCGCGTTTTTCGGGCACAAGATAAAGTCGGTAGCTGTCATCATCGCCGTAAAAGTTTTTAATCACATTGTCTTCGAGGGGGCGTCCAAAAATACCATATCCCATCTCGGCTACGGTCGTAATCCCGCCGCGCGCAAAGATTTTCTCATAGCCATTGTACCCGCGCGCCAGATTTGTAGGCGACATCAAGGTGGGACCAATGCTTGCGAATAAGGCGAGCGCCGCATCCTCATAAATCCGTCCATTGAGCTCACCGTCCGCATCAAGCCCAACACCATGAAATTTTTCCGCTAGGCTGGGCTCAAGTTTGGACGCTTTAATGGCTGCGCTGTTAAGATAGAAATCATGTCCGGAGAAATGCCAAATATAAAGCGGGCGGTCTGTTGTGATGTTATCCAAATCCTGACGCGTCAAATCCCCTTGAACGAGGTTGTGATAGCCGAACAAAATTAGCGGCCCGTCCGGGGCTTGGGTTTCCAATTCTGCGATGCGCGCCAAAAAATCAGCCCGATCCGGTAGGCCTTTAACTATGCCTGTCGGGTGAGCCATATCCCAAGGCGGTACGAAATCCAGCGCGTAAAACATGGACCCTAATGTCATGTGCACATGCGGATCGATGAGGCCGGGGACGATAGTCTTACCTTCGAATTGAGTGTCAAAGACTGCCCCTTTGTACTTGCGGGCCAATCTAAGCTCTGACCCGGTCGCCAGGATAACGCCGTCTTGCACAGCCACAGCTTCAACATCAGATTGGTCTGGGTCCTGCGTGAGGATGTGATCTGCCGTGTAAATCGTGACGTTCGAATAATCCACCGAATCGCAGGCGGTTAAGGCGGTAACCCCCAAAGCTAATAAGCAAAATTTATGCAGTGTCTTCATGATGTTAGTCCCCAAGTCTTATAATTAACTGTATTATACACGAATTAGGAGGATGTTTCTAATTATCCCGTTTGGCTGGGGTTTTGTCTGGGACAGTGGCCTTAATCGTGCATTAATATTTACTAGGGCAGTGTTGGCCTAAGTATTGGAGATTAAATGGCTGAAAGCCCGAACAGAATAGCGCCGCCCCGGTTTCCGCTCATGCAGTTGGAAGCTATTCGGACGCTATCGGAGCTCTCAACATTGCCATTTGCAGGCCCGCTTTTGAGGCGCGTCCCCGAAGGCGATGGTCATCCTGTTATCGTCTGTCCCGGATTTATGGCGGGCGATCGTTCGACGGTTCTTCTTCGCCGCTTTCTTACCTCCAAAGGTTACCATGTTTACGGTTGGGACCTCGGTCAAAATCTCGGCCTGAAAACAACAGGTGATGGAGGCGAGCGCCTCGCTGAACGTGTGATTGATATTTACCGCCATTCGCGCCGTAAGGTCTCGCTTGTTGGCTGGAGTCTCGGCGGCGTTATGGCGCGCGAAGTAGCTAAAAAATTGCCCGATCAAATCCGCCAAGTGATTACACTGGGCAGCCCTATTGCGGGCAAACCTGAAAGCTCCAGTATTGATTGGCTTTATAGACGCGTGACAGGCCATGAACCTGAGACGAGCGCCGCGCTGCGGGATCTCATCGCAAACCTGATTACCCCGCCTGAATTCGTACCGTCCACATCTATCTATTCCAAAACGGACGGTATCGTTGCATGGCAGACATGTATCGAACCTAAGACGCCGCTCACGGATAATATCGAAGTTTACGCCAGCCATTGCGGGCTCGGGTTTAATCCGGCGGTTTATTATCTGGTCGCGGACCGTCTCAGCCTCCCTCAAGATGAGTGGAAACCTTTCGACCGTACGGCTTCTGCATGGCGCCGCGCGCTTTATCCGTCTTCTGGCCACGATGTTCGCAAAGCGCAGATTCAAAATAAAAAAAGCCGCTTACCCGTCACCCTCATCCCAAAGTTCATCAAGCCTCTTTTGCCGTAATCTTACGAGACGCTGAAATCCGTCCCTGTTAAGAATATAAGACGCGAAATAACGACCTACTTTATAGTCTCAGATTTTGAGTGCTAAGCGTTGCGATTGCCGAAAAAATATAGGTATAAGCCTTGAAATGAGTCACGCCTAAAACGTGAAAGAGGCTTTATTCTGCCGCCTCGGTACGGCGCGTTGTCTGAGCGGCTTGCATATGATTAATCATCACCGTCGTAATATGCGCCACATGTTTGCGCGGCAGGTCATGGCCCATGCCGTCTATAAGCTCGAGTTTGGATCCCGGAATATTCTTCGCGATGTCCATCCCGCCTTCTTTGGTGACGAGAGGATCTGCGTTGCCGTGAATAATCAAGGCAGGCGCTTTAATTTTACGGGTGTAACGCCGCAAATCGCCGGTCTCGCCAATGGCAGATATTTGGCGGCGCGGTCCAACAGGGTAATTGCTCCGGTCATAAGCAGCTTCGATTTTGGCACGCAGTTCGCCGTCTGCCGCTCCGGAGTCTTTCGTCCCAATCAAATCCCACATCATCATAGACCTCTGTATGGCCTCTTCGCGGGTGGCGGCAGCTTTTATGGGCTTGAGCAAATGTCCCCGAATTTCGCGCGACGCTCCGGGCAAGGCCCGGTTGTTGGTCGTGGTCATAATACCTGTGAAACTGAGTGTGCGCGCTGGATATTTTCCAGCAAAAATCTGGGCAATCATACCGCCCATAGAGACGCCGACCACATGAGCTTTTGCAATACCCAGAGCGTTCATCAGGCTCTCCGTATCTTTGGCCATATCTTCCAAGCGGTACGGCGCGCCGCCCGGCACACCAATGCGCTTACGAATCATTTGGCCAATAATATTAGGCGGGCGTTTATCGTGGATTTTTTGGGATTTACCAATGTCGCGATTATCAAAGCGCAATGTCCGGTATCCGGCAGTATGAAACGCTGTCAAGAACTCATCAGACCAGGCTGTCATCTGCGCGGCGAGGCCCATGATAAGCAAAACAACAGGCCCATTATCAGGGCCCGCGAGTTCATATTCTATATCAAGGCCATTGGCATAGGCTGTGGGCATTCGCGAAGCTCCGAGAAAATGAAATATGGCGCGATTGCGTGCGCCGATTCTGTTCTAGTGGAGGCTAGTCGCCAGACGCTTAGCGGTCAATTGCTGCGCCTGTTCTATCCACTGTTCCCGGGAAATGCGGCCTTTGAAATCCAAGGCGGCTTCAATTTGATCAACTTGACCGGGTTTAAGCCCCGCTAAGTGTTCAAATTTGGTAATGCCTGCAGAATTCAGAACTTTTTGAAGCTCTGGGCCAATACCTTTAATCTCCATCAAGTCATCCCCTGCGCGCGGCGGGACAGACTTCGCTGCTGGTTTAACCGCTTTTCTTTGTATGGGGGGCGGCGTCTTTGTTGTTTTAACAAGGGCTTTTGTAGCTTTAGGTTTTGAGACCGCTTTAGTTTTAACTATAGCGGCCTTAGGCGCGACTATTTTAGACGCCGTGGTCTTCTTTTTGGCCGTTTTTGCCTTCGCCTTAGTCGATTTAGTCACCGTCTTGATGACAGGCGTCTTTTTAGTTTTCGTTCTTTTTGCAGACGGCTCGCGTGTTCCAGCCGCTGCCTTTTTCGCGTGCGTACGGTGACGCAAGCGCGGCGCGGCAGTCTGGTGCGTAGCCTCATACAGGTCTTCGTAGGCAGAATAGAGACAGCGGGCATAATGCTCCGGGTCCGGCATTTGCTTGCGGCAACTGGAAAATGTCACAGCGATTTCGCCGCAATAACTTGTGACCGCATGGAACAAGCCTGCGCCGTCAAAGACAGGGCCAAGGCCGTGGGTCGCCACCATTTTGGCACCGTTCATATAGAGCGGTATTTGCGGACCGGGCACGTTACTGATGACCGTGTTAAATATAGGACGAATACGGTTCGCAAGGCCAAGGCGCGTATAGAGCCGCGCCGCGACGCCTGTGACCATAGCGGGGGCGAGTTTAGAGGCATCAGCAAGTTGGCGTGCGCCGATCGCATTAGAGACGGCTTTGGACTCGCTCGTTGTTTCGTGGACATAGTGCAGGCGCGCGACCGGGTCTGAGATTTGAGTTCCAATAGCTACAGACAGCGCCGATACGTTATTGCCCATGGCGCCTTTTTCGCCTTTGCTTCGGACAGAAACCGGGGCCATAGCCACCAAGGATTCATGGGGCAGGCCTTCTTTGCCTTCGAGATATTTACGCAAAGCACCGCCGCAAATGGTCAGCATGACATCGTTGATCGTTGCGCCGGGTACTTTTTTGCGAATGTCTTTAATCGCGTTCAAATCGAATGTATGCGCCCCGACAACGCGCGCTCCGGAGACAGGCGTGTTAAAGCGCGTGCGGGGAACTTTCATGCCAAAGAGCGAAAAGTCACCCCGGCGAACACCGGATATATACTTCAAAGCGCCGGGCGCAATTTGCGCGGCGACGCGGACGCTATGAAAAGGTTTCGTAACCGCGTTAATTTGCGCGCGGGCCAAAAGTTCGACCTTGGACGCTTTGCGTGTGCGGCGCATATCAATGGGCTTGGACGGGAGCGTTACGTCCGGTGTGAGCGTATGAATGGCTTGCGCGATTTCAACGCCGGACATGCCGTCAATCGCGGCGTGATGAATCTTGGAAACAAGTGCGTAAGAGCCTTTCGGGATGTTCGGAATGTTATCTAGGCCCTCAATGACCCAGAATTCCCACAGCGGCTTGGACATATCGAGCGGACGGGAATGCAGGCGAGCGGTTAGAATACAGAGCTGCCGCCAGTCTCCCGGCGCAGGCAAAGCAATGTGGCGGACATGAAATTCGACGTCAAAGTCCGGATCCTCCACCCAGTACGGATGGTCCGCATTCATCGGCACCATTTGCAATTTTTGCTTAAACGATTTGGCTTTATATATGCGGGCTTCGACAAAGTTCAGAATATCTTTGTAACGCACTTTGCCACCAGGCGCAGTAGACGGGTCATAAATACTGAGCGAGCCAATATGCATGGGCGTGCGGTGGCCTTCGGCGTAAACAAACATAGCGTCTTGCCCGGAGAGCTGCTCGATTTTACCGAGGCCTTTAAGGATGTCGAAATTATCAAATGCGTTAGTCTCAGACATGAATGTTCCCTTCGGCCCACACGGCAGTTTTATTGTCCTGAAAATACTCGTAACCAAAAAGTACCGAATTTTCAACCCAAGCGCCCGTCCATTAGAATGGGCTTTCTAATGGGGAGTACTAAACAGGTGTTTCAATCCTGTGAATCAAATACGTGTGAGAGGAGAAAATGGTGCACCCGACAGGATTCGAACCTGTGACCTCTGCCTTCGGAGGGCAGCGCTCTATCCAGCTGAGCTACGGGTGCATTAATTTCGCGCTTTTAGGGCAAGCGGACGGGGGGCGCAACGGCTATCCGTTGAAAACTTTATTGCCGTCCCGTGTTGCAGTCATGCAGGGAAATGCGCAAAAGACCGTCATGTTTAGATATATACTTATTATGTGCGTTATTTTGCTGGCCGCTTGCGGGCAGGGCGGAACCGTTGACGGTAAGGTATCTGACGCCCGGGCGCGCAATGACGGTCCTGCGCTTTGGATTATCAAAGACTCTGACAGCATACTTTATTTGTTTGGAACGGTTCATCTTTTGCCGCCTGAGCTGGATTGGCAAAGAGATGATATGAAAAATGCGCTCGATTCTGCGGGTACCGTGTTTTTTGAACTTCCTTCCGATGACGCTGCGCAGGTACAGGCAAATGTTCTAACGACGAGTTTAGGGCTGTACGGTTCGGGCAATCGACTTTCGGATAATTTAGATGGCTATCAGCTTAAACTGCTCGAAGCGGCCTCGCATAATGGTAATTTGCAATTTGCCGCGCTGGACAGCATGAAGCCATGGTTGGCCGCAGAGTTCCTGACTGTCGCGGCGGCTGTAGATGCGGGGTTTTCGCCCGCCGTGTCGGCCGATGCGGCTCTCAAGAACCGCGCGGAGCGGAGTCAGAAAAACATCGTTTACCTGGATACAGTTGAAAGCCAAATCCGGGCCAGTGCCGATCAGCCTGATGTTGTGCAAATGGCCGTTTTGACAGAGGCCTTGGCTGAGTTCAGTAATATAGGGAGCGATATGAAGCGTGTCGTGCAGGCTTGGTCTGTGGGAAATACTCGGTTTATGGAAAAGGAACTTATCGCTGCGTTTAAGACTAGGTCTCCGGACTACTATAATACATTATTTGCAGATCGTAATACGAAATGGGCCAAAGATTTTGATAGCTTTATGCAAGAGAGCGGCACTGGTTTTGCCGCCATTGGTGTTGGCCACATGCTCGGTGAGGACAGCGTTCTTCGCCGCCTTAAAGATGAGGGCTATGAAGTAAGACGCTTTTTTGCATTTCAAGGCGAAAACGTGATAAAGCCTGTGGATTTGGGAAATTAGTCCTTGGGATCGCTCGCATATGTTAGGGCCATGAAGACATCCTCCAAGTCCGGCTCTTCCGTGCGTAGATCAGATATAGATAACCCGGCAGCTTTAACTTGTTTGAGCATGCCAGAGATTGAATCCGTGCCGCTGCGGTAAGTAATAATCAAGCTGCCATCGTCGCTAACCTCAGCGTCGAGAGCCGATAATTTTGCGGGTAAAGCGTCTAATTTTTCAGTGGGGACGATAATTAATTTACGTTTATCTAGCCGGGAAAGAAGCGTACTTTTTTCCTCGTTAGCCACAATGCCGCCCTCGTGTATAATCGCGATGCGGTCACACAGGGCTTCGGCTTCTTCAAGATAATGCGTGGTCAGGATAATCGTTGTGCCGCGCTTATGGAGTTCTTCGACATATGTCCAAAGCTGACGGCGAAGTTCAATATCAACGCCCGCAGTAGGTTCATCCAAAATCAGCACAGGCGGATTATGGACGAGGGCTTTGCCAATCAAGAGACGTCGTTTCATGCCGCCGGAAAGCTGGCGCACATAGGCGTCGCGCTTATCCGATAACCCTAATGCCGCAAGAATTTCTTCGCTCCTACGTTCAGATTTTGGCACGCCGTAATATCCCGCTTGCAGCTCTAACGCTTGAAGCGGGGTGAAAAATACATCCATAGAAATTTCTTGCGGGACAATCCCTATAGACGCGCGTGCGAGGCGAGTTTGGGTATCTATGTCATAGCCGCAGATTTTGGCTGTGCCTGAGGATTTTACGACAAGCCCAGCTAAAATATTTATGAGCGTTGATTTGCCTGCGCCGTTTGGTCCAAGAAGGCCGAAAATTGATCCGCGCGGGATTGTCAGATCTATATTTTTAAGGGCAATTTTCTCAGGTGACTTCTTGCTCTTAGCATATGTTTTCTGAAGGCCCAAAATTTCAATGGCCGGGGCTATGTTAGGGTCGTGCGGCATGGGGTTTATGGCCTATTGTCGGATTGACGGCACGCAGAGCCTACCATATGAAAACATCTGAAACTTACTTACGCGAGGGCGGATAAATGTCAAACGCAAGCGATAAAAATGAAGCTGTAGATGTAGTTGTCGTTACGACACATAAAATAGCCTGTGACGGCGGCGGAGGTGCATTGGGTCACCCAAAAACCTGGCTTGACATGGGGCAAGACAGTCAGGTCGCGTGTAAATATTGCGACAAAATTTTTGCACTTGCGCCTGGAACTAACACCGCTGAGCACTAGCCATGCTGAAAACTATTTTGCTTACTCGGGTGTAAATCGGTAGCGTTTTACGTGCCCGGTTGTGTGGACGGCTTTTCCATCTGCAGTTTTAGGGTGGTAGCGGCTTTTTTTGGCGGCGCGGCGCGAAGCTTTGGCAAAATCTTTGTGATACCCCTCAGCGTCGACTTCAATAACTTTTACGTTTTTCACTTTACCTTTGGTGTCGATATCCAGTGAGACTGTAACAAGCGCTGAGATACCTGCGCGGTACGCTTTACGTGGGTAGCCTGGATTAGACCGCTTCCGGAGTTTTGGGGGCGCCGTATTGCTTTTTGGGGTTTTAGCTATTTTAACGACATCGTCATTTCTAAGGATAGGTTCGATAATAGGCTTTGTTTTAACGATAACAGGGCGGAGACCGCCGACCATAACCGTATCCTCGATATCGTCAGGAACACTAGTTTTGACTTCTGTCATTTTTCGGCTGGGGTATTTCTTGATTTCGGCAGATAACTCATCGCGTAGAGCTGTGATGTCGTCTCTGCGGCCCCCTAAAAGTGAAGCCCCCCACGATGTTTCATAGCCTTGGAGCGCAGCAAGTTTTTCTTCTCGTGAAAGATCCGCGTTAAACACGGTCTCTGTCAGGGTGGCCCAATCATCCGCCTCACCTGCAGAAAGAACGCGTAACATGGCGTTTGCACTCTCAGTGCGGTCGCTGTCAGGATGGGTCGAAATAAAATCCATAAGACGCGCTCTGCGCATGGCCGCAGAGGGTTCCGATATCGCAGTACGGTAAGTTGTTAGCTCGGTTTTTTGAGCTTCTATAATCAGCGGGTCTGCGGAGCTTTCGGATTGGGAATTGAAAGATAAGAGGCACAAAAGAACGAGCATCGTAATCACAACCGCAAACATGATCCAGCGCGGAAAACGAGTTTCGTTTAAGTCCTCTTGGTCTATATCTTCAATTTCTTGATACATGACTATCCATAGTTACGATTTTAATATCCGCCTTATATGACCAAATTTCAGTTTATACCGCAAAAAATGTCATCTTTTTGTCAACTCCGACATATGCCTCTTGAAATGCGGCCTTAGCGCGCGCAAAACACTTGGACTTAGGAGAATATGGTGAAGAATAGTCCGGTAGATAAAACATCCCACGTCGTATTAGTAGATGGGTCAGGTTATATTTTTAGGGCTTATTACGCCCTGCCGGCTTTGACACGTAAATCTGACGGCCTGCCCATAGGAGCTGTGGCTGGATTTTCCAATATGTTGTTCAAATTGCTGCGGGAGCAAAACGATTTGGCTCGGCCCACGCATTTCGCTGTAATTTTCGATGCCTCTGGCCACACATTCCGAAATGATATGTACGACCAATACAAAGCGAACCGTTCTGCCCCTCCCGAAGACCTCGTCCCGCAGTTTCCGCTAACCCGCGACGCCACGCGAGCGTTTGGAGCCCCGGCGATAGAGTTGATGGGGTATGAAGCGGATGATCTTATCGCAACATATGCCAAGCAGGCCGAAGTCAAGGGCGCGCGGGTTACAATTATATCCTCCGACAAAGACTTGATGCAGCTCGTGTCCGACAAAGTGACCATGGTGGATACGATGAAGAATAAGACAATCGGCCCTGAACAGGTTGCTGAGAAATTCGGCGTCCCGCCAAATAAAGTCATCGACATTCAATCTTTGTCCGGGGATAGCGTCGATAATATTCCTGGCGTGCCGGGCATAGGTCCCAAAACAGCCGCCCTCCTGATTAATCAATTTGGCGATTTGGATACGCTCTTAGAACGCGCGGAGGAAATCCCGCAAAAAGGTCGCCGTGAAAAACTAATTGCGCATAAAGAAGATGCGCTGATGTCACGTAAGCTTGTGACATTGATGCAAGATGTACCTGTGGAGCTCGGAGTCGAAGAGTTTGGCGTTTCAGATCCTGATCCTGTAGCTTTGTTTGAATTCTTAAATGAGATGACATTCAAAACTTTAACTGCACGGGTGCGCGCCGCGATAGGAGAAGGCCACGACTCTGGTTTGCGCATGGCGGATAGCGCTCTGCCGTCACTTGATGTTCCCGCGCAAAGCGACAGTCCCGAAAATGTCATTTTTGACAAAGAAAAGTATGAATGCATCCAGACGATGGACCGCCTGGAGCATTGGACAAAACGGGCTATTGAAACTGGTGTTATTGCCGTTGATTTAGAGACAGATAGTCTCGATAGCGCCGCGGCGAATATGGTGGGGATTTGTTTGGCCGTGGCAGATAATGAAGCCTGCTATATCCCGATTGGACATACAGGCGGCGGGGACATGTTTGGCGATGGCGCGCCGGAACAACTTCCCCTCAATGATGACGTCATGGCGCTCTTAAAATCGTTTCTGCACAATGACGAGGTTTTAAAAGTTGGACAGAACTTTAAATATGATCTTGGCGTCTTCCAGCGTTACGATCTCTACCCAGCGCCGTATGATGACACGATGTTGATGAGTTACGCCTTAAACGGCGGCCGGCATAATCACGGCATGGATTTCCTATCCGAAGAATATTTTGGCCATAAACCGATTAGCTTTAAAGAGATCGCCGGTACGGGAAAAAAAGCGCGTACGTTTAATGAATTTACACTCGAAGAAGCCACACCCTATGCCGCTGAAGATGCGGATGTGACATTGCGTCTCTGGAAATATCTAAAGCCCAAGCTCGGTCAAAACCAAGTCGCGACTGTTTATGAAACACTTGAGCGCGGCTTGCCAAGAATCGTTGCCAATATGGAGAATGAGGGCATAAAAGTTGACAAAGCAGTGCTCGCGCGCCTGTCGTCCGATTTTTCTCAAAAGATGGCAGGGCTTGAGGCAGAAGCGCATGAACTTGCAGGTTCACCGTTTAATCTCGGGAGTCCGAAACAGCTCGGCGAAATTTTGTTTGATCAGATGGAGCTCAAAGGGGGCAAGAAAACGAAGACTGGTGCGTGGCAGACCGGAGCTGGTGTTCTCGATGACCTCGCGGCATCGGGTGAGAAACTGCCGCAAGTCATTTTGGATTGGCGGCATTACGCCAAACTGAAGTCCACATATACTGACGCGTTGGTGAGCCAAGTTAATGCGCGTACGGGACGTGTGCATACGAGTTATTCGCTTGCTGCGACAACAACCGGTCGGTTCTCATCCTCTGATCCAAACTTGCAGAACATTCCAATCCGTACCGAAGAAGGCCGCAAGATCCGCGATGCTTTTATAGCAGAGCCCGGTCATATGTTGGTCGCTGCAGATTATTCGCAAATTGAGCTGCGCATCTTGGCGGATGTGGCGGATTTACCCACCATGAAGCAAGCCTTTGCAGACAGGGTGGATATTCACGCGCTCACGGCAAGCGAGATGTTCGGCGAAGCGATTGAGGGTATGGACCCGATGATACGGCGCAAAGCTAAGGCGATTAATTTTGGAATTATCTACGGCATTTCGGCCTTTGGCCTTGCGAACAATCTAAATATCTCGCGCACCGAAGCGGCAGAATATATCAAAAGCTATTTTGAGAAATTTCCGGGCATCAAAAAATATATGGAAGCCGCCAAAAATGAAGCGCGAGAAAATGGCTATGTGAAAACGATCTTTGGACGCAAATGCCATATCAAAGGCATTAACGACAAGAACGGCGCTGTGCGCGCCTTCGCTGAACGCCAAGCGATTAACGCGCCCATTCAAGGCGCTGCTGCAGATGTTATTCGCCGCGCCATGATTCGTATGCCCGCCGCCATTGCCCCTATTGAAGGCGCAAAAATGCTTCTTCAAGTCCACGATGAACTCGTGTTTGAAGTGCCGGAAAAAAGCGCAGACGATTTAATGACTATCGTCAAGACAGCTATGGAAGGGGCGGCTATGCCTGCGGTTAATCTTACCGTTCCGCTTGTGGTAGATGCCAAAGCGGCGACCAATTGGAATGACGCGCATTAATCGTGACATTAGATCCAAAGGATTGGGGCGTATTTAGGGCGGCTAGCCACACCATGCTAGACGCGTCGATTGATAAGCTGATGCAGGCGAGTGAAGGGCGGGTCTGGACTGCGTTACCGGATGCCCAGACCGCTTTAATTAATTCCGGTTTGCCTATTGGCGAAACATCTGCCGAGGATATCCAGAAAGAGCTGGAAAGTTTCTTGCCTTACGGCGTTGGGAATACGCATCCGCGTTTCTTTGGTTGGGTACATGGGGCGGGAGCGCCGTCTGGAATAATGGCAGAAATTGCGGCAGGGGCGATGAATGTGAATGCGGGCGGGCGAAACCATATTTCCCCTGTTATAGAGCAGCAGGTAATTAAATGGTCAGCTGAAATGATGGGTATGCCGGAGGGAGCTTCTGGACTGGTTGTATCGGGAACATCTATGGCCACGATTATCGCTCTGAAAGCCGCGCGGGATAAATTCATTGAAAATGCTGGAGCGAAAGGCGTCCCCCCTGGACATTTAATTGGATATACGAGCGAGCAGACTCATAGCTGCGTGGCGCGGGCCTTTGATATGTTGGGGCTGGGCAAGGATAATTTGCGCAAGGTGAAATGTA
>Ga0209831_1000251_pt1 | contig 51270 bp, 51 predicted proteins | sample Maine_Asex4_meta_FD_187451 | JGI IMG/M metagenome (GOLD analysis project Ga0209831, IMG submission 187451) | Marine algal microbial communities from Maine, USA - Maine_Asex4_metaG (SPAdes) (version 2) | ecosystem: Host-associated > Algae > Red algae > Unclassified | place: Maine, USA | collected... | reverse complement strand
ATGAGCCAGCTGAAAATCACTTCAACAAAAATGACCAAAACTAGCAGGCCAATGATGGGCGCGATAATCTGGCTGGATATAGATTGTAAAAAACTCATGGTTATCCTCATTATTTCTCGGGAGGGTGACTCCGTTGAATTTTATGTAAGGCCTATGTTTCGCGCCGACAAGTCAATAAGCCTTAAATAAGGCAAATACGGTCAAACCCACGCCATATTGGCCTCGTAGTGTTCAAATCATGATGAAACTACGCAGCCATATGAAAACACGAGAAAGGGTTGAGCCGATGTCCACATTAAGCCATGTTAGAGCCGCACGAAAAGTGGGGGAATTGAGAATGCCAAAGATTTACCTCGTCGATGACGACGAGAATATTTTAACGTCGGTGTCGATGTTTCTCGAAAATGAAGGCTATGAAGTCAAAAAATTTCATGACGGGACGAGCGCCCTTGAAGGTTTACGGGCCGATCCGCCGGACCTCGCTATATTGGATGTAAAGATGCCGCGTATGGACGGGCACGAGCTGCTGCGCCGTCTGCGCCAAAGCTCTAACCTCCCCGTTATATTTCTAACGTCTAAAGATGATGAATTTGACGAGGCCATCGGCCTTAATTTAGGCGCGGACGATTACATCACCAAGCCATTCTCACAGCGTTTGCTGGGTATGCGGATCAAAGCTGTTCTGCGCCGCGCCAAGCTCGGGAGTGTTGACATGCCGATCCCGCAAGAAGGCGACGAGAAAGTTATTAAGCGCGGCAAACTGGTGCTCGACCCTAACCGACACGCCTGTAGCTGGGAAGGCAATCCCATTCGCCTGACCGTGACAGAGTTCCTCATTCTTGAGGCGCTCGCCAAGCGTCCGGGTTTTGTGAAATCCCGGGATCAGTTGATGGACGCCGCCTACGATGATCAGGTCTATGTGGATGACCGGACTATAGACAGTCACATTAAACGTCTGCGTAAAAAGTTCCGGAAGACGGACAAGACCTTCGATGGTATAGAAACGCTCTATGGCGTCGGATACAAATATAAAGAAGCGTAAAACGCCTCGCGCAAAACGCAAAAATAGAAGGACTGGCGCCACACTCTCAAGGAGAAAGCGTTCAGTTCTTTTTTCGCGTTTGTCGCGGGCTATATTTCTCTCGAATTTGATCGGTCTGGCCATATTAATTGCGGGGTCTATGGCCATGAACCGTTTCACCAGTGGCCTCATTGAAGCCAAGATAGATAACCTCCAATCTCAAGCCGAGCTCATTACATCTGTTATGGGTGACACGGCTTCAGGATACGGATCCGCGGCTGCGCTTGATGTGGATAATGCTAAAAGCGTGCTGCGCCGCATGAGCCTGCCCGATCATTGGCGTGTACGCCTGCATGACGCATCAGGGCAAGTTATTGCCGATAGTGCAAAGCTTGACGATGATATCACGATAACAGCGCTCGAGCCTATTTTGCCCGAAATACCCGAACCTACGAAGTGGGAGACTTTGCGCGGCGACAGCGAGGATAAGTTTAATAGTTTCATGCACAATCTGCCTTGGCGGACCAAACACCGGGATGCGCGGCGGCGCGACCTTCAAAGCGAGATTAAATCCGCGCTCGAAGGGGATACGGTCGCAGGCGAAAAGTTTGATGTGGAAGATGAGTTAATTGTCTCTGTCTCGATGCCGGTAAAGCGCGTGCAGCAGGTGCTGGGCGTCGTGACCCTCGAGTCCAGTGACGTGGATAATATTGTCAATGCAGAACGCCGCGCGCTGGCCCCAATTATTGGGCTCGCTTTTCTGGCCTCGCTTCTAAGCTCCATCTCGCTCATCTTGTTTATCGCCTCCCCCATCAGGCGGCTCGCACGGGCGGCCGAAGTCGTGACACGCTCTAGTGATAAACGTGATTCTATCCCGGACCTCTCGCGGCGTAAGGACGAAATTGGGGATCTCTCAGTGGTTATGCAGGACATGACAGAAGGGCTTTATAACCGAATTGATGATATTGCGAATTTCGCGGCGGATGTGGCCCATGAAATTAAGAACCCGCTTACATCTCTGCGCTCAGCTTCTGATACACTTCGGAATGCAAAGACCGAAGAGCAACGTAATAAACTCATCGACATCGTGCAAAATGATGTCGAACGTATGGACCGCCTCATCACAGACATTTCCAAAGCGTCCAAGGTCGATAGTAGCCTGGCGAAAGAGACCGCGCAGACATTCGATATTAATGAAATCCTGGGCAACCTGACCGATCTGTATAACCAGACAGCGGACGAGGCCCGAGCAAAGATTGTGCACATGACGCCGGTCACGGAAGACCCTATTTTTATTCGCGCGTTCGAAATTCCTTTCGCGCAGGTTCTGCGTAACCTCATGGATAATGCTCTGACGTTTTCACAGCCTAACGGTGAAGTTCGTGTGAGCGCGGTTTCCGAAATGCAAGGCGGCAGAGAACGCGTGTTTATTACCGTTGAGGATGACGGGCCGGGCATCCCGCCGGACAATTTAGAAACTGTGTTTGAACGGTTTTACACGCAGCGGCCAAAAGGCGCGCAGTTCGGATCTCATTCCGGGCTTGGCCTCGCCATATGCCGCCAGATAGTCACGGCGCATAAAGGCGTAATTAAAGCGGAGAATGTGTTGGACGGGGCAAGTGTAAAGGGCGCGCGGTTCACAGTCACCTTGCCGCGTCAAACCCAAGGCGGCGCGCCGGACGCGCAAAAGCGTAAGCGCCGAAACTAAAATTACGCTCTGGCCTCACAAAACGCTTTCCAAGTCGTTTTTTTCTTGATTAAGTAAAAGGCTAGGCCCGAACTGGGTATGAAGAGAGATGGCCCATGATCGGACTTGTTATTGTCACCCACGGAAAGCTGGCCGTTGAATTACGGCGGGCGACCGAACATGTTGTCGGCCCCCAAGAGCAGCTTGAAACTGTTTGCATCGACCCTGATGATGATATGGAACGCCGCCGGGATGATATTCGCGCGGCGGTCAAGCGCGTAGAAGCGGGCAAAGGCGTCATCTTGCTCACGGACATGTTTGGCGGCACGCCGTCAAATCTTGCTATTTCCATGTTAAATGAAGGCCATGTCGAAGTTTTGGCCGGGGTGAATTTACCTATGCTTATCAAGCTTGCAGAAGCGCGAAGAACGGCTAGTTTGGACGAAGCGGCGTTGATGGCAAAAGAGGCTGGACAGCGCTACATCGCAATTGCGTCCAAAATTCTGGCTGGTGAGACTTAAACATTCCTGATAAAATATCTCAAAGCGTCAAAGTCCGCCTCGTTAACAAACGCGGTTTGCATGCACGCGCCTCTGCAAAGTTTGTCGCCTGCGTAGAAGAGTTTGACGCAGAGGTCAGTGTTTCAAGTCACCGCGAGCCCGGAGCGGAAACAGTTATTGCCGACTCGATTATGGAACTGCTTATGCTCGGCGCGGCCTGCGGGGAAGATATTACAATCTCGGCTACGGGGCCTGATGCGGACGCTTCGGTTAAAGCTCTCTCAGCCCTAATTGCAGATCATTTTGGAGAAGGCGAATGAGATATTTTATTTTATGCGCCGCACTTATTTTGTCGGGCTGTCAAACAAAGGATACATTTTACCCCAAAAGTCATTATCCACCCGACCCATGGGTTAAAGGCTATTCAAATGCGGATGATTGTCTGGGCGGCGAAAAACTGGCGGCCATTGATTTTGAGCTCCCGGATTATCCGCGGCGGGCGTTTAACTCGGGACGTCAGGGTTGGGTGATTGTTAAGCTGGATGTCAATGCGCTGGGCGAGACGGAAAATGTCGATATAGAGCGCGCCGTGCCGGAAGGCTTATTTGGCGGTGCGTCCCGCAAGGCGGTTGAAAACTGGCGATTTCGCCCTCCTACGGATGGCGGTTTGAGTGAGTGCCGTATTTTACTTCGTTATAGATTTGGCCGGGTCTCGCTCGGCGGTTAACCTTTTTTCTGTGAGTTGGCTCTATGAAGCCATTAAGGTTTATAAATTTAGACTGACAGGCCAGATTCTTTTTTAGGGCTGAAAGGAAGATTGAAAATATGAGCAAGAAGAAAAAAGTCTTTGGGACTGACGGCGTACGCGGCCGTGCAAATCAGGGCATGTTGACGCCGGACAACATTATGCGTCTCGGTATGGCCGCGGGTAAATATTTTCGCGGCGATGCGTCTCGCCGCCATAGCGTGGTCATCGGTAAAGATACGCGCTTGTCTGGCTATATGGTCGAGCCAGCGCTCGTGGCCGGTTTTGCAGCTGTGGGAATGGATGTGAAGCTTTGCGGCCCGCTTCCGACACCGGGGGTCTCTCTGATGACCCGAACGCTGCGTGCAGATCTCGGCGTCATGATTACCGCCTCGCACAATAAATACGTGGATAATGGCATCAAGTTTTTCGGACCGGATGGCCGAAAGCTCCATGATGAGGCTGAGGCCAGTATTGAAGGCTATATGGAAGACGGCTGGAAAGACGGCCTCGCGGACTCGCCAAACCTTGGGCGCGTTGTACGTTATGAAGACGTTCAAGCGCGTTATATTGAAATCGTTAAAAGTACATTTCCGCGCCGTATGCGGCTTACGGGTCTTAAAATTGTTGTCGATTGCGCAAATGGCGCAGCTTATAAAACCGCTCCTGCGACGCTTTGGGAATTGGGCGCAGACACTGTTATACCCATCGGCGTTCATCCTAATGGCCGCAATATCAATGCTAAATGCGGGTCGACAAGTACGGAACTGTTATCTGAAACGGTCTTGATGCATAACGCGGATGTCGGCGTGGCGATGGACGGCGACGCGGACCGGCTCATTATGTGCGATGAAAAAGGACGCATTATTGACGGTGACCAATTACTGGCTCTGATAGGCACGGGCTGGAAAGCAAATGGTCAACTCTCCAAGCCGGGAGTTGTAGCGACTGTTATGTCTAACCTCGGGCTTGAGCGGTTTTTGGAAGGGCATGACTTGGAGCTCATTCGGACAGCCGTGGGGGATAGGCACGTCGCGGCGCGTATGCGGGCTGACGGATATAATATTGGCGGTGAACAATCCGGGCATCTTTTGATGACGGATTTTACGCCCACAGGGGACGGGACTGTTGCGGCATTGCAAATTCTTGCTGAAATTATTCGGTCAGGGAAGCCTGCCAGCGAAATCCTAAACTTGTTTGAGCCTGTCCCGCAGCGTCTTAAAAATGTTTGTTATTCAGGCGTATCTCCCATGACGAACACAAAAGTTTTGGAAGCGATTAAAGATGCGGAAAGCGATCTGGGGACGGCGGGACGGTTATTGGTTCGGGCTTCGGGTACAGAGCCTTTGATCCGGGTCATGGCTGAGTGTGATGATTTAGTCCGCGTGGAACAAATTACAGACGACCTTGTCAAATTCATTGAAAAATTTGCGGCTTAGAGCTGTTTAAAAGAATAGGTAAAAGGTTTCACTCTTTCTTCTGAGAGGCGAAACAGGGGTTTTATATTCGCGCAACACAGGCTAAGTCTTTAAGCCTGTTCAATATTCCGTTCCATAGAAGGTTCCGTGTTAACCGACTCAATCATAGATATCAGCTTTGTCGTGACCATAGGCGCTGTAATGCTGGCTGTTTTGGCGGCATTGTTGGCGTACCGGAGCGTCGCTGCGGGCGGTAGCGGCGAAGACCGATGGCAAGAAAAATGCGCTGACCTCGACCACAAACTCTCTCGTCTCGATTCTGTCTTTGGATCCTATCCCGGGCTCATTTTAGTTTGGGAAGAAACCGTGCCGGATACAGGATGGGGCAATCCTCGGGTCTTTGGCTCTCCTGCGGCCTTGGCTTCCATGGTACGTTTCGGCGACAAAAACCGGGGCGGCAAGGTTGCGGCGCAGGTGTTGGACGGCCTTGCGGACCTCAAGACCGTTAGCGAGCGTAATGAAGTTTTGACCCTGCGCGAGCATTTGAAGGTTTTAAGGCTTGAAGGCCAACCTTTTTCTATTTCCATCATACCGCCTGAAGGCCATGTCATTGAAGCGGATGGCCGCGTTGCCGGTAAACAGGTAGTACTCTGGCTCGAAGATAGCTCAATTCGCGGCGAAGACGAACGCAAAGCCATTGGCCGATTTGCCAACCAACGGGCTCATGTAGCTTCCGATCCGGTGGCCTTCATTGAAATTATGAGCCGCTCTCCGCTTCCGCTGTGGCGCGTGTCCAGCGTCGGAGACCTGTCATGGGTCAACGAGGCTTATGCCAAAGCTGTTGGGGCAGAAAGCCCGCACGCCGTTATAGAAAGCCAAATACACCTCGACGAACAAACCAAAGCTGAGTCCCGTGAAGTCATGGCTGGGCAAAAGAAGCTTGAAGCCGTGCGCCCGATTGTGATGGGCGGGCAGCTCCGGTCTACGGCGCTAACTCTCTTCCCGATCACGGGAGGAGCGGCGGGCATGGCGATGGACGCCACCGAAGCGGCACGCTTGCGCGAAGCCCTGACCCGGCACATTCGCGCCCATGATGAAACCTTGAATAATTTGGACGAAGCGGTTGTGATCTTTGGCGGAGACCAAAAAATGGCGTTTCACAATACCGCATTTGCATCATTGTTTGGTCTCGATAATAATTGGTTCAAGGATCGCCCGTCCCATTCTGAATGGCTGGATCATTTGCGGGAGCGCCGCCTGATCCCTGAGCAACCGGATTACCTTGCTTGGAAAAAACAGGAACTGGCGCTCTACACGGACTGGCCCGAAGAAACGCCGGACGAATTGTGGTCGCTTCCCGACGGGCGCACACTCCGGCTTGTGCGCATGCGGGACCCTCAGGGCGGTATCTCGCTTCTGTTTGGGGATATGACCGACTCCATGACGCTGCAAAGTAAGTTTAATACGCTCATTAATGTGCAAACAGCGACGCTTGATAAGCTCTCAGAAGGCATTGCCGTGTTTGGTCCGGATGGCCGCTTAAAATTATCGAATTCAGCCTTTGCAAATATCTGGAACCTCCCTGCGGAAGATGTGAAGGAGGGCAAAAGATTTGCTGAAATCATTCAGCTTTGTATGCCGCTCTATCACAATCAAAATTTCTGGCTGGATATGAACGGACGGGCGACAGACCCTAACCCGGAAATTCGCCGCCACGTCGGCGGAGAAATTCGACGTTCGGACGACAAAATTCTTAAATGGTTGTCGCGGCCTTTGCCGGACGGGGCGACACTCTTTGCCTGGGACGATGTCACTCATTCTCGCCAAGCCCAAGCGGCCTTGGAAGAACGCGCGGAAGCCTTGGAAGCGGCCGACCGAATGAAGTCTGAATTTGTGGGCCATGTCAGTTATCAATTGCGCACACCGCTAACGACAATTTCAGGCTATGCTGATATTTTGCAAAACGGCATTGCCGGAGAACTTAGTGATAAGCAGAGCGAATATATGTTCGCCATTCAAAGCGCGTCGGATGATCTCGCAAAAATCATTGATGATATTCTTGATATTGCTGCGATCGAAGCCAATGTGCTGGACCTCGATCTTGGCGATGTTGAAGTTTACGGCTTGCTTGAACACTCACTGGATTATCTCGCGACCAAAGCGGAAGACACCAGAATTGCTTTATCCCTGAAATGCGAAAAAGATATTGGCGTCATCCGCGCCGATGAAACCCGGCTTAAGCAAATTGTCTATAACTTATTATCCAATGCTCTGCGTTTCACCAAGTCAGGCGGTAATATAGAACTGGGCGCGCAAAAGGCAGAAGGCGGAATTAAAATTTGGGTCAAGGATGACGGGGAGGGTATTCCCTCAGATCGTCAGCCGAAGGTCTTTGAAAGTTTCCAATCCAGCCGCGGCGGTGCAGGGCTTGGTCTGGCTCTCGTGCAGCGCTTTGTAGAACGCCACGGCGGCTGGGTGGAACTGGAATCTGAAGAAGGCGAAGGCACACATGTTACCTGCTATCTTCCCCGCGAAGCCGCGATAAACGCCGCTCACCCCGAATTGGATTTCGCCAACGTGGGTTAGGCTGAGTTACTGGCTCTCAGGCGTCTTTACGGTGATACCATCGAGTTTATCGCTCATTAAGATTTGGCAGGAGAGACGGGAATTGTCTTCGACGTTTTCTGCAAAGTCGAGCATGCTTTCTTCCATGTCGTCTTTATCGCCAAGCTTGGCCATCCAATCACCCTCTACGTAAACATGACACGTCGCACAGGCACAGGCTCCGCCGCAATCCGCGTCGATACCCGGAATCATATTTTGCACCGCGGCTTCCATGATAGATGTGCCGTTTTTAGCTTCAACGTCACGCGTTGTGCCGTCATTGTCGATAAATGTAATTTTGGGCATTGCCGCTCCTTCTGTAGTCCTAGTTTATTTAAGGAGAAAAATGCAAATTGCAAGCGCCTGAAAGCCCTCTTGCACACCGCGCGGGGAACGGCGTATCACAACGGGTATGACGACGCCCCAAAAAACGATTCTTCTCGCCACGCCTGATGACACATTAGCCCTTGGGGCGAGGCTCGCGGCTGTGCTTAAGGTCGGCGATGTTATTGCGCTGACAGGCGAGCTCGGGGCTGGGAAAACAACAGTGTCGCGCGGGCTCATTCAAGAGATATCCGGCGATATAGAGGTGCCGTCCCCGACCTATACTTTGTTGCAAACTTACCCAGCAGATGGATTCGATGTTTACCATTTTGATTTTTACCGTCTTGAAAAACCTGAGGACAGCCTTGAGCTGGGTCTTGATGACGCGCTGGATTACGGGGCAAGCCTGATGGAGTGGCCGGAGCGGCTAGGCCGTTATTTGCCTGAAGATAATTTATCAGTAAATATTACGTTTAGAGGTGAGGGGCGTCTTGCCACATTAACGGCGGGCCCAAGTTGGAAAGTACGTTTAAATGAGTTCTAAACGCGAAACAGAAATCAAAGCGTTCTTGAAAGAGACAGGATGGGGCGATGCCGATCGTTCCGCTGTGCCGGGTGATGCCTCCGCGCGCCGTTATGAACGCTTATCGATGCAAGACGTCCATGCCGTACTTATGGATGTTCCGATGGATATGATGGCGCAAGAGGTCACCCTTGATGCCAGTGTAGAAGACCGGCAGGCACACGGATATAATGGGCTCGCAAGGATTGCGGGTATTAATCCTGTGGCTTTTGTATGCGTAACGAACGCTTTGGTCACGCGCGGCTTTTCTGCCCCGAAAATTCTTGCTGCGGATTTACCAAAGGGATTAGTGCTGCTCGAAGATTTGGGAGATAACCTTTACGCCCGCGCGGTTGAGAAAACCCCTGAAAGCGAAGCGCCGCTTTATAAGGGGGCTATTGATTGCCTCGCCGCGATTTACCGGTCCAGTTTTCCCAAAGATTTAACCTACAAAGACGTGAGGTGGCGCATCAGGGATTATGATGAAGCGGCCTTGTTGGCGGAAACGGATTTGTGTCTGGATTGGTATGCCAAGGATTTAGGCCATGATATCAGAGGCGTGACAAGAGACGAGTTTCATGATTTATGGCGCGAGGCTTTCAAGGCTTTCGACGCACATGCCCCCGGATTGTGTCTGCGGGATTACCATGCAGAAAACCTATTTTGGCTCCCAGAGCGCGAGGCGACATCGCGCGTGGGGTTGATTGATTATCAAGACGCGCTCTTTGTCCACCCGTCCTATGATCTTGTCTCAATTATTGAAGACGCCCGCCGAGACGTAAGTCCGGGATTGCATGCGCCATTAATTGAGCGGTTTTGTGAAAAATCAGGAATTAATTATGATGATGAATTCCTTGCGGCTTATACCGTGATGGGCGCGCAGAGGAATGCGAAAATACTAGGTATTTTCGTGCGGCTCGCGAAGCGCGATGGCAAACCTCACTACCGCAAACTGATTCCGCGCGTGGCCGCTAACATGCAGCGCAATTTGGAGAACCCGGCCTTGTCCGATTTAAAAATTTGGTTCGAGAGAAACATCCCGGAGCTTTGGACGTGATTCATACGGCAATGGTTATGGCCGCAGGGCACGGCACGCGCATGCGCCCATTAACCAATGACCGAGCTAAGGCGATGGTCGAAGTCGGCGGAAAGCCTCTGGTCGATCATATGTTGGATAGGCTTGAAGCGGTCGGTGTCAAGCGCGCGGTTGTGAATGTGCATGCTCACGCGGATCATCTGGAAGCGCACTTAAAAAAACGTAGCGGTAAGCTCGAGATAATTATTTCGGATGAGCGTGACGCCTTGTTGGAAACTGGCGGCGGCCTTGTAAAAGCGTTACCACTTTTGGGAGCCGATCCCATTTTAGTCTGTAATATAGACGCCATTTGGCAGCCCTTTAAGCCTGTGCTCGAAGGGTTTATTACACACTGGAACCCGCGCAAAATGGATGAATTATTTCTTCTTGCACGCGCGGATAGTTGCCTTGGGTATAACGGGCAGGGTGATTTTGATATGCAAGCAAACAGACGTATTGTCAGGCGGCGAGGGGAGACGGCCCATCACATTTATGCGGGCGTTGAAATATTCAAACCCCATCTTGCCAAGTCTTTTCCAATTGAGAAATTCTCTCGTAATAAAATCTGGGATGAAACTCTCGCACGGCGTAGGGTTTACGGGGCTGAACTTCCCGGTTATTGGATGCATGTCGGCGATCCAGACGCTCGCCGCGCGGCAGAAGCCGTTATGAGCGAACCCGTATGAGCACGCCAAAAATTTACAATATGCCGTCAGGGGTCCCGTTCCTACCGTCTCTGGCCCAGGGATTAAAAGCCATTCACGGAGACCGTCTCCAAGACGCGCTCATCTTGCTCCCGACGCGCCGGGCCGTGCGCGCGCTTGGCGACGCTTTCGTGAGCGAGGGGTCGGCCAGCCTTCTGCCGCGCATGCGTCCACTTGCAGATATTAATCCGGAGGAACCGCCTTTTGAGCCGGGAGAACTCGCGGGTCTGGTGACGGAACAAATCGATCCGATGCAAAGACGGTTCGAGATTGCAAAAATAATTGCTTACCATCACTCCAAAACATCCGAACTGCCACTGGACCCTGCGGGGGCGTTGGCGCTGGCAGATCCATTAATCGCAATTATGGACGACGCGGCGATGGAAGAGGCAGACCTGTCTGGCATTGCTGACCTGAAAGATATAAAGGACTTCGCTGCGGTGCATTTTCAAAATGCGATTGTGCTTTATGAAATCATCCAAACCTATTGGCCCAAACGCTTGAGCGAGATTGGCCGTATGGAGCCGTTCGCGCGTCGCGTGGCTTTGCTGAACGCGCTCACGAAAATTTGGTCTGAAACGCCGCCAGCATATCCGGTTATTATCGCGGGCTCGACAGGTACATTGGCGGCGTCGGCACGGCTTATGGCGTGCGTCTCCCGCTTTGATGACGGCATGATTATTTTGCCGGGGTTAAATAATTCATTGCCGAATACGGCGTGGGATAATGTGGGAGCGCAGCATCCGCAAAATTCGCTCAAACAATTAATTAAAACAATAGGTGTGGACGCCGGGAAAATTTCGAACTGGCCGCATATTATTGGCACGCCGCCGAGCCGTCTCACTGCGCGCCGGGATATTATTTCCGAAAGCCTTGTCCCTGTCGAAGCCACTGGAGATTGGCCCGCGCGTATTCAGCATATTAAAGACCGCGCCCCACCGGGAAGCGCCCCGTTCACTAAAGCTTTAGAAGGGCTGTCCATTATCAAAGCGGCCACGAATGATGAAGAGGCTATGACTATCGCGCTTATTATGCGGGAGGCTTTGAACACGCCGGAAAGAACGGCGGCCCTCGTCACGCCCGACCCCGCGCTTGCTCGCCGTGTAAAAGCGCGGTTGCGGCGTTGGAACGTCGATGTTGATTATTCCCAAGGTGAGCCTTTGGAAGAAACATCGCTTGGCGCTTTCTTATCTTTAATCACAGCCCTGGCTGGCGATAGCTATAATCCTGTGACACTTGCGCAGCTTTGTAAGCACCCCTTGATGTCTATGGGGAGAGCGGCTGGCGACATACGCCGCGAATGGAACGGCCTGGAACGCAAAAAAATCAGAGGTGTGCGCAAAAGCGAGAAACATCTTTTAGAGATAGGTTTAGTGGCTGCTATTCAGGCTACAATTAAACCTATGGCGAATGCTGATAAAGCCAATTCAAAACATTGGGCGAAAGCCTTGGCGTCTGCTGCCGAGACGCTCGCGCGCACAGATGAGAATAGCGGCGCTGAGCTTTTGTGGGTAGATGATGCCGGGGAAAAAGCGGCGAGCTTGCTCGAAGGTCTTATGGCCCACGGCGAACACCTTGGCGAGATGAATGCAGCTGAATTTGCACGGCTACTGGCCAGCCTCATGCGGGGCCGCGTGGTACGCCCGCGCTACGGCACTCATCCGCGCCTATCCATTTTGGGCCCGCTCGAAGCGCGGATGTTAAATGTCGACCAGATTATTCTCGGGGGCCTCAATGAAGGTATTTGGCCCGCTGCGCCAAGCATTGAACCGTTCTTATCTCGGGGTATGCGCGAGACTTTAAAGCTCTCTCTTCCAGAGAGGCGGTTCGGATTATCGGCCCATGACTTTGCGGAACTCGCATCAAACCCCCAAGTCATACTCACTCGCGCTATGCGATCTGATGACGGCCCAATGGTCGCCTCTCGGTGGCTCTGGCGGTTAAAGACCTTGATGAAAGGCGCGCTCGGAGACGAGGCGGACGTTTCTCTATCTACATCTAATCATTATCTAGACTGGGCACGGGAGATGGACCATGTCGAGTCCCGGGATGTTAAAGAAGCCGAGGCTCCAAGACCTGCGCCGCCTGTTGAAAGCCGCTGGGCAGGTGACAAAGGACGACAGCTTTCCATTACACAAATCAAAACATGGATACGCGATCCTTATTCTATTTACGCTAAGAAAATATTGCGGCTTTATCCGCTCGATGATTTGGACATGCCGATTGGTGTGCGTGAGTATGGGAATGCTATTCACAATGGCCTCGAAGCCTTTGTAAAAAATTATCCAAAAGACTTGCCCAAAAATGCACAAACGGAATTAATTGAAGCGATGCAAGATAAGATGCTCGAAGTGGGCTTTGAAGACTTCCATGTCGCGAGAGATAAGACGCGGTTAGAGAAAATATCGGCTAAAGTTATTACGTGGATGGAGGAACGCCGCGCGACAGGCTGGACTGTTGTCGGAGTTGAAGAAGAGGGCAAAATTCTTCTGAAGGATGTGAATTTTACGCTGACGGGTAAGCCTGACCTTGTGGAGAAAAAGGGCGGCTATGGGTTTGCCGTGAACGATTACAAGACGGGCGCGCCTGCGACGGTAAAGGTTGTTGCGGCTGGGTTCGATCCTCAACTCCCGTTAACGGCTTACATGTTGGCGAATGGCGGGTTTGAAAAAACGGGAACCGGCGAAACGGCAGAGCTTAATTACATACGTATCAAAGGCGCGGGAGACGAAGATTTAATTAAAACCATCACGCCGCCTGCGCGGGGCGCGCTTCTGGCAGTGGATTATGCTGCGGACGCCGTTCATGGCTTGCGGAAATTAATTCTTGAATTTGATAAGCCGGAGACCGCATATTATTCCCAGCCCCGCGTACAATACACTCATGATTACGGCGATTATGATCATCTTGCGCGGCGGGATGAATGGGCGCGCCTCGGTGTGGATGGGGGGCATAATGCGGAATGATAAAGAATATCTCCATGCAGACTCTATGCAAAAAATGGCGGCTGATCCCGTTGGAACCCGCCTTGCATCGGCCAATGCAGGTTCAGGTAAAACGCGCGTACTCGTGGACCGAGTTTCGCGTATTTTGCTGGCGGGGACAGAGCCTGAGAAAATCCTCTGCCTGACCTATACCAAGGCCGCCGCGTCTGAAATGCAAAGCCGTCTTTTTGAAACGCTGGGCAAATGGTCTATTCTTCCCGAAGATGAATTAAATAGCGCGCTTGAGAAATTACTTCCCGAGGGGGAGGCGCTCCCGGAACTTTCCACAGCCCGAACCTTGTTTGCAAAAGCGCTGGAAACGCCTGAAGGATTGAAGGTGCAAACCATTCATGCATTCTGTGAACGCGTGCTCTCCCGCTTCCCGATTGAGGCGGGCATATTGCCGGGCTTTGAACCGATTGATGACGCGGACATGCGCGTCCTCAGGGACGGGGTGCGGGATGATATATACAGGGCTGCGGCTTTAAATATGGATGGCGAATTAAATGCCGCTCTGCAAATACTAACTGCAGAAAAAGCCGATCAAACCATGGATGATCTTTTCAAGTGGATGGCGAATTCACCCGAGAAGATAAAGACGTGGAGTGACAATGGCGGGACGAAACCTCTCGCGACTTTATTGAACTTATCTAACAATGCGAATGCAGATGATATTTACAGAGCCGCTTGGGCCGATACGGATGTCGATCACATGCGCCGTATGGCGGCGGGCCTCGCAGGGAGCCCGAGCAAGACGGATATAACGGCTGGCGACACGATGCTTGAGGCCAGCCATACGCCCGATCCGATTGAGGCATTCCTGATGTATGCTTCAGCGTTCCTGACACAAAAGGGTGAGCCGCGTAAGAAAATGACCACCCAAAAGGCGCCGGAGGATGTGCAGGAATTCTTCGCAGCAGACGGAACCGAGGTGCTACGAGTTCTGACGGCTTACGAGCAAGCACGTGCCGCCAAAACACTTGTGATGACGCGTTCGCTATTAATTGTCTCAAAAGAATACGCGCAGAGATACGTACAGGCGAAGCGTCTACGGCGCGGGCTTGATTTTAATGACCAAATTATATTGGTACGGAATCTTTTAAATCGTAGCGAAGTCTCTGATTGGGTGCGCTACAAACTCGACGGCGGGATAGAGCATATCCTCGTCGATGAAGCGCAGGACACCTCGCCTGAGCAATGGGATATTATTGACGCGCTGTCCGATGCCTTTATCCAAGACGTGCCGGGACGCAAAGACGCGAGGACGATGTTTGCTGTGGGCGATGAAAAGCAGTCTATTTATTCCTTCCAAGGCGCGAAGCCTGAACGGTTCCTTGGGCAAATCCAAAAATATGTGGGGACAGAGGGTAAAGCGATTAATATGCGCATGTCTTTCCGCTCGGCGCAGGAAATATTGGATGTTGTCGACGAGGTTTTGAACAGCAATCAGGCCCTCATGCGTATGTTCGATGCCGAAGAGTTCCCGCCTGCGACGAATATCTCAAAACACACGGCGTTTAGGAATAATGACCACGGTCAAGTCGATCTCTGGCCTGCAGTGCCAAGGCCTGAGAAAAGCGATGATAATGAACCGTGGGACACGAGTCCCGTTGACGCGCTGGAAAGTTCAGACTCCCGTGAACAATTAGCCGCTAAAATTGCGGAGACAATTAAATACTGGCTCGATAACGCAGAACCTATTTATGACCGGGATACGAATGCCACGCGCCCTATGCAGGCAGGCGATATATTAATTCTTGTTCGGCAACGTAATGCATTCTTTGACGCGGTCATCCGTAATTTAAAAACCATAGGCGTACCTGTTGCTGGCGCGGATCGGCTCAAGCTTAAAGAATCAATTGCGGTAAAAGATCTGCTCTCTCTCGGAAAATTCGTATTGCTGCCTAGTGATGATTTATCATTAGCAGAAATCCTGAAAAGTCCCTTATTCGGATGGAATGATGATGCGCTTTATCAGGTCGCCTTTGGGCGCGAGGGAAGTTTGTGGCAAGCGGTCCAAGACAAATCCCCCGACACAGCCGCGACTCTTGAGGATATGATTACCTATTCCCGCCGCTATGCGCCTTATGAATTCTTCGCGCGTGTTCTAGATATGGTCATTAACGGCGAGAGTTTGATGAAACGTATTTTCGGGCGACTCGGTCTTGAGGCGAAAGATGCGGTTGAGGCGTTCCTCGCTCGTGCGCTGGCCCATCAACGACGCAGCTTCCCGTCTTTGCAGCATTTCGTCCAAAGCTTTGCTCAAGACGAACAAGAGATTAAACGCGAAATGGATACGAGCGCGGGGCAAGTCCGCGTCATGACTATTCACGGGGCAAAAGGCCTCGAGGCGCCTGTCGTCTTCCTACCGGATACAACGCAAACGCCTAAGGCGTCGTCCGCGATTATTCCGGTTAGCGGCGGTTTTGCGCTCCCGCCAAATTCGGCTGACCTTCCGAACGCATTGCAAACCTATAAAGACGCAGGAAATGCCGCCAAGAAGCGCGAATATTTGCGTCTGCTTTATGTGGCCATGACCCGCGCGGAATCGCGTCTGATTATCTGCGGGTATATGCATGGTCGCGGCACGGGGACCGTCGCGAAAGAGAGTTGGTATGTGGAAGCGCAGCAGGCGTTTGAAAACCTAGAGACACAAACCATAGAGACACCTTTCGGAGACGGTCTCTCATTTGGAGCAGGGGCAGCCCCTCCTAAAGATATTGCGGCGAATGATACGGTAGATAATACGGCGCTTCCGGATTGGATAAATGACGCGGCACCTAAAGAGGCCCGCGCGCTGCGCCGCGTGACACCGTCTCATTTGCTTGCAGACGTATCAAAAGACATGCCCGTCCGCTCGCCCTTATCCTCTAGCTCAGAAGCTCGTTTCTTACGCGGCAATCTAATTCATAAATTACTGGAAATATTGCCTGATGTGCAGCGTGACAACCAACGAAGCGCGGCAGAGAAAATTTTATCAAGCTACGCGGACATCAATAAAGCGCAAATTATAGATGAAGTCTTTGCGGTCTTGTACAACCCGGAATTCGCGCAAATATTCGTGCCGGGTAGCCGGGCTGAAATCTCTCTTGCAGGGACAGCCAGTGGTCTGCCGCAGCATCTATATCTAAACGCCCAAATTGACCGCATCAGCGTGACAGATAGCGAAGTGTTCATTGTCGATTATAAATCCAACCGCCCGCCGCCGAAGACTCTAGACGGGGTTGCACCAATTTACTTGGGCCAAATGGCCGCTTATCGGGAACTAGCGCGGGAGGTCTATCCGGGCCGTAAAGTTACCTGCGCCTTGCTGTGGACAGACGGGCCGCGCCTGATGGTTTTAGCTGAAAAAGGCTTGGACGAGGCCTTGACGCAAATCGCCGCCCTTCCTACCTAAGACCCAACACAACGCGCAAGGAGATTCCCATGGCCACAATCGCCGTATCAGACGACAGTTTTAAAGAAGATGTAATCGGATCCAGCACCCCCGTTTTGGTGGACTTCTGGGCGGAATGGTGTGGTCCCTGTAAGCAAATTGGCCCCGCGCTCGAAGAGATTTCCGGCGAAATGGAAGGCCAAATTAAAATCGCCAAAGTCAACATTGACGACAATCCCGATACGCCGGCTAAATTTCATGTGCGCGGTATTCCAACGCTTATGATTTTCAAAGAAGGCCAAGTGGTGGCGACCAAAGTCGGCGCGATGACGAAATCCAAACTCGAAGAGTGGGTTAAAGAGCATACGGACGAAGCTACGGCTTAGCTATTTTGTGACAGATTTTTCAAGGTATTTAGACTCTTTGTAAGCGGCTTTTTAAGAGGTCACTATTTCAGATTTTATCTTAGTAAAGGCGGCTTTTGTGGCCTTTTCTTTTGCCTGAGCCTAACGGCATTTTGTGAGGTTCGCCTTATCTGTCTTGCGAGATATTCGGTTACAATGTTTTAAAGCCAAGGGGATGATTTGCGGGGATGCTTATCCCGCAAGGCGTAGGTTCGCAGCCATAATATCCGCTTAGAGCTCGTTTCTTTTTGGACTTTATATTGTCAAAGCTTTTGCGCCCGCCGGCTCAGAGTTGATAACCAGCTGTTCATTCATGCCGCGTCTGGCTGTGGCGCAGCTTGATAATATAACGCTAATGCCCAAGACCTAGCACAGCCTACCGCAAATAATATTCATAAACTAAACATCGTATTGTTTGTCTTCGCTAGCAAGTCAGCATTATTTTCAATATGTTTCGGTTTCTAGGTCGCTGCGAGAACCTGCCCGGATAAATAGAGCGAGCCGCAAATCAGGATGCGAGGGGCAACGGCGGGGTCTTCTTTACTAAGGCCTTCGCCGAGCGCAATGGCGACCTCAAGAGCGTCTTGAATGCTGTCCGCCGCGTGTCCGATCATGTCCCGGCTTTTGGCGAGCTCCATTAAAGTTTCCGGAGCCAGCGCGGCATGGCCATCAATGCTTACCCCAATGACGGCACTGGCGAGGCCAGTGAAAGCATCCAAATATCCGCCGACATCCTTATTGGCGAGCATACCCATGATGAGAATCAGCGGGCGGGGCTTAGTGGCTTCGAGTGACGCAATCGCAGAGGCCACAGCGCGGCCCGCATGCGGGTTATGCCCGCCGTCGAGCCAAAGCTCTGCACCTGCGGCATGCGCGAGTTTCGCGTAAGGGCCTGTGGTGAGACTTTGCATACGGGCAGGCCATGTCGCCGCTTGTAGCCCTTTTTCAATCGCGAGCTCTGAGATTAATAAAATACGCGCCATAGCGACGGCGACGCCTGCATTCATGATTTGATGATCGCCAACAAGAGACGGGAGCGGGAGGTCGAGCACGGTGTCATCTGACTCAAATACAAGCCGTCCATGCTGTCGGTAAGCGCGGTAATCCTGCCCCCAGAATATCGGTTTGACATTTAACTTTGACGCTTCGGCGTCTAACACCGCATTGACCAAATCTGATTGCGGAGCGATGACGGCGGGGGCGTGCCATTTCATAATACCTGCTTTTTCGCGGGCAATTCCTGCGAGGTCCCGGCCTAAAAATTCGGCGTGGTCATAATCAATCGGCGTTATCGCCGTCAGGGCGGGGGCGTCGATAACATTGGTGGCGTCATAACGCCCGCCTAGGCCGACTTCGAGAAGGCAGAGGTCAGCTTGCGTTTCCGAGAACGCAAGGAAAGCGGCCGCAGTCGTCGCCTCAAAAAATGAGAGCGGCGCGCCGGCGTTAGCTTCACGCACACGGGCGAGAACATCGACGAGCTTTTCCTCAGAAATGATTTCTGAGGCGAGAACTATGCGTTCATTGAAGTGCACAAGATGCGGCGAGGTATAAACGTGGCATTTGAGGCCTTCGGCTTCGGCCATAGCGCGGAGCAAAGCTGTCGTGGAGCCTTTGCCGTTCGTGCCCGCAACATGAACAACCGGGGGCAGGCGGTATTGCGGATTGCCCAGAGTTTTCAGGACAGATTCAATGCGCTCCAGACCGAGGTCAATTTTTTTAGGGTGCAGCGCCGCAAGTGTGGCCAGCGCCGCTTCGACAGTCTCAGGCATCTACCGGGTCCGGTGTTTCAGATGCGGCAGGCGCGTCTTCCGGCTCGGATTTCATCAGCACGGCGAGAATACCCGCGAGCGTGCTTCGCATATCTTTGCGGGCGACAACGCGGTCGATCATACCTTTTTCTTCGAGATATTCGGCGCGCTGGAATCCGGCGGGGAGTTTTTCGCGGATTGTATCTTCAATCACGCGCGGGCCAGCAAAACAAATAAGCGCGCCGGGTTCAGCCAAGTGAATATCGCCAAGCATGGCGTAACTCGCGGTCACGCCGCCTGTCGTGGGATCGCACAGGACAACAATATACGGCAGTCCCGCTTCGCGGAGTTCTTGTACGGCAATTGTAGTGCGCGGCATTTGCATTAGGGACAAAGCCCCTTCTTGCATGCGCGCGCCGCCAGCAGCAGTAAACACTACGAGCGGCAGTCCTTTCCCGACAGCGACTTCAGCGGCTTGGATAAAGCCTTCACCCGCGGCCATACCGAGGGAGCCGCCCATAAAGGCGAAATTTTGCACAAGGACAACGGCGTCAATGCCTTTAATTTTCCCGACGCCGATATTCATGACATCATTGTCACCTGTCTTGGCGCGGGCGGCTTTCAGGCGGTCGACATATTTTTTGTCGTCTTTAAACTTTAGAGGATCTTTGGCGACCTCGGGGATAGCGACGACTTCGTATTTATCGTCGTCAAATGTGTAGGATAGGCGCAGTTCAGGTCCAATACGCATATGGTGCCCGCCGGGTGTCACATGCAGGAGCGCGGGTAAATCGGCGGAGAACACCATTTCACCGGATTTAGGGCATTTAATCCAAAGATTGTCAGGGCTGTCCTTTTTCGAGAACATACCTTTGACGCCGGGAGGCGTAAGTTTTTGTATCCAATTCATAATCCGCTTTTGCCCGAATTTAGATGAGGGAGCAATCGGAAAAGGCGGTTTCGATATCAAAGTTCGGAATGAATGGAACCTTCTACGGTTTTAGGCATTATTATAGTTCAACAACACGGAGAGATATTTCATGACAATCGAAGGCTTAATTCTAACACTCATTATCGGCGGCATTGCAGGGTGGCTCGCGTCATTAGTTATGCGGGGCTTCGGATTTGGTATAATCGGCAATATTGTCGTGGGTATCGTCGGCGCGTTTTTGGCTGGTTTCATCCTGCCGGCAGTCGGCATTTCCATAGGCGGCGGTATTGTAGGATCAATTATTCACGCCTTCATAGGTGCGGTAATATTGCTAGGGATTATCAGGCTCGTCAAAAAAGCTTAAACTGACAAACATATATATAAAAGCCCACGTTTTGCGGGGGCTTTTTTTATGGCTGGTAATTAAGCGGAGTGTGCGGCGTCGGCTAAGGACTTGGTAAGAGCAAGAGCCGCGTCCGGGCCATTATCAGAGAGCTCTTTCACAATCGCAGAGCCGACGACAACGCCGTCGGCGTCTTTCGCGACCTTCGCGGCTTGTTCCGGTGTTTTAATACCGAAGCCTACCACGACAGGCAGACCGGAGGCCCTGCGGATGCGGGCCACCGCGCCGGAGACGGCGGCTTGCTGTCCGAGCTCTTTACCCGTGATACCCGCCACAGACACATAATAAACAAAGCCCTTTGTTCCCGCGACAACGCGGGGGAGGCGAGCATCGTCCGTAGTCGGGGTGGCAAGGCGGATGAGAGCGAGGTTATGCTCTTCAAATGCTGTGCGAAGCTCAGCGTCTTCTTCCGGGGGAAGGTCGACAATAATCGCCCCGTCTACGCCAGACGCTTTCGCGGCGGTGGCAAATTCGGCATAGCCCATGTGATGCACAGGATTACAATAGCCCATGACGATGATGGGTGTTGTGTCGTTTAATTTACGAAACTCTGCGGCCATTTCGAGGATAGTCGTCAGCGTTGTCCCTGCAGCGAGACTCCGTAGTCCGGCCTCCTCAATCACAGGGCCGTCTGCGGCAGGGTCGGTAAACGGCATGCCAAGTTCGATGATATCCACGCCGTTCTCCGGCATAGCGTTCATTACCGATTGCGATATAGCCAAGTCAGGATCACCGCCCATCATATAGGCGACGAATACGGTGTCTTTGGAGGCGAAGGTTTGGTCAATTCGGTGTGTCATGGCGTGGTTATTAGACCAGTCCCCGGTAATTTCCAGTCTTAATCCCGCTTAGCTATTCAATTTGTAGACCTAGCTACTGCCATTCGCGAGGTCGATGACGACGTCATAGTATGGCTCGCAGGCGTCTCCGTAAAAGCGCTGAATGAAAACAATTTGTCGATGGGCGTTGCGGTCTTCCTTGGCGTGGTTTTCGTTCATGCTGCGGTCTGTCCATTTCATGATTTCCAGGTTTCGCTCGCACCCTAGATTATCAATTTTCATGAAGGTGGACTTTTTATCTGTACTGACCTTGGACGGGTCATACGACCAATCGTCAAATTCCGCAGCGTTTTTATATTCCTCAAAGGCGACCTCTTGATCGGAAATATCATACCAAGAAAGTAATTTCTCACAGGTGAAAATCATAAAGCCTTCAGTATTGAGCAAGCCTTTTTGAACCTTCTCGCAGCCGTCAATATTATCTGTGAATTGACTGCGCTGTAACGGCAGCAGTTTCGGCAGAACAAAAAGTTCCGCAGGGTCTGGTGGTGGTGGGGGAGGGGGCGGCGGAGGAGGTGGGGGCACATAAACGACTGGCGGCGGCGTAGGCGGTGCGGGTTGATAAACAACAACATCAGGCTGCGGCGCGGGAGCAGGCGGCGGCGGTGTCGTGCAGGCCGCGAGCATTGCGATTGCAGAGAGAGAGGCGAGCGCGCGTTTCATGCAATTATTCTTTCTGTTAAACACCTACGAACGGAGGGTTTATCGAACATTCGTAAATTATTTGTAGGCAAATGTGTGGCTGACACTAATATTACGTCTCAGCTCACTTAAAAGTTTCATGAAGTTATGCGATTTTTTATTTCCGGCATTCGCTTGAGGGTGTCATGGCGACTAAATATTTCTTTTCCGATGGCCAGCTTATCGGCTGCTTACCTTTATCCGCGTCCTCATAAAAGACTGTCTTCTTGGGGACATCCTTCCAGAGAGGAGAATTTTCTCCAGCTTCGAAAACCTTTACAGATAGCTCGCAGCCTTCCGGCCTCATCATGCGGGCGAAATTTGCATCGTAAGGCTGAGGTAAATTTTTATCGGCCTGCGATTTTTTATAATAGGCATTATCGAGGTCAATCTCGGTTTTGGTTTCGCTGAGAAAAGGGCGAAACCCTTGCTTACGAAAGAACATGCCCGCCTTGCTTGAACGATATGGCTCTCGCTCAAGGACGTCTCCCTCTTCGTAGTCATTATAATCCGTCATATCTTCAGAAAAACAATCTATGATCATGTTCTCTTTGTAGGGATAGAGCTTATCTTGGTGACACGTCTCTAACGGTGAAAGCGTGTTGTGACTGTCAAAGTCCAACAGGTCAGCAATTTTAATATCTCCTGAAATATTCGCTGGCGAATTCGGATGTTTGGTCGAGCCATAGGTCGATGCATTTGTTTTGGCTCTTTCAGAGATATTCGCCGGAGACGGGGGCGTCTCGACGTCTCCAGCTTTGGGCTCGCCTTTACACCCTGTCAGACATAGTGGGAGCGCCGCGGCAGAGGCCAGATAAATAATTAGGCCTCGGCGCTTCACCCTTCAGTCCCCTCCGAAATATGCTCACCAAGCGCATCGGCAATTGTGAACACGTCTTTATCCCCGCGTCCGCACATGTTCATAATTATCAGACCGTTTTTGCCAAGCTCTTTGGCGAGGTCGATCGTTCGGGGGATGGCGTGGCTCGGCTCTAGCGCCGGGAGAATGCCTTCTAATCGCGCGCAAAGTTGGAACGCTTCGAGCGCTTCACTGTCAGTCGCGGACACATATTCCGCGCGGCCGATGTCGTGCAGGTAAGCGTGCTCCGGTCCGATGCCGGGATAGTCAAGCCCGGCAGAGATGGAATGCGCATCATTTATCTGGCCGTGTGCATCCTGCAAAAGATAAGTGCGGTTCCCGTGGAGGACACCCGGCGTTCCCCCCGTCAGCGAGGCGGCATGCTTATCCGTATCCACGCCGTGTCCCGCCGCTTCGACGCCAATTAATCTAACCGATTTATCCGGGACAAATTCGTGAAAGAGGCCCATCGCATTTGACCCGCCGCCAATACAGGCCACCGCTGCATCGGGCAGGCGGCCTTCGCGCTCGAGAATTTGCGCTTTGGCTTCGCGGCCAATAATGGCCTGAAAATCGCGCACCATTTCCGGGTAGGGATGCGGGCCAGCGACTGTGCCGATGCAGTAAAACGTGTCGCCGACATTCGTGACCCAATCACGCAGCGCTTCGTTCATGGCGTCTTTGAGCGTCGCTGTGCCGGAATGTACGGCGCGGACTTCTGCCCCGAGCAGGCGCATACGAAAGACATTGGGTTTCTGGCGAACAATATCCGTCGCGCCCATATAGACGATGCATTTCAGGCCAAAGCGGGCGGCCACAGTCGCAGTCGCCACGCCGTGCTGCCCCGCGCCGGTCTCTGCAATAATCCGTGTCTTGCCCATGCGTAGCGCCAGCAGAATTTGTCCCATGCAATTATTAATCTTGTGCGCGCCTGTGTGGTTGAGCTCATCGCGCTTGAAATAAATCTTCGCGCCCTCGCCGCCGTTCTCTTCGCGCACATGTTCTGTCAAGCGTTCCGCGTAGTAAAGTGGGCTCGGGCGGCCGACATAATGCGCGAGGAAATCGTCGAATTCCGCCTGAAACGCCGGGTCAGATTTCGCTTCTTCGTAAGCCGCTTCGAGCTCCAGAATAGGCGGCATCAACGTCTCGGCCACATACCGCCCGCCAAACGCTCCAAAGCGTCCGTTCTCATCTGGATATTTTGTATTGTCGTGCTTACCCATGTCCTGCAGCTTCCATAAAGGCTTTAATCTTGATAGCATCTTTTATGCCGGGGGCGCTCTCCACGCCAGAGCTAACATCGAGGATAGGCGCATTTGTCCGGGCGATGGCCCCGCGGGCATTACCGGCGGTCAGGCCGCCTGCAAGCGCCCAGACTTTTGGGAGCGGGGCGGCGGTCAGGATATGCCAATTAAAAGACAGGCCGTGCCCTCCGCGTACTTTTTCGCCTTTGGGGGGCTTGGCGTCGTAGAGAATAAAATCGCACACGCCGGAATAGTGCTCGGCGGTTTTCATATCGGAGGCATGCGCAATAGGAGCAGCCTTAATGATTTTGACGTTGAAACGCCGGGCAATGTCTGCAGCGCGCTCCACGGTTTCGTCTCCGTGGAGTTGGATATAATCCGGCGCCATATCTGATACCATACGCGCAACAAGGTCATCATTCGGGTTTACTGTGACGGCTACGCGGGGGATAATGAGTCTTGCGGGGGCAGCTAATGTTGAGGCTTGAAGAACGGTAAGCTTGCGGGGTGATTTTGCCTCTACAATAAACCCAAGAAATGCTGCGCCGTGCTCGATAGCGGCTTCAACGTCCTCTGGGCGGGTCAATCCGCATATTTTGACGTCTATGTTTTGTGGGGGTTTCATAAGGCGCGTCGATTAACATGCCGTTTTTGACCTGCATAGTTGAAAACCTATAATTTCTTATAGCTTGTGCCAAAATTTTCAGAAGTTATCTATTGAATCAGATGCTGGGTGAACTTAATTTTGCTCGGTCTATAGTTTCCAATTTGGAAATGTCACACGGGGCGCGAAATACTTTCGTAGGGGCGCGGAAGTCCACAATTCACGACTCGTCATTTAATGACGAGTCGTGTAGGTTGGGAAAGTATACTTTCTCAGTGCGGGGCTTCAGCGGCGAATGAGTACAAAACAAGACATCGAATTTGCGGACATAATTGACCGTATTTTGAACGCAGACGACTCTGACGTTTGGGACATATCACGCGAGTATTTTGACAATATCGGCTGTGATACGTTACTTTACGCTTATATTGATACGGTAAATCACAGCCTTGAAGATGCCCCCTTCACATACCGGTCGACAGCGCCAGATAGCTGGTTTGAACATTATTTTGCGAGCGGGTACCATATTCACGATCACGTGGCGGTTATGAGAAAAGCCGGACACAGAAAAGCGATCACGCTGGGCTCCATGATGGAGCCACCTGAAGGCCACCGAACGAAAATCTCGCGGCAACTTCTGAATGAGAGCGGCGAGGTTGGATTTAAATCCACGCTCAACTTTTGGCTACCGGGCCAGACGGGTCTTGGTGAGCACGATATTCATGCCATAACCATTGGAACGTCGCGCAATCCGGTGGAGATGCGCAAGACTTATGAGCGTTACGGCAAAGAAATTGGTGTGGTGGCTCAGATGATGCACAACCGCCTCAGCCACAGTATGAGGGCGATGTCTTATAAACCTCTCACCAACCGGGAAACACAGTGTCTTACATGGGTCGCTTTGGGGTTTAGGGCTGACCGCATTGCCGATAAAATTGGCATCGCTACGCCAACCGTAAATTTTCATCTCTCTAATGCCCGTAAAAAGCTAAAAGCTAAGACCTTGTACGAAGCTCTTGGTAAGGCGATTAATTTAAAAATAGTGACGCTCTGAGTAAGATTTTCTAATGTGGTTTACAGGCTGACTAAGCAATATTTGCGCCCGTACTACTCATTACCCAAGTGCGCCCGAAAAGTGGCTCCCACAGATGAAGAGCTTCGGAAATTCAGTATTGTCATCCCCCGTACGCAGCTCTAACACGGATAAAAATTCTTCTTGAAAGATTTCCATGACTGTAAATTCCGACCAATTACCTGTCATTATTGGCGTCGGACAGGTTGTCGACAATTGGGCGGGAGATGATTTAAAAACTGCGCCCAATCCGGTATCACTCATGACGGCGGCGACACAGTCCGCTCTTGCAGACACGGGGCAGGCCGAGGCCGCCGCAAAGATGATTGATGTGGTTTGCGCCCTTCGGACAACGGACGATTCGCTGCCTGTTCAACGTTTCCCATTTAAGGCCTGTAAAAATATTCCAAGGGCTGTGTCTCAGGAAACGGGCCTTACGCCTGACCGGGCTATTTATTCGGCTGTGGGGGGAGAGCAACCTCAAGCTCTTGTGAATGAATGGGCGAAGTCTCTTTATGAGGGCGAGTCCAAAGCCGTCTTAATTACGGGCGGCGAGGCGGTCAGTGCCATGAAACTCGCGAAGAAAAGTGGCCTCGCTTTGGATTGGCCCTATGAGGCCGACGGGGATATGGAAGATCGCGGCGGGTCTGCAGATTTCATTTCACTTTACGAGATGAAAAACGGCATCGGTATGCCGCCGCGGACCTATGCGCTTTTAGAAAAAGCGTATCGTCATCGCCTCAGGATGACAGCTGACGCCTATCGGCAGATGGCGTCCGAACTGCTTAACCGCTTTTCAAAAGTTGCGGCGGCTAACCCTTACGCGCAATTTCCGAACGAAAAGTCTGCGGCGTTCCTAGCCACAGAAAGCCCGGATAATTTCAAAGTCTCCGACGTCTATTTGAAATGGCACATGGCGCAAGAAACGGTCAATCAAGGCGCCGCGCTAATTATGACAACAGCGGGCGCTGCGCGGGATATGGGTATTGATCCTTCGAAATGGGTGTATCTCCATGGCCATGCCTCGCTCAAAGAGCGAATGGTGAGTGAGCGCCAGGACGTTTCGCAGTCTGAGGCTCTCCGCGAGGTTCTATCGCAAACCTTGAACGCTTCATCATTGTCCGTAAATGACGTTGACCTGTTTGAGATTTATAGCTGCTTCCCTGTGCTTGTCTTTATGGCGTGTGATTGTCTTGGGATTGAGTGGCGAGACGAGACACTCACACAAACAGGCGGGCTTCCATTCTTTGGCGGGCCCGGAAATAATTATTCAACTCATGGTATTGCCGCCATGGTTGAACGTCTTCGGGAGAGGCCTGCTGCGCGCGGCTTAGTGCTCGCCAATGGCGGGTTTATGAGTAAATTCGCAGCGGCGGTTTATTCCGTACAGCCGCCTGACAACTGGGAGCCTGTCAACACGCAGTCGGCCCAAAAATATATCAATGAAGCGAGCGCACCGCAGCTCTTGGAAACAGATTGTGACGCCGTTATTCTGTCCTATGTGGTGAGCCACAAACGCGGAACGCCAAACCATGCTTATGTGATGGCCGCCTCTGGCAAAGGACGTGTCCTTGCTCAAGTCAAGCCGGGAGATAAGACGATGATGGAAGCATTAGATACGGCTGAGGACCTGATTGGCAGGACAGTCCGCATTGAACATTCCAAAGGACTGAACTTCGTATCATCGATTATTAAGTGAGCAATTTTACGAAAGCTTAGATAAAACGGGCCAAGCAAAAAACATACCACTTCAACCTCTCCTTAAATATTTCCTGTTAGGACTATTCCAAATGAGGGCAAAAGCCCCGCTAAAGTGAATAGGTGATATATGGCGATGGCGCCAAAACTCAAGCTCAAACAGGGCCAGTCTCTGGTCATGACTCCGCAATTGCAGCAGGCGATTAAGCTGTTGCAATTGTCCAATATCGAACTCGCGGCATTTGTCGAAGAGCAGCTGGAAAGCAATCCATTGCTTGAACGCGGCACAGGGGACGAAAACCGCCGCGGCGAAGATGCTGCCGAGGGCGATAATGGCGACGATTTCAGTGAAGTCAGTCTGAATAATGTCAGCGAAAAAGCTGTCGAAGCCATGGATGTGCCCGAGCACGCAGTGGACGCGGACGCCACAACGGCAGACCGGGCTGCGGACGTAGGCGGCTCTGTGGATTGGTCCAAATCCAATTCCGGCGGTAGCTTTAACGGCAATAGCGAATATGACCCGATGTCAAATACAGCAGCGGAAAAGACGCTCTGGGAACATCTCACCGAACAACTTGCAATGCTACGCCTCTCCGATTCGGACCGCTTAATCGCGGTGAACCTGATCGATCATGTAAACGAAAACGGATATTTGCGCGCGTCTCTGGAAGAAATTGCTGAGCGTCTGGGCGCGACCCATAACCGTGTGCAATCCGTATTAACGCAGCTGCATACGTTCGAACCGACAGGCGTGCTCGCGCGGGATCTGCGCGAATGTTTGTCTTTGCAGCTCAAAGAAAAAGACATGCTGGATGCGCCCATGCAGTGCATTCTGGATAATCTTGAACTCCTCGCAAAACACGACTTAGCGAAGCTCACAAAACTTGCGGGCGTATCACAAGAAGAACTGGCTGAGCGTATTGCCCGTCTCAAAAGTCTCGCCCCGAAACCGGGCCTCGCCTATGGCGGCGAAATGGCGGCCGCTGTCGAGCCTGATGTCTTTGTCCGCGAAACGCCGCAAGGCGGCTGGGCGGTTGAGCTTAATGCGGATACTTTGCCCCGCGTTCTGGTGAATAGCCGTTACTTCACAGAAATTTGCGGTAAGGGAGTCGACGAAACTACGCGTACATTTATGACGGAATGTCAGCAAAATGCGAGCTGGCTTGTGAAGTCCCTCGACCAACGCGCACGCACGATTTTGAAAGTTTCAACGGAAATTATTCGTCAGCAAGACGGCTTCTTCGCTTACGGCGTTGACCATATGCGTCCGCTTAACCTCAAGACTGTCGCCGAGGCGATCGAGATGCACGAGTCCACGGTGAGCCGGGTTACATCTAATAAATTCATGGCAACGCCGCGCGGGCTGTTCGAGCTCAAATATTTCTTTACAGCGTCAATTCCGTCCATGAGCGGCGGCGAGGGTCACAGCGCCGAGGCTGTGCGTCACAAGATCAAAATTTTGATTGCGGAAGAAACCGAAGGCCATGTGAAGTCAGATGACAAATTGGTGAAAATGCTTCGCGCCGAAGGCATCGATATTGCTCGGCGCACAATTGCGAAATACCGCGAATCTTTAGGTATTCCATCATCGGTTGAACGTCGCCGAATATTCAAACATGCGAGCTAAAGTTTACTGCGCCTTTTTTTAAGGTCCGTGTAAAGCGTAACACTTAAGAGTATGGCAAACCCAATAAGGGCTGCGTATCCGATGTTCATATTAATATCGTCGACGTGGAATCTGGCATATGCGAGCCATGCCAATCCCCACAGAATAGGAAAGGCATAGATTGCATTTCCGCCGCTGCGTGTCTCAATCGTCACAGCAAAAATGAGCGCCGCCGACAACATCACAATCGCGGTTAGAGTTTCGGAAATACCGAACCCGCCGAGTATGCCTGTCGTTATCGGCGTGAAATTTAAAAACATAGCAATGGATGTCCACCCAGCAATGAGGCTGACAGGAACCCATACAGTCCACTTCTCGCCTTTGCTGAGTTGGTCTTTACGCTGGGTCACGCCCAACATGGCCGTGACGAGGCAAAATACCATCGGCACAAATGTCAGGGCTGTCCCCCACAAGACGATAGCCTCCGGGGCGAAACCTGAAATGAGGGACCATAAGCAAACGAACCCAAATCCGGCGGCTGTCCACCATCCAGTCTTACGGAAAACATCACGCGTTCGGTTCGCGGGCAGAAATTGCACAACGCCGTATATAATCGCGAAGATGAAAATAGGGAGCCATATGGAGAATGCGATACCAAATGGGACTAGCAAGCTATCGTTCTGATCAGAAAATTCAGAGGGGCTACGGCCAAGGTCTGTGACCATGGGGACATTAGAGAGTATCATCATTGCCGGGGCCAGAATCAGATTTGAAAGAGCGCGGGGCAGGTCTTTTGGATTTGAATTTGTCATGGGGGTTAATGACTCAGCACCTGATAAGTTGCAAGATTTTCCTAACTTTCACTCCCAATCTTGTTTTAATCTGCTAAGCTCAAATCCTAATCAATATAAATAGGAGTGAATATGCAAATCCAGATTGCCAGCAAAGGTATCGACGTTTCCCCGGCTATACGGGATAGAATTACAGACCGACTTGATGACATGATGGAGAAGTATATTCACCGCGACGGCGAGGCGCAGGTCTCGATTAGCCGTGAGGGCACGGGCTTCCGCGTTACCTGCGCGGTGCACCTTCCGTCCGGCGCGTCCATGCAAGCCCAAGGCAATGCTCAAGACGCTTACGGCGCGGCAGACGAATCTTTGGAACACATCGAAAAGCGCCTGCGCCGCTATAGCCGCCGTCTGAAAGATCATCACGCGGACACCAAGGCTGAAGCCTTTAATATGATGGTTCTCGAAAACCCCATGAGCGGGACGGATTTATCTGGCGACGAAGACGGCGGCGACTCGCCGGCCGATCCGATTGTCATTTCTGAAAGCGCGGGGAAGCTCAAAACGATGACTCCCGGCATGGCGGCCCTCGAGCTGGGTATGGCGGATACGGGCGTTGTTATCTTCAATAATGTCAAACATGGCCGTTTAAACGTCGTTTTTAAACGTGCAGATGGTAACATCGGGTGGATTGACCCTAAAGCCTAGGCAGTCTAGTAAGCGCGCGAATTCAAGCAAATAGCTGACTAAAGACGCTTTATGTTGTTAACACAATTATTTCCGCCAAATGGCGTGGCCTGCGATATGCAAGCGGGTAGTAAGAAGCAGTTGTTCCAAGAACTGGCTGCACTTTTGCTCGCGCATGAAAGCTTTAAAAATACAGATATTGAGGCGCGCGACATCGTTAGCGCTGCAATGGAGCGTGAGCGCCTTGGGTCAACGGGCGTAGGCTCGGGCGTAGCCCTGCCGCACGCGCGTCTGGACAATTTAGAGGGCGTACACGCCGTCTTTGCCCGTCTTGACGGTCCGCTGGACTACGAATCTATTGATGATCGTCCGGTCGACCTTGTGGCCATGCTAATTGCGCCAACGGATGCGGGCGGGGAGCATTTACGGGCTCTGGCTCAAATCTCGCGGCGTTTGCGCCGTGAAGACGTCCGATCCCGGTTACGTGCCGCGCCGGATAAAGAGAGCCTGTACATTTCACTTACTGACAACACCAAAGCCACAGCCGCATAGAGTTTTGAACGATGGCTTGCCGCCTTTGCGCAAGGCTGTCATAAGTCTGACTTAAAAATAAGCTAGCAGGCATATTTAAATTATTTTCTGGTAGCCTTATTATGTCATTATCCAATTCGGAGCTTAGCCGCGCGGCGAAACCTATTATGAAAGCTAGTTCTGCACGTCGATATTTCAACCGCGAACTCTCATGGCTTTTCTTTAATACGCGCGTGCTCGAAGAAGCGCATAATGCTGAAATTCCACTGCTGGAACGCCTCCGGTTTTTATCCATATCTGCAAGTAACCTCGACGAGTTTTATATGGTCCGTGTGGCGGGCCTTCGCACGCAACAATTAGCGGGCATGACGGAGGCCAGCTCGGACGGGTTTACGCCGCAACAACAACTCACGAAAATTGCGAAGCGCGTGGACAAAATTATTGCCGCGCAAGATGCGTGCTGGAAACATATCCGTAAGGAATTGAGCGAGACGGGTATTGAGGTTAGGTCTGTTGCGGAATTGTCCGGTGAGGACATGCAGGTTTTGCGGCAAACATATGATAACCAAATTCTGCCACTGCTGTCTCCGATGGCTGTCGACCCGGCTCATCCGTTTCCATTCATCCCGAATCTTGGACACGGAGTTGTACTCGATTTGAAACGCAAAAACGGTAAAGGCAGTATGAATGCCTTGATCCCTGTGCCCATTCACGTGCCAAGATTTCTCCCGCTGCCTATCGGGAAGAAAAAAGAACAAATCTATGTCATGATTGAAGACGTGTTGCAGCATTATGCGGCGGACTTGTTTCCTGACTTTAAACTTAATAGCTCCGGCGTTTTCAGGGTGACCCGAGACAGCGATATTGCCATTGACGAGGAAGCTGAAGACCTCGTTCTGCATTTTGAGTTTTTGATGAAAAAGCGCCGACGGGGGCGGGTCATACGTCTTGAAATGAATGCAGGTATATCTCCGCAACTCAGCGATTTCCTAATTGAGAGTTTTGAATGCTGGGATGAAGATATAAGCGAAACCGATTCCATTGTGGGAATGACGGATCTATCCAAAATCATTACGTCTGATCAACCTGCTCTTTTATTCCCGCCCTTCACTGCGCGTTTCCCGGAGCGTATTCGCGAATTTGACGGAGATTGTTTTGCAGCTATCGCGGACAAAGACATTCTTGTCCATCATCCCTACGAAGAATTTGATGTGGTCGTGCAGTTCTTGGAGCAAGCGGCGCTTGATCCCAACGTCGTGGCGATTAAGCAAACACTGTACCGCACCTCCGAGGACAGCCCTATTGTGAAGGCCCTCGTTGAGGCGGCGGAGCGCGGAAAAAATGTGACGGCACTTGTTGAATTAAAAGCACGTTTTGACGAGGAATCCAATATGCGCTGGGCGCGGGACTTGGAACGCGCCGGCGCGCATGTCGTCTACGGATTCATTGATTTTAAAACTCACGCTAAAGTCTCTCTTGTTGTACGCCGCGAAGGTCAAACCCTGCGCACCTTTACCCATTTGGGGACGGGGAATTATCACGCGCTCAATGCCAAGATTTATACGGACCTTGCCTTGTTTACGGCGGACCCCGCTATGGGCCGTGATGTGGGCAAGGTATTTAATTATGTCACGAGTTATTCTGAGCCTAGCGGACTTGAAAAACTGGTTCTTGCGCCGATTGATATGCGCGAACAGATTTACGGATTTATCGACGAAGAAATGGCTAATGCCAAAGCGGGGCGTCCTGCGAATATGTGGGCGAAATTAAATGCGCTCGTAGATGTTCAAATAATCGATAAATTATATGAAGCTTCGCAAGTTGGCGTACAGATTGACTTGGTCGTGCGCGGTATTTGCTGTCTGCGCCCCGGAGTTGAAGGCCTATCAGAAAATATCCGGGTGAAATCAATTGTCGGCCGATATCTAGAGCATTCTAGGATTATGTGTTTCGGTAATGGTGACGTTCTACCGAGCGCAAAAGCGAAGGTCTTTTTCTCTTCTGCCGACTGGATGCCGCGAAATTTAAACCGCCGTGTGGAAACACTCGTGCCGGTTCTGGATACGACCGTACGTAATCAAGTCATGCGCCAAATAATGGTCGCGAACCTGATTGATGAAACTAACAGTTGGGACCTTCAACCCACAGGAAAATATGTCCGCGTTCAAGCGGATGATGACAAGCCTGCCTTTTCGGCCCATGATTATTTTATGAAAAACCCGTCTTTATCAGGGCGCGGGCGATCTCTTAAATATGACGCGCCGAAGGATCTGATTTTTGCGCACAAGACTAAAATTAAAGCTTCTGATGCCAGTATTGATGTGCCTGATAGCGCAAATTCTGAAGCCGCTACCTCTTGAGTGAATCCAAACGATATTCACGCATAGGCGTTTTGGATATTGGATCGAACTCTGTTCGGTTGGTAATTTACCAACTTTATGGTTCGAGCTTTTCTCCGGTTTATAATGAAAAAGACCTCGCAGGTCTGGGCCGGGATTTGCGGTTAACGGGCCGGCTGAGTGAACAAGGCCGTGTGAGCGCTTTAGCGGCGCTGCGCAGGTTCGCCGTACTCTCAAAGGCACAACGGCTGGACTCGCTTCTTGTCGGGGCGACAGCGGCGCTGAGGGAAGCGAAGGATGCAAAAGACTTTATCGACGAAGTTAGGATAGAGACGGGGCTTGATATTCGCCCCGTTAGCGGCGCGGAAGAAGCGCGGCTCACCGCGATGGGCGTGATAGCCGCCGAATACCGTGCAGACGGTATTGCCGCTGATCTGGGAGGGGCTAGTCTTGAAATCATCAATATAAATAAGGGCGTGCCGGAGCCGGGTGTAAGTTTTCCCATTGGGCCGTTCCAAATTCTGGGGCAGGATTTAAGCGCAGCTGATTATGATATTCCCGCAATTAAATCCCGCATTTATGAGCACCTTTCAGCGCAAGATATGTCGCCGCGAAAGGGGCGTCCCCTATACCTAATTGGCGGGGCGTGGAGAAACCTTGCGGGGATACACCAAAAGCAAACGGACTATCCATTGCGGACGTTGCAGGGATATACGCTGACGCCAAATGAAGCCCGGGATTTGGCCGTTTGGGCCTATGGCGATGGCCATGAAGACGTGATTGCTTGGCCCGGAATATCGACGAAACGGGCGGAAACCTTGCCTTACAGCGCGATTATGCTGGATGTTCTGATTGGAACTTTTAAACCGTCAAAAATAATTATATCCTCAACAGGTCTACGCGAAGGACTTGTTTACGATAACTTGCCCGATAATCATAAAGCCCGTGACTCGCTTTATGATGGATGTCGGGACTTGGCGCGCGGAAATCTGCAAGATGATTTCTTTGGGGTGCCGCTGTATAAGTTTTTATCTGAAGCCTCCAAAAAATTCCCGCAAGTCTTTGAGACTGAGAACGAAGAACGCGTGCGCCGCGCCGCTTGTAGTCTCGTTGGAATTGGTAAAGGTCTGCATCCCGATTACCGCGCAGATCTAGTCTTTGAAAATGTACTCTACGCCCCGCTTTCAGATCTATCCCATAAAGAGCGCGCCTATCTCGCGCTCATCCTGTTCACATCTTACACGGCAAAATCCAGTACGCCAAACAATGCGGCTATGGCTAAGCTTTTGACTGAAGAGGAGCAACACGCGGCGCGCGCTTATGGCTTTGCTGTCCGGCTTGCTGTGGTCGCGTCAGGGCGTTCGGGAAATCTTTTAGAATTATTTAATTTAAAGTGGGCCGATGCCGTGCTTGAGTTTTCTGTACGCCAAGACTATTCGCAATTAATAACACAGCGCGTGACTTACCGCCTTGATAAATTAGCGACTGTTTTAGGGACGAGCGCGCGCGTTACGAATTAATTCGGCGTCCCTTCCTCTGCAGCTTTTTTCTTGGCCTCTTCTTCTTTTCGTTTCTCATAGTCCCGGACAATTGTTGAGCCGAGGGTGAGGCCTGACGCGCTTCCGATTTGACTGCCTTCGTCTATGTGGGAGCCCAAAGCCGGTTTTTTCTTAGCGGTTTTTTTGGGCTTTGTTATGGCCTTGGCAACAGGAGCTTTAATAACAACCGGCTTCCGCGCACTTTTTCGGACTTGCCAGAGCGTTCCGCTTTCCGGGTCCGCCATAAGTAATCCGCGAGCATCCATAGCGAGGGCCGCTGGATATCCCCAGGCCGAACGGCCGCTGCGCGTTAAAAACCCGTCCACCAGAACATTTAACTCGGCTTGCGGGTGTCCGAAAATAGTCGGCAAAGCGACGACGTTAAAGCCTCCGCTGGATGTGCTTGGTAGCCGCGTTTTAGGGACTTGCGCCGCAAGGACATAGGCTTTCATTTCGTCTGGCCATCCGTCAAATTCGTCATATTGCCCCGGCACAAGGAGAGCCGGAATACTAACATCAGGCTCTAATATTTGCCCGCGCGTTATGTCCAAGCCTTGCCCTTGAATGACAGGCACCAAGGCCCCGCTCAATCCGGCCCATATTGCCCCTTTCTCAGGTTTTGCGAGGGCCGTTATCTGTCCGGGCCCCTGCGCGAGAAGGCTGGCGCGCCCGCTCTTAATATCAATGGCGATGACTTTGGCCGCGCCCTTCGTATTTAACCCGAGCAGTAGACGGTTATTATCTGGGTCTGCCAGTAAAGGACGGTTTTCAGGGCTAGCATCTATCCGGCGCAGGCTCACGAACTCTGTACGCGGGCCGCCGGATATTGGCATCTGCCAGACGGCCTGTTGGTCGGTCATATAGAGGGTTTCGCCAATCACGGCGATACTGGCAAGGTTTTGAAATCCCTCTGATAGCTTGCGCCGCGAGTCGATACGGTTGTCGCGCCCTCTGTCTTCGAGGCTCAGGATACGGTTTTTCTGTGTATCCGCCACAAGGATGGCCCCGTTCGGGGCGTAAGCAATGGAGGTGATGTGCCCGAGGCCTGTAGCCAAGCTATGCACGCTCAGTCCGGAAATTGTTTTAGGGCTTGTACCGCCCGGACGGTTTTGAAAGTTAATCGGCGCAGATACGGGGCGGGATATCACCTCGGCATCCAGCGCGTAGGTTTGCCCCGGCTGGGCCAGTGCGGACGCAGGTAGGGCAAGGACCAAAGATATGAAAACCGCGAATCGCATAGTCTATCATGCGAAAAAATACTTACCAAAGCGAGACCCATTGCCAGTTCATCACGTATAAGCGTAAGCAAGTCCTGCTTGTCATAATCCTGCCGTTCTGATTAGGTACGAATCATATATGTGAAGGAGACGGGTTTTCAGAGTGATTAATAGCGATATCTTCGTAATACCTCATGGGGACGGCTCATGAGTCTGATGACCGACCCCTTATTGGCACGCCCCCTGCGCGAACCTATGTCTGTGTCTTCCGGGGCTTTCCCTTGCCTTATTTTGAACGCAGATTATCAGCCGCTCTCTTATTTCCCGCTCTCGCTCTGGTCGTGGCAGGACGCTGTGAAGGCGGTCTTTCTCGACCGGGTGAACGTCGTAGATGAATATCAACAAAGCGTCCGCGCGGTGAGTTTCGAAATGCCCATCCCGAGTGTGGTGGCCCTTAAAGACTATATTCCACAAAACCGGTCCCCGGCCTTTACCCGGTTTAACCTGTTTCTGCGTGATGGATTCGAGTGCGTTTATTGCAACAGCCCGGATGACCTCACCTTTGACCATCTGATTCCCCGACGTTTGGGCGGGAAGACGACCTGGCAAAATATTGTCGCGGCGTGTTCCAAATGCAACCTGCGCAAGGGCGGGCGTCTCCCGGCAGAGGCGCGTATGTTCCCGCAGGTTAAGCCCTACCGCCCGAATATGCACCAGCTGCAAGCGCAGGGCCGCCGCTTTCCGCCAAATTATTTACACGAGAGCTGGCTTGACTATCTGTACTGGGACGTGGAGTTAAGAGCATGACAAAATTACATCCTTATAGCCTCATCCTCGGTGTCGGCGTCGGTATCATGGTTTTAGTGGCCCTGCGGCATCCTCCCTTTGCAATATTCGCTGCGGTCGCGGCCATTGTCCTTATCGATTTCGGAATTAAATCCCGAAAACCAAAAGTCGATAAAGACGGCACCAAAAAAGACGATAGGGACGATAAGTTCCAATGAAACGATTAATTCTTGGCGTTGCTGTGTGCAGCCTCCTTGCCGCTTGCGCGGACAAAAGTCCGAATGTGATACTCGATACTGATCTCGGTAAAATAGAAATTGAAGTCTATCCGGAGATAGCGCCGCTCTCCTCCGCTGATTTTCTCTATTATGTCGACGAAGGTCTTTATGACGGTGAAGGGTTCTACCGCGTTGTACGCCCTGACACAGATCCGCTAAAACTTGGCATGGAAATTATCCAAGGCGGACGCCTCGACAGCGAGACTGTGACACCGGGCATTGACCATGAGACAACAGAGATGTCAGGTCTCACAAATGGCCCCGGCTCTGTGTCTATCGCGCGCGACCAACCAGGCACTGGCAGCGCGGCTTACTTCTTTATCAATATCGCCAATAATGACTTCCTTGATTACGGCGGGGCGCGTAATCCGGACGGGCAGGGCTACGCAGTTTTCGGCAAAGTCGTGAAGGGCATAGATGTCGTGCGGGCTATTCAAGCGCAAGAGGCTAAAGGGGTGAGCGCGAACCCGGTTACGGAAGGTCAATATTTAACAGCGCCCGTCAAAATTAAATCTGCAACGCGTAAATGATTATGTTTCGGCGTGTATTTTTAGCCGCTGCTGTTTCCGGATTGCTATTAGGGGCGTGTGAGCAAAAGCGTCCGGCGCCAGACGCAACTTATTATCTCGTGCGACATGCGGAGAAAACAATGGAAACACCTGACCCGGCCTTGACGCTCAAAGGCCAGACGCGCGCCGAAGATTTGGCGACCCGCCTGAAAGACGTCAAGCTCACAGCTATTTATTCTTCGGATTATAAACGCACACGCGACACCGCCGCGCCCATAGCGGAAACGCAAGGTCTTGAGGTGAAATTATATAAACCGGGCGCGCTTCCGGAATTTTCTGAGCTGCTGAAACAAGAAACAGGGGACATTCTCGTGGTGGGACATTCCAACACAACAGGCGAGCTTTCCGAATTAATTGGCGGCCCCAAAGGCGAACCGATTATCGAAGCCACCGAATATGACCGTCTTTATATTCTTGAGCGTGCTGGGGATGTGGTCACAGGCCGGATTGAACACTACGGAGAATAAATTATGGCAAATACCTATGTCCCTAGCACACATAAGAGCTTTGATTTTGGCCGCGTGCTCAACCGCACATTCGCGAGTATTCGTGATAATTGGCGTTCCTTCTCGCTCGCCTCAATTGTCATCATTGGTATTCCCTACTTCCTCGTAAATTTAATTCCGGCGCTTAGCGGGGTGTTTGCATCCGGAGTTGTATCTGGCGGTGACGTGTTAGCAAACTATATGGGCATCCTTGTAGGCGTAGGCGTGCTGACTGCGATTGTGGTCATGATTAGCACATTTGTTTTGCAGTCCCTGATTATTCATACGGCTATCAAAGATTTTCAAGGGCAATCAGTTGGGTTTAGTGAGAGCTTTGGCGTCGCTCTGAAATACTTACTGCCTGTTCTTGGGTTTGGTATCCTTGGCGGACTCGGAATTCTCTTGGGTTTTATATTATTAATTGTCCCGGGAATCATTCTCGCACTCATGTGGTATGTAGCGGTTCCGGTTATGATTGTCGAAAAGACAGGCGTGATGGGCGCATTTGGACGCAGTGCAGAGCTCACCAGCGGTAATAAATGGTGGATCCTTTTAACGGTAATCGTTCTCGGTCTTATTGGAGCCGTGGTAAGTGCGCTCATTCTGGCGGTCTCGTTGATTTTTGGCGTCCCGACACAGGACGCCATTATTATGCAAGGTGCAGCAACCGCGCCTTTGATTTTATACGCGGCTGCAAACGGCGTAGCGACAGCTTTTTCCACCCTCATCGGCGCGGTAGGTGTCGCCGCCGTCTATTATGAGCTCCGCTATATCAAAGAAGGCATTGAGGCGGAGAGTATCGGAGACGTGTTTTCGTAAGGGTAGGGCATTAGTAGGCCTGTGGAATAAGGTGAAATCCGGGGGCATTGCGGACATAAGTTGTCGCCCAATATTCAACATGGAAAACAAAATAAATGTAATAAAATTTAGGAAAATTGCATCAGATAAGCTCGGAATTTCTTATAGGCACGGTCGTTTTCTGTGCGGCTTACGAATTTTTAATCTGCACAATCTTGAAAAATTTCCTGAGTATAATATTTTAATAATGCGGGTTGCCTTTGCCGGGGCCCGCGACAGAAGAACGATGGACGGGCTAAGCTAGTTTTATCGGCACGTCCTGACATCCATGTCGCTCAATTGAGAAGACATGCCTCAGTCAATTTATGATCTGATGGTCAGTTATTTCTCTTATTTAAAGCCCGGCTTCTGGCTCTCACCGCAAATGAAACAACCGGACGTGATCGCAGCTTGCGATGACCGAAGGCTGGCAATTTGGAAACGAGAAGGAGAAAAACCTATGTATACTGCATACCCAGGTGATTTTAGCTGGAATCCTTTATCCGATTTGCGCCGGATGCAGGAGACCATGAACCACCTGTTCGACACGAGCACAACTGCAGGCCGCTCAAATTATCCTGCAGTCAATATGTATGCCAAAGATGATGGCGTACTCGTCACAGCTGAACTGCCTGGCTTTGACAATGATAAAATTGACATCATCGTTCATGGCGACACTCTGCGCATTGAAGGGAATATCGCCGAAGGTGATGCAGAGAAAGCGGACGCATGGCACCGCCGCGAGCGTGGCCGTGGTCAATTCGCCCGCACGATAGAACTGCCTTACCGCGCTGACCCAGACAGTGTTAATGCCCGGTTTAACGGCGGCGTTCTGGAAATCGAAATGCGGCGACCCGAAGAAGACAAACCGCGCCGCATAACTGTCAACGAGTAAAACGCTTAACGGAAAGGAGAAGCAATAATGACCAAGGAACTGACAAAAACCCCTGATAATAAAGTTAGCAAAATAAGCCATCTGGACGATCACCGCCCGTCTACCATGTATCGGCCACCAACAGACATTTTTGATCTTGGCGACAAGCTCGTCATAGAACTCGAAATGCCCGGCGTGGCAAAGGACGGCATCGACATCTCGCTTGAAAAGCATGTCCTGACCATTCGGGGCCGTGCTGAAACCACCAAGCGGGATGACTGGCGGATGATCTATGCGGAATATGGTGAAGGTGATTATGAGCGCACATTCGCCCTGTCCGATCATCTGGATGAAGACAAGATTGACGCCTCGCTGAAAAACGGCGTGTTGCGGGTTGAACTGCCCAAGGCAGAAAGCGCCAAGGCCCGTAAAATCAGCGTCAAAGCGGCTTAAACTGACAAATAGACAAAGGAGACAAACTATGAAAGTTCGCGATCTCGTACCGTGGGGTCGTACCAAGTCAGACGGCGCGCGGGGCATTAACGCTCCGGAACGTCTCTCGACCCGCACAGAAGATAATGGAAATGCACTTCAGACACTGCGCACGGATATCAATAGCGTGTTCGACCAGTTTTTTGATCGGTTTGAAACAACTTTCATGCCGAAGGAGTTTCACGGTCTTGGATCTGTTGCGCAGCCCAGCCTGGATGTGTCCGAACGCAAAAACAAGGTCTCCGTGAGCGTTGATCTGCCTGGCATGGAAGACAATGATATTGATGTCTCCCTAACAGGTGATGTTCTGACCATTCGCGGAGAACGCCAAGAAGACCATAGATCTGACAAAGACGGACATGTGGTTCAGGAGCGTCATTACGGCGCGTTCTACAGAACGGTGCAGTTGCCTTCAGGCGTTAAAGCGGACGAGGCGAAAGCCAAGTTCAAGAACGGCGTGCTGACCGTGACCATTCCAAAAACTGAAGGCGCAAAATCATCCACAAAACGGATTGATGTCCGCGCTGCATAATTTGACTGCTGCAGAGCCATTTTTGCAGGCTCTCCAGCCCTAACCCAGAAAGGAGCATACAATGAAGTTACATAAGCAAAAAAAGCATTTGGGACGTCTAGCGGTAACCCTGCTTGGGTCTACAGTGCTTCTCACGTCCCCCGCCTACGGACAGGATAGTCCGCCAAGCAATAACGCTGAAGCGAAAGCCAGTGTCGAAACCTCCTTAAACGAGGAGGCGAAACGCCAAACGGATGACAAACGAGCGAAACTCTTAAAGCGGGCGATTAACGCCGTCACAGAGACGGATACTGCTATTGCCGCGCTTGCCGAAGACGACTCTGAAAAGGCTCTGGAGGCTTTGGCCCGCGCGACAGGTGAGCTAGACATCATACTGGCACGGGAGCCAAGCTTAGCGATAGCGCCCATTGATGTCCGCACGACGCGTCTGGATACGCTGGGAAGCGTCGATGATGTCAAGCAATTGCGTAAAGACATCCAAGAGGCGGTTCGTGATGGCCAATTACAAGAAGCCCGGCTTCTTTTGCGGGACTTTGGTAGCGAAGTACGTATGACGACAACAAACCTACCACTCGCAACTTATCCAGAAGCGTTGAAAACGGCTGCAGCCCTCATCGATGACGGTGAAATTGAAGCGGCCCGTGTGGTTCTGGATACGGCGCTTGGAACATTTGTTATTCGAGACGTCATTGCGCCCATCCCATTAATCCGTGCACAGTTCATGCTTGACCAAGCGGAACAATATCTCGCTGGCGATATGGATACCGAAGAGGAACCTTTAAGCCAAGATAAACGAGTAGAAGCCGCTCAGGTTCTGCGCAGCAACGCAGCCTATCAGATCGATCTAGCTAAAACCTTCGGGTATGGCGACAAGGGGCTCTACAAGACCCTCGAAAACGATCTGGATAAGCTGAAAAAGCAAGTTCATGCCAAGGGCGAGACTGGCGGATTATTCGGTTCATTGCGCCGCCAAATTGATAACCTCACAGCCAGCAATGAGCCATCTCTCTCTTACTAACCCTCGAATTGAAAGGAGTATGACATGTATAAGCATTTAACCACAATCCTCGTAGCTGCAGCAGGCGTTCTCTTGTTCCCCTTTGCGGCAAATGCGGGCGAACCGGGCGAATCGAACGTCACATATACGCCAAGCGAAAAGACTGAGGTTTTAGCCAGCGCAATAACGGCCCCGCACAGTGGTTTGATCCCCATTGTAGATGAGAATGGCCAAGTGTTTTACAATAAAATTGTAGGCGCCGCCGAATTGCCAAAGGTAAATCACGATCTGAATGTCGTGGACACCTATACTTTCGAGCACAATGGGCGAGTCTACACCAACAAAGTTGTGGCTAATAGGGCATAAACCCGTTCTCCTTTATTCGCCCGAAGCGCGCGCAGTAACCTGCGCGCGCTTATTCGTAGGGTCTAACGTCTGCTTCGAAGATACTCCCCCTCTTAAAGCTCCGTCCGTAAATCCCAAAGCTCGGGAAATAGTACGACGTCCAGCATACGCTTCAAATAGCTGACGCCTTCTGTACCGCCGCTCCCGCGTTTGATACCGATGACGCGCTCGACTGTCGTGACGTGGTTGAAGCGCCAGCGGCGGAAATAGTCTTCGAAATCGACGAGTTTTTCAGCGAGCTCATAGAGCTCCCAATGGCTGGCGGGGTTTTTATATATTTTAAGCCATGCGGCTTGTACGGACGAGTCTTGTGAATATTTATCTGTGACAGGACGGGCGAGATGCGCGGCGTCGATATCAAAGCCGCGCCGGGCGAGGAGCCTGATGGCCTCATCATAAAGGCTTGGCGTATCATAAGTAGCGCGCAGGCGGCGCTCTCCCGGTTGGCCGTCATGAAATTTGAAAAACCCGTCTGATTTATTCCCGGCCAAAAATTCAATCGCGCGGTATTGCCAGCTCTGAAACCCGCTCGCGCCCCCAAAAGCATCCCGGAAGGCGGTGTATTCTGTGGGGGTGAGCGTACGCAAAACATCCCACGCGGAATTAAGCTGTTCAAATATACGGGCGACGCGCGCGAGCATTTTCATGGCCCCGGGCAGATTGTCGGTTTTAATGGCGTCCCGCGCACTTGTCAGTTCATGCACGGCCAGCTTCATCCAAAGCTCGGATGTTTGGTGCTGGATGATAAATAGCATTTCGTCATGCTTATCTGTCAGCGGGGATTGCGCGTCCAAAATTTCATTCAGGCGCAGGTAGTCGCCATAAAGGAGCTTGGGGGTTTCATTGCGGGAGTCAGTCGGAGGTTTGGCCATAACCGTGTCTATCGCAATTTTAAGCCGCCGTGCAATCACACTTTGCCAGATATTACGAGGCCGGTCATTTTTAAGTCCAAATTATGTTTTAAGTCATATGACAGCATATGAGATTTTTGCGGCTTTATATGAGTTTCTGGATTCTGGCGGGTGCCTCTGGCGCAAGCGCCCAGACGCCTATACCGGATGGTACCCCGCCGGATGTCCCCGGCCTTGAGGCGATCACCGTGAGCGGGCTGGACGGTGATAAAATTTTTGGCGAAGACGGCCTCACAATAAAATTTAGGGATGACTTTGCGGGTCCTGGAAAAGTTCTCGTGAAAAGTCCGCTCAGCACTGTATGGCAGGATGTGACAGATAAGGTCACTTATGGTTCGGAAACTCGGACAATTACCCTGTCTCAACTCAACTTATTCGATTTTCTTACCGTATCAGGCGCAAACAGTATCGCAGAGTTGTCGATATTCCAATCGCAAGACCAAGAAGAGCCGGATTATCGTCTGACCTTCAGCGCCGGGCCGACCCGGACGGAGATTTGCGAGAAGGTAGGCCGCACGGGTCTACGAAAGGCATTTTATGACCTCTTGGGCGCGCCGCAAAATTGCCGGGTAACGAAATACAAATATGCAGAATTTGGAACCTATCAAACCACCGTACTCGATTGGCCTGGTGTTGAACTCACGACCAAGTTTAGCCCTCCTGAAACCGCTGTTTTCGTTTTGAAGGCCCTGCCAGACTCCGCTTTAGAGCCGGGTTGGTTTGAGGCGAATAAAGACAAAATAATAAGTGACTTTTTCGAACTGGATTGGGAAACTGATCATTTCCCCGGCCCCATAGGCGCGTATTACCAATGCAAGAGCCCCGGCGATAATGCGCAGCTTTGGCTCGAGAGGGATGCGGCGGGTTTTGTCACCTATATGCGCTTTAGTTATGCCTTATAAGCGGGAATGACTGGTCAAGGCCGTTTGCAAGGGTATAAGCATTGCCTATGACCGAACACTCCAAGTTTAAATTTGCCGCGGGTAAAACGGGCGCGCTCTGGGGCGAGCTCGGCCCGACTATATTGTTTGTTGTGATATATAATATTGCCCTGCGTATGGGGGATCCGGCGACGGCGCTTTACTGGGCGACGGGGGCGTTAATGGTCTCGACGCTCATCATTGTCGCGATCAAACTGTTTCGTAAGGACAAAATTCCGCCGTTTCTAATCATCTCCTCGACGCTCATAGGCGGTTTCGGGGTGACGGGGATTGTGTGGCAAAGCAAAACATTTCTCCTCGTCATGCCGACTTTCATTAACGGGCTTTATGCGTGCTTGATTTTTGGCGGACTTATGGTGGGCCGCAATATTTGGAAAATGTTATTTGGCAGCCTGTTTGAGCTTCCCGACCATGTATGGCGGGTTCTGGCCATACGATGGGGTCTGTTTTTTGTCTTCCTTGCGGTCCTCAATGAAGTGCTATGGCGCAATTTTACCGAAGAGTTTTGGGCGAATTTCAAGATTGCGAATATGTTTATTACCGCCGCCTTTGGCCTGTCGCAACTCCCTATCACCTTGAAATACCTAGGAAAAGACGAGGATTGGCAGCCTGAAAAATAATGATTTAATGTTCATGAACGCAAAGTGACATTCGTAATCAGAAACCGTTCAGACTCGACTCGCTAGCTTTCACTCATCGGCTATTTCGCCGTGACAATAGGAGGCTCCTATGAAACGCACATTATCCACCACAGCAATCGCTGCGCTCGCTTTGTCTATTCCGGCATTCGCTTCGGCCCAAAGTTATAATCAGGGCTACAACTCAGATTACCGCACCCCGCACCAGGCGTGTAAGAAAAAAGAAGACAGGAAACAAATTATTGGCGGCCTTCTCGGCGCTGTTGCAGGCGGCGTGCTCGGCTCGCAAGTCTCAGGAAATGGCGCCCGCACAGAAGGCAGCGCGATTGGCGCTCTAGCAGGCGGCGCGCTCGGTTATGGCATTGCTGACAAAACTGTCGACTGCGATCCGGTCTATCCAAGCACAAGCTATAATGAAGGCAGCTACCAGTCGTCAGGCTATCAATCTTCGGGCCATACATCCGGTAATTATCATACGGCCGGTTATCAGGGTCAGTACCAGGACCGAGTCACGGTTTCCAACCACCCGGTATATTCTGATCCGTCCTACGGCGCCGGCGCGGTGAGCCAAGGCACGACGTATAATACAGGCACAGTGTCTTATCCGCTGCAGTCCTCTGGCCAGTCATATAACCAAGGTTACACGACGACATACCAGCAAGCCCCTGTGCAAACGCAGCGCGTCTATCAGGCGTCAACGCAGCCAGTGTATTCGCAACCCACCTATACTCAGCCAACTTATACTCAGGCGACGTATTCACAGCCGACCTACACAAATTACGGCACGACCCATAGCAGCGGCTACATCACACGGGACCCGCACTACCGTCCCAAGCGCGTCAGCGGCGCCCGCCATTACCACGGCTCATTTGAATGCAGCGGACTGCATTAGGCTGTAAGATATTTACCAAAAAAGAAGGCCCGCTTAGTGAGCGGGCCTTTTGTTTGTGTGCCGATGGCGCTCTTTGAGCGCGTTGGTATGAGATAACCTAAACCTTCTCGCTCACTTTAATCGCGAGCCTGCAGCCTGCTTTAATTAATCCCGAGAGTAGCGGATAGCCGGGGGCGTCTTGCGCGCCGCCTTCAATCGCGGTGTCGCGGTGGGCGATTTCTTCTTCGCGAAATTTGGTAAAAGTCGCGGACAGCTCCGGCTCCGTGTCGCCGAGTTCTTCGATTTGATCGGCGTAATGACCTTCGATAATCGTCTCGACCGCTTCGGTGCAGGCGTGAGCCGCCTTTTCGCCCATCAGCGCCGTGACGACGCCAAGGCCAAATCCGGCCACATTCCAGATTGGGGCCAATGCCGTGGGGCGCACTTCGTTTTCATTAAGTAATTTATCAAAGGCGTCGAGATGGTTTTGTTCCTCAGCTTCCATCTCGGCGAGCTGCGCGGCAATCTCGCGGGTTTTGGGGCTTTTGCAAAAGATGGCTTGCTGGCCCCGGTAAATCGCGACAGCGCCGTATTCCCCTGCATGATCGACCCTTAACATCTCAGCAATGCGCATTTCGGCAATACGGTTTTTACGTTGCGACATGTTTTTTCCTTAAAGAGACAACACCGAGCACGGCCCCGAACAGGCTCGCGACCATATTCCATCCGGCCATGGACAGGCCAAGGAAATGCCAGACCGCATCGGCGCAGGACGGCGGCTTAATTTTATCAGACATAGAGCCGAGCAAGTCCTCGGCGGAGAAACCCACATCCACATTGCCCACAGCGCAGGTCTTGGGCGCGGGGAACCACTTATACTCCACGCCCCAGTGATAGAAAGCGAGGGCCGCAGAGCCGAGGAGGGCGAGCACTATGAAGGCCGCCCAGACGCGGGGCTTATAAAAATTGAACGACGGTGCGAGGAGCGCCAGCGCGGCGAGACCCAATACGGCGAAATGCACATAACGCTGCCAATAGCACATCTGGCACGGCGGATAGCCCAGCACATACTGAAAGAAATACGCCCCGCCGAGCAGCCCGCCGGACAGCAGCAGGGCGAGCAGCGGATATGTTTTGGACGTAAGGCTCATAGGTATAATATAAGCGCCGACAGCAGGCCTGTCATGTGACATATGATACATAAATGAGGGGGACAGTGTTTGCGTACAGAGACAAACTGCCACCACACTTACGCCTTTGCCCCGCCCCAATTCCGCGTTACAAACCCCCATGTCTAATGATTACGATCACATCCGTCCGTGGCGCGCGATAGAGCGCCGCACCTGCCGCCAGATTATGGTGGGCAAAGTCCCCGTCGGCGGCGATGCGCCCATCGCGGTGCAGTCCATGACCAATACGCTGACCCATGACGTGGCCGCGACGGTCAAACAGTGCCAAGACCTAGAAGCCGCCGGCGCAGACATTGTCCGCATCTCCATCCCCGATCCGGAGAGCGCGCTCGCCCTCAAAGACATCGTAGCCGAGACCACCGCTCCCATCGTGGCGGATATCCATTTCCATTATAGGCGCGGCATAGAGGCGGCGGAAAACGGCGCGGCGTGCTTGCGGATTAATCCCGGCAATATAGGCGGACAACACCGCGTGAAAGAAGTCGTCGCCGCGGCCCGCGATAATGGCTGCTCTATCCGTATCGGCGTCAACGCAGGCTCGCTGGAGCGTGACCTGCTGGAGAAATACGGAGAGCCATGCCCGGACGCCATGGTCGAGAGCGCCATGATGCACGCGCGCATGTTATTAGATGAGAACTTCGACAATTTCAAAATCTCGGTCAAAGCCAGCGACATTTTCATGACCGTCGCCGCCTATCACCAACTCGCGGACGCGATTGATTGCCCGCTGCATCTGGGCATTACAGAGGCGGGCGGCACGCGCATCGGCACGGTGAAATCCTCTATCGGCATGGGCAATTTGCTCTGGGCCGGTATCGGCGACACCATCCGCGTGAGCTTGTCCGCCGACCCGGTCGAAGAAATTAAAGTCGGCTTTGATATGCTCAAGAGCCTGAACCTACGGACGCGCGGCGTCAACATCATCTCCTGCCCGTCCTGCGCCCGCCAAGGCTTCGACGTCATCAAAACCGTGCAAACCCTCGAGGACCGTCTCGCCCATATCAGCGAACCGATTTCGCTTTCTATAATTGGCTGCGTCGTCAACGGCCCCGGCGAAGCGGCCTACACGGACATCGGCTTTACCGGCGGCAGCGCGGGCTACGGCATGATGTATTCGGCGGGGGCGAAAACGGGGAAGACGGATAATGCGGATATGATCGAAGATATTGTGAGCAAGGTCGAGGCCCGGGCGGAAGCGCTTCGGGCGGAGCGGGCGGTGGATGAGGCGGCGGAGTGAGAGTAATTTAGTATTTGTATATTTTAAATTGTTCTTTATTTAGGATGTGAAAAAGTGGGGACTGATGCCTAAAGATAAAACTATTCTTGCTGATAACATCAAATTCGATGAGGGGAATGCTCGTCATCGAACTGTATCGGGTCAGCCGGCTGCTTTAAAAGCACTTATAAAGTCACAATCTCGTTCAGGCACGAACGGATTAATAAATCTATCCAAGCATATTGTTGAACATAAGACATTGTCGCCAATTGACCGTATTGCTGTCGTTCAAGAAAAGGCTTCTGGGAAATATATAGCTGCGGAAGGAAATAGGCGTTTAGCTTGCGTAAAAATGTTGCTGAATCCAAATTTTGCTTTGGGTACGGAAGTTGAAACATATTTCAACAAAGCATCAAAAGAACTGACAGCAAAAACCCGTAACAAACTAAGTAGAATCAAAGCAGTAGTGTTTGATGATCGTGCAAGTGCAGATACATGGGTGGATTTGAAACACCGCTCAGGAAGTGCGGGTGCAGGTACCGTAGCTTGGAACACATTCTCCTCTGCTCGGGCCGCGTCGAGTAAGGACATGGCATTCCTCGACAAGCTTTCAAATAGTAAGGGAGCAAGTAATTTGAAATCGCTGGTTGATGATTACTCTTTTAATGCTTACTCGACTTTTGTCCGAGTTATTCCCGCTTTACGAGAATTTTTTAAGATTCACGTAAATGATGATGGAACTATTATCACTCAAGATAAAACTGGCCCGACTAAAACCCAAGTCTTGTCGGACGCAGCAAAAATAGCATTCTATATTGGATCCAAAGCTCAGGGATGGGATGTCCGTTCATTGAACACGAAGAATGACATTTTGACCAAACTTGCGAAAGAATTTCCGAATTACACTGCGGCAAAAATTTTTGCCGCGCAACAATCACCGCCAAGCCAAACAGGTCAAGGAAATTCGTCCACGCCGAGCGCTTCCCCTTCAGGTGCATCGAACAATTCGGGGACAAATTCTCCCCAACCAACACCGTCAAGCGGTGCTGCAGCGTCAAGTGGCAATGCAAGGCCAAATAGGAACAAGTTACATATTCATTTGGTTTCCGTAATCAAAGACGACCATATTGATGGTCTGTTGCACGAGGTTTCTGTGATGCCTATAACTAAATACCCTGCATCTTCTGCTGCGTTGTTGCGGATGCTGTATGAGGCCGTCATGCGTCATCATTGTACTAAGGTCACGGGGCGAAGAATGTCTGCAGAGGACTTCGTGAATTGGCATATATCAAAAAAGACATATGGCCCGAATCTCACAAAAATTTTACAGCATTACAAGAATAATGAATTGGTAAAACTGGATGGCGTCGTGCATGGAAGCACCAAGGCAAATGCTTTATCAGTTAAAGCAGTAGCAGATCATATGTCGCCATGGCTAAAATACGCACTTAAAATGCCCTAATGAAGTCACCATTGAGATATCCAGGTGGCAAGGCGAAACTTGCTGATTTTTTTGAGTCGCTAATACTCAAAAATAATCTTGAGAATTTTACCTACTTAGAGCCATATGCAGGTGGCTGTGGACTTGCGCTGGAACTTCTCAATAGAGGTTTGGTTCGGCATGTAACACTGAACGATGCCGATACTATTATTTATAATTTTTGGGTTTCGATTTTAGATAATACAGATGAATTTTGCGAGTTAATAAAAAATACAAAAGTAAGCCTCGAAACATGGCAGATACAAAAAAGAATAATAGACAACCCCGAACACTATTCGTCACTTGAGCAAGGGTTCGCGACATTTTTTTTAAATCGCACTAATCGCTCGGGCATAATTAAGGGCGCTGGAGTGATTGGTGGCTATGCCCAAGCAGGTGATTGGAAAATAGATGCTCGATATTATCGTGATACAATGGTCAACCGTGTTGAGGCGATAGGAAAGAAAAAGTCTTCGATAAAAATATATAATAAAGATGCTTTAGAGTTTTGTAAATTTCACGTTCGCGAAAAAAACAATCTCACATATTTGGACCCACCATATTTCGAAAAAGGGCATCGTCTTTACAGAAATTTTTATAATCCTGAAGACCATGCTGAAATTGCAGAGTTCGTACAGAATAATTTGAGGGGTAGGTGGGTTGTCTCTTATGATAATGCCCCTGAAATAATGACGCTTTACGAAGAGGCTAACTCATTCATTTATAATTTGGCATATACTGCGACTAAGCGAAGAGAGGGTACCGAAGCAATTTTCTTTTCGAAAGACTTAATTGTTCCTGAACCGTGCAAACCCATGTTGGCCGCAGCGTAAAAAAGAGAAATCCCCCCAAAAAGGGCCCCCCAACGGCCCCCAGTATTCACCTATCAGTCCACGCCCTGAAACAGGAGCGCGTGGATGTCGGCGTGGGCCGTTCTGAGCGTGTTATGCACGCTGAGCACGGCATTGCTCGCCGCCACGTCTTCGGTCAGGCCTGCGGCGATATATTCGAGCGCGTCCACTGCTTGCTCGAACCGGCGCATCGGGGCTTCTGCGGCCCAATTTGGCGCTGTGCCGATTGTGAAGTTTGACGTCTTTTCAATTTTGGCCATGAGGTTTCTCCATATTGGCTGTTACCCGCGAAGACAATTCTGCACGGCCTTAGAGTAAAGCGAATATGGAGGGGCGAGGGCAAGGGGTGGGGACGCTCCTCTCCCCGTCATCCTACCTCTTGTGGGTAGGATTCATGGGGCATCGACTCTCCGCTTTCTTTGAAAATGTCAATTGAATGCATAATGTATCCTAGAGGCAGGCCCTGAGATGACGGTATTGAAGAGATTAATCCGCAGAAATAGCGATTCTTAAAATTAAAATACCTTTCGGTTTCAACACCTTATCACTTTTCTACCAAAACAAAATCCGCAGCCCTGCAAACCCGCCTACATTACTCGCGTTCTCCCTCTTAGTGCGTTTGCGGTGCAAGCCACACAGAGGACAGGTTAGTGATCATAGCTTGCTGGAGAGGGGGATGGTGTCGGACTGAGGCTTGAGCGTTATGAACTTAAGTGATCCGGGTC
>Ga0209831_1000248_pt1 | contig 51387 bp, 39 predicted proteins | sample Maine_Asex4_meta_FD_187451 | JGI IMG/M metagenome (GOLD analysis project Ga0209831, IMG submission 187451) | Marine algal microbial communities from Maine, USA - Maine_Asex4_metaG (SPAdes) (version 2) | ecosystem: Host-associated > Algae > Red algae > Unclassified | place: Maine, USA | collected... | reverse complement strand
TTTGTTCTTCATGTTCCTTCGTTAAAAAGCCTCGCCGAACCTATGGGTTCGCCTACGTTTTTTGCCTTGATCCATTTTGAACAATTCTAAATCCTTTTCCGTCATCTAAAAATAGAAATGGTATAAGAAAGAGAATGACCTCTATTAATTTATTAAGCTTGTTTTTAGCTATTCTTTCACAAACAGCTATAGAGGTTATATATCTAGTTTTCAGTTTTTGTGGATAGGGAAATATGTCAAATATCTGTATCTTAGAATTATGGAAAAACCAATCATTAAAATTTTAGCATTCCTTTTAATATTTTTACCTACCTCTTTCTCTGTTGATGCACAAAATATTGTATGTCCCCCAGATATCACTATAAATTCATCGCAAACGAATCCAGAGGATCATTATGGAGCACTCATTGTAAATCTTAATGAGCCATATGAAACAAAAGAATTCGTACAACGCGATATACCAGGTTGCGAATCAGAAATATTTGGGATATATACAAAGACATTTAACTCCGAAAACTGATCTTAGGTATCTATACCGAATTACCAAATCAAAATCCTTGGATTTTCTATCACGAAAACCTCGTTCACTCTAACGAAAATTCTCAGCCAGAATGGTATGACCTCAGTTTTGACTCCAACGAGTTTCCTCTCAGTCCCTTTAATATTATTGCCATAAAGAAAGGAGATGTAAATGGGAGTGCAACACCATAGGCATAGATGAATAATAATTGTACTAGTATTTATACCAATTCTAGTTTAGAATGACGGTAATTATTTATTTTGTTCTTCATGTTCCTTCGTTAAAAAGCCTCGCCGAACCTATAGGTTCGCCTACGTTTTTTGCCTTGATCCATTTTGAACAATTCTAAATCCTTTTCCGTCATCTAAAAATAGAAATGGTATAATACCATTTACATATTAGAATGTCCGATAAATTATAGAAGAATTGGTCAGGGGAAAGATTCTAGCATTGTAGCTGTGCTTCTTAAAACAAATGCTGCTGGAAAACAGGTATATATTACCTGACAGCGCAGCATGAGAAAGGAATTTTTAATGCCAAGTTTGTTAAGCAATAGCAGGAATTTAATCCTAGGCTATTTACTTCAGATCGTGCTGATAAGAAATAAACATCTCAAAACCTGGACCTAAATCTCTCCCCGTCTGTGTAATTAATATATTCGCCAGTGCACCGATTTTTAGCTTAGCATAGCGGTTATTCATAAATCGATCAATAATAAATCCTCCCTGAACAGCAATATCATTTACACTACTATAACCTAGTCCTGTCCAGAATGCATCTTCCTTTTCATATTTTAGAGAAAAGATATAATCCAGTAAATCGGGCTTCACAAAGTTCGTTGAAATAGATGGTTCAAAGTAACTATCGTAAGACATGATTTTTCCACCTACTGTAAAAAAGACATGTTGTTGTAATTCAAAATTACTTTCATTCACTAATAGGTCACTAGCATAAACTTGATTATAAGCTAGACCAAAATAAAAAGAGTTGGCGCCACGGTCATAATCCTCCGGATGCGTGTTGTAATATATTCCTGCAGAAACAAAAGGAACTGTTGTGCTTTCTCTACCAGAGGCAATAAGACCATCTTCTTGGTCAACGAAAGTCTCATCAGAACCATTAAAAGAAAACTGCTGGAAAGCCGCTGATATTCCCATTGCCAATACTGCATCTTCTGAGAGTATTCCTTTTAGTTTATAGGCATAATTTAACTTGACGCCTATCCTAGAAAGTGGACCGGTAGAATCGTTATAGATCGATCCACCTAAGCTCATGTTCTGATCAACTAAGGGATACATTACCGAAGCATACATGGTCCTTGGCGCTCCAGAAAATCCCAACCATTGTTGCCTGACAAATAAGTCATAAGACATGATGGTCGATGGAGCAGTAGCAGCTGGATTCCAAAATGCATTGGTCTCGTTGAACTGACTTAGATATCCTATCTGCTGGGAGAATCCAAAGAGAGAACTAAAAACACATATCGATATAATAAATAATTTTTTCATCTGAATTGTAATTAGCTTGTTATAATGATTATTCATAGACTAATGTGATGGAAGATTTGAAACTATAAGTCTCGAAGGTAAGAACATAGTAGTAGGTGTCCGCAGGGAGTCTGGAACCACCATCTGTTCCGTCCCATAGTATACCGTCTAGCTGATAGCCCTCTTTCTCGTAGACCACATTTCCCCATCTGTTAAAGATTGTGATCTTGTTATCCGTAAAAGAATCTAAACCAGGAAATAATAGTTGATCGTTCATTCCATCACCGTTAGGACTTATAATACTGATGGCTTTGAAAATACTTAGTGGATCATCCACTACGCAGACTTCTATATTATCAAAGTATGCACAACCATTAAGGTCTATAATGCTAAGTTCGTACTCCGTTGTTTCTTCAGGTTGCACTACAGCATTGCCGATTGTTGTCGCCGATAAAAATGTACCATCGTCAGTCCAGCTATAGGATACTCCTCCTACTGGCATCAACTCATAAGTGTTTCCCAAAACAATACAAGTATCCTCTCCGGCAGAAACATTTTCTCCTGTAAAAATCGGTACATCAAAACTGACTATCGCTTCGTTATCTGGACAGTTATCCGTTATCGTGACAGTGTAAGAACTTGCCGCTAAAGGAGTGGCAATTACCTCAGCTCCTTCATCCGTACTTAGCGTACCATCACTATTATCCCAGGAATAAACTAATCCTCCCGACGCTGTCAATGTAATATCTCCACCCTCGCATATTCCGAGCTGATCTGATGATATATCTCCCGAGATAGTCGGCAAATAGTTGACAATAATCTCATCCGTAGTTGTGCAGCTACCATTATCATCGACTGTTACAGAAATCGTTTCTGAACTAGCAACAGAAGATTCAGGTGCCGTGATGTTTATCGTAGAACTCATCTCTCCAGTAGACCAGTCGTAGAGAATATGGTCTCCAGCATCTAGCATGATAGATTCATTAGGACATAAACTGATGTCTTCTCCTAGATCGATTACTGGTGCGTCTACTGACGTCACACTAAACGTTTCTGTCGTACTGCATCCTTGGGCTGAATAGGCAATACAAGTATAGTTTCCACCTGTAGAAATAGAAAGCGTACTAGAAGTTTCTGATAAGATATTATCTTCTAAAAACCACTCAAAGTTGTTCCCGTTACTTACAGCTGTGAGATCTGATGTAGAACCTAAGCATAGAGTACTATTCCCTTCTAGTGATAAGGAAGGCAGATCAAAAACTCTTAAATTTATCATTTCACTATTTGAACAACCATTTTGATTTGTTACGATGACTTGATATATTCCAGGATCAGAAACCTCTAGGGAAGAAAAACTCTCATTTATATTAAGATCTACTGCATCTAAGAAGTACTGATAGGTATCTCCTACTACTCCCGTGTTAGGAATAAGTTCATGCGTCAATCCACTACAAATTTCTGCATCTTCTCCTAAGTCAAATTCTGGCAAATTAAATACCTCTACATTGACAACTTCCATCACTTCGCAATCTGTGTCCCCTACAACTATAGCCGAGTACTGCCCACTCTCCGTAATTTGTAAAGAAAAATCTGATGCATCTTGTATTATGTTTCCTTCTAGTATCCATTGAATTTCTGTACCGTTGGTCTCCGCAATTAATGTTCCTTCTTCTCCTGAACAAAAACTAAAATCTCCCGTTACCTCCAAAGTAGGTCCTAGCTCAAAACTTACACCGACTACATCAGTACTAGAGCAGTCCGATCCATTAATAACAGTGAGTTCATAATTACCTGGATCCGTAATTTCTAGTATCTGATCAGAAGAAATTATAGCACCTTCTCCTTCTATCCTCCACTCATATGTATCTGCTAATACCATAGGCGTAATCGTTACCGTACTTCCTATACAGGCTATTCTATCACCTCCTAGATCTACAGTAGGTGTTTCTAAGGCATTGACAATAAGCTCGTCTTCTGAGTTACAGCCTATTTCGTTTTCTCCAGAAATAGAATATATTCCTCCCTGTGTCGCGAGGTGTGAATTGATGCCTGAGGGTATAAATGGAACACCATCAAGACGCCATTCTATCTCTACATCTGTGTCCTCTATTCTAAGTTCTATTTCTCCTGGCGCGCAGTATCCTATCGACTCCTCTTGTATCTGGAAAGCAACATTAGGCGCATCTATAAAATTTACCTGCACCTCATCTATCGTTGTACAATCAAAATCATTACTAACAGTAAGTATATATAATCCCGATGACATAGGAATGAGCATAGAACCTTCTTCTGGTAGAATACCTACCCCATCTTGCTCCCAAGTATATGTAGTTTCACCGCTTCCACCATCTAGTATTATTTCCTCTCCCATACAAGCTTCCTGAGTTTCTCCTAATTCCACCTGTGGAGATGGATTAACGATTACTGAAAAACTAGTTTCTGTCTCACACCCAGCTTGGTTAGACACTATGATGAGGTACGTTCCAGGAAGATCTATGTCAAGCTCAGTTACATCAGAAGCAAGCAATATTTCATTCCTAAAAATTTCTATTTTTATACCATCTGTAATAATCAATAGGTCATATACCTCATTATCACAAATGGTTATATTATCTAAAGGTTCTAGTTGAGGTGACTCTTGGAATGTTACGATGATCTCATCTGGTTTAGTACAACCGTCAGCGTTTGTAACCAGCACTTGGTAGGCACCACTTTCTTCCACTTCTATCGTAGATCCAGACTCATCTATCAGGATTCCGTCTTTAGACCAATCGTACTCCACTCCATCCGTACCTGCATCTAATATTACAGGTGTAGCTACACACTCAAATATATCATCTCCTAGGTTTACTGCAATAGGGCAGCAATTTTCTGGAGCTTCTATTAGGTCTGCTATGGTCATTGCACAAGATGGATTGTCCTGAAAATTTACATTGACATTAATCGTATTACCGTTAGAAAGCAAACCTTCTAAGAGTACTGTCTGAGGACTACCAGTCACCGCGAAATTCACACCATTAACTACAAGTTCATCTCCTGCTAGTGGCATTTCATAGCTGATTATTAATTCCTGAGAATATGCATTACTTAAGATGTTACAAGCTGATTGATTACCTAGTTCTATTCCCGTAATTACACAGGTAGATTCTATATCTACAATTTTAAAATTATCAGAAAGGAGTACACAGTTTCCATCTATAGCAAGATCTATAATAGATTTTCCTATAATCGTTGTTATATCCACATTCATTGGTGGCTCTGGTCCTCCTTGCTTGTATGCCATACCATAAACGTGATATAGACCTCCTGGTAATAATGTAAAATCTGCATCATCGCTCTGCGCTGCAATAAGCATATTATCTTGGTTAATCGCTATGTAGGTGTATGCATAATCGGTATTGGTATTGTCTTCTGTAAATATGATTCCCGGTCCCGTTATTTCTGTTACGCCCACGTTGATAGGGTTATTACTATAACTGAACATAACAACTCTATATTCAGTACAGGCTTGCAATTCCACGTCCACTCTGGTGGAGCTAAATGCACTTGTCTCTCCCGATGTCACTAAGGTACCAGTAGATCCAATAAATGAGTTACATGGATTCGATCCATTGTAATTCGCATTTCTGAAAATAGAAATATAATGCTCATCAATAGAGAATCTGTAAGTACCTTCCTCCCCTACCTGAATGACAAAGGATTCAACACTTCTAGAACTAAGTACTTGTTCACAACCAGTAACGCTTGGATTATTCATCACTATCGCATTTACAGGAGAAGCCCCTGTCAAGGTCCTATTAAAGGAAGTAAAAATCTCTCCATCTATATAATTCATATCAAGCATAAGGGCAGGATCTCCAGCATCCACTTCTAATAATTCCGTATCACATATAGAACTAGACAAGGCACTACATTCTGACGTAATTGTAAAATTATTATTAGAAACATCATAAAACTGAAAACATGGATTATCTATACAAGTAATTCTTATTCTTGCTGTACTTGTATTATTTAATCCCAGAGGCAAATCATAATCAAAAGTTTCTAAATCATAAGGCACTTCTGTAGCAAGGTTTATCGAATAAGTGATCCCTCCGTCCAAGGACAAGTCTATATTGACAAGATCACACAATTCTTCAGAATTATTAATGTCCCATTCTAAGGTCACGGTCTCTCCTGTCATGAAGTTTTCATTTCCATTAGGCTCTGTTATGCTTAAAGGGCCTGCATTATCGATATCGATAATAAGTTCATCTTGCGCTATGGCACCACCTCCTAGGTGATTATCTCTTACAGTGAGCCTAAAGGTTAAATCTCTGGCAACTCTCGGTAACACATCGAAAGGATCATTTATGCCGTTGATCACACTCTCCTCGCTTGGAAAATATCTTTTAGTTTCTGTAGAAGGTGGCAGAGATTTAAATAATGGCGCTCTTCCACTATTCCCCGCCTGCGTTCCTATAAAGCCCTGGGTAGAAGTACCAGGTCCATCTTCATCATATTGCTCCCATACGTAAGTTAGTACATCACTTTCGTCTTCATCAGTAGCACTTCCATCTAGGATAAAAGCTGTTTGTTTTGGGATACGCCACTCCTCTATATTACAAGGATTAGCATCTACCTGAGGAATATTATTTATCTCCCCACTCATCTGAGCACAGTCTCCCTCTCCCTCCATATAGTTTACCATCTGCACGATACTATGTGCATGAAAATAACTATTGAGCGCATTTACAGATGGAATATTCTGATCATCAGCACAGATTCCTTCATAAGACATAAGCGTGGTTCCACTTCCTATTTCGTAAGCGGTAAGTTCACTTATGGCATCATCACAAGATGCTCCTTCTCCATTAAAGGTATGTTCAGCACCGAACATATGTCCTACCTCGTGTGCTAGTATTTGTATGAAAGATAGCCCCTGAGAATCAAAGGCTCCTGACCATCCACCTGCTTTTGTAACATTATTAAAACCGTTGTCACATACTGCCTGTAAAAAAGCAACTCCACCACTACCCCAACCATCGTCAGGCTCAGAGTGGTGAAATACATGTCCTATATCATAATTATTAATATTAAAATTATCAGAAACTACCGTTCTTGCTTGTACCGTTCTGTTGTCACCTCCTTCATCTTCTGGTATAAAAGGATCTGTATCAGCGTTATTATATAATCTAGGATTAAGTAGGCTGAACTTAACATTAAGATCTGTAGAGTAGATAACTTGTAAATTATTAACTGCTGTAGTTATAGCTGTTGCTACTGCATTATCAGAATTACCATTAGCAAAATAGTATTCACCAGTACATACAACTGCCATTCTATATGTTCTGCTAGCTTCACCGTTTTCTAAAACATTAGTAATTTTACTTGTTACTCCGACATCCACCTTGTTAGGTGATACCATAGATTGCCCATTCTGGCTACATATAAGTTTGTCATTTATGTCTTTTGTTACTAGAGATAATCTTCCTTGGCTATTCGTCTTTATCACCTTCGTTTCTTCCCTGCCTTTTATCATTATCTGTAAGGAGTGATCACCAAGGGTCAATGCTCCAATGATACGACTAGATCTAGAATCATAAATAGTGTAGGTCTTCATAAATGGAAACTGTTTAGAAAAATCTTCAGATAGTAAGTTGTTGTCTTCTAATCTTACAGAAAATATTTCTTGATCGATCATGAACTCAAGAGCTACATCTTTCTGGGTATCATACCCAAATATCTGTTCTTGAAAGGCACTATAGTTTTGATCTAAAAGTTCAGGAATTTGTGCATTGACATATACACAGAATAGCGTAAATATGCATAAGAGTAAAGCTTTAGATTGCTTCATGCTAATAAGATTAGTTTCAAAATGATTAAGATCTCAAATTTAACATTTTATTTAAATCTATTCAACATCTAAGCCTCCATAAGTTTTTCTCATATAGTCTGCCACTGATACAATTAGATTTTACATAACCCTGTGATCGATTAATTTATGGAATATTAATAACTATATTAGACTCATGAAAAAAATTGGATGTCTATTTATTTTTATTTTTTACTTTTCGTTGCTCTATGGGCAAGAAATTATATGTCCTGATGATGTTACCATAAATTCGTCATTAATTGACCCTAATCATAAATATGGAGAACCCATCATAAATTATAACGAGCCATATACTCTTAAAGAAAACATTGAAACTGACTTCATAGATTGTGATGAAATGTTTCTGACTATTATACATAAAGAATTTCAGTTAGCTAACGATGAAAGTGATATAGCCTCATGTAATCAAGCTATCAGCATTACTCGTTCTGATTTTTCTGATTTTTCTATTCCAGAAGACATCACAATAGAATATGCAAATCCTTTTGACCTACATACTGACCTTACAGGATCTACTAATACCTTACCTCCATCTGAATATACTTCTTTTTATGAGGACAGAACTCAGAAAATGTCAAATGAAATATTTACAGTAAAGAGAACTTGGCATTTAAAAAACGCTTGTACCTCGGTTACAAAAAAATATATTCAAAATATATTAATAAACAATGCTAATGTGAAAAGATTTTCTTCTGGTCAAATCTCTGATATTAATAACATGCCTGTTCAGTACAGCATCTTTAGTATTAAAGATGAAACTGGTGCTATTATAAATGACCCAACATGCTTTAGTGTAGATAAACCCTTACATGAAATATTAAATTGTATTTATGATAACAATAGTGAGGTAAAAAGTCTCCGTATAGAGGTTATCAAGAACCAATATTACTTAAATGGAGTAAGCACACTGGATCTCGTATTTATTATAAAGCATATACTACAGGAAAGACCTTTTGAAAACTATACTCAAGTTATCGCTGCTCAATTAAATGAGGATAAAAAAATTACAGGTATAGATATAACAGAATTAAGAAAATTGATTCTAGGAGTAAGCTTAGAACTATCTGCTCACCGTTCTTGGGTTTTCTTTCACAACAGCGTTTTACAGGCTAATAAAAGTACAGATCTAAGAAACTATGATTTAACATTTAATGCTTATGAATTTCCATTAGATGAATTCTATATCTTAGCAATCAAAAAAGGAGATGTAACAGGTAATGCTGTTACACATGAATAAACCCTATAAAATAAACTTATATCTACCCTTTCACCTTCTCTAATATCCACTTCTTCTCCGTGAGTACCTCCTCTCCCTTCACCTTCTCTGCAAACTTTATTTTCATTTCTTTGTCATAGGGATTAAGTCTTACTAGTTTCTTAAAGTATTTGATAATATTCTTATAGTTATTCTTGTGATAGCCTAGTATCTTGTTTCTAATGATGTACATCTCCATACTGTCAAGGTGTGAGTCCAGTACCTTATCATTCTCTAACTCAAAATATATTTTTGCTTGCAGTGTCTTAGCAGCAAGACTAATAAGGTGATCCTTAAAGTCAGCTTCGATAATATTTTCTAAGGCTAGGTCAAACTCTTTTTTGTAATAATAGATCAGCGCTTTGTTAAAGTGATAAGCACTTTTTCTATCCTGCGATCTGAGCAAATTTTCGTACTCATCACTGATCATTTCTGCTCGCTCAAAATCCTCATTACGAATCGCCATCATCGCCATATTTCTGTATGTGAATCTAGACAACTTACCATCGATAAATAGTGTCTTCATCTTGATTGCTGTCTCATAAAGATCTAGTCCTTCCTTACCATAACTCTTATCCCCTTTGTTTAATTTACGAATACAAAAATTCAATGCAAAAAAGTAGAGAGATCGTAACTCGTCTTGGTTGAAATTTTCTTGATGAGTAAATAGCGCATTTCTGAAAGATCTATATATACTTTCGTCATCTATTTTTCTCATCATCTGGTAACAATGGTAGTATACAGAAATAACGGGTATACTTAGAAGGTCTCTGTCCTCTATGTCTTTTATGATATCTTCTGTATAACGGAAATCATATTCCGCAGAATAGATATTCTTATGAGATAATGCATAACATGCAATCCTTAATTTCTGCGTGTAGAAATTCATATCTGTAAGATCGAGAAGCACCTGAATGTTCAATTCTTGATTTCTCTTTTGCAAGGACTCGTACTGATAGTTCTCGAACTCTATGTCTAGTAGAAAATCAAAGGGCAGGGTCTTACGCTTAGCTGATCTGTTATTTGACATAATACTATTATACTGACTCTTATATAAGGTACTAAGGTTCTTCTTTCTGTAATATCTCAGCAGTAATAGGTCTTCCAGTTCCTCATTTCCAGAACCTAACTCTAGAAGAATACAGAATTTCTCTACTTGCTTAAAGAGCTTACTGATCGCCAGTCTTATCTTTTGATCATTATACTTATGTTTTTTTCCATAGGTCTTCTGGAATAATACTTCTTTGTCAGGATCCTTGTCAGAAGTTATGCAATCTATAATATATTTGTAAATAGATAACTCCTCCTGCCGTATATTGAGCATCTTAGAACAAAGCATAGATTCCAACTGATCCTGTTCCTTTTTAGAAAAAGTGCCTATTAACTTATAAATTTTTAAATGTTTCAATAGTACATTTTTTTACATAATTATTTAAATTACAGTTACTTATGATTTATTTGACATAAATAAATAAATACAAAGTAACAAATTTGTACTCTTATAATGTTCATTTCTTGACGATATTTGAGGTATAAACAGAAATGAACATGAACAAAATATATCGTCTTATGAAAAAATGCATCTTATTATTAGCCTTCCTAGGATCCTTGTTTACCGTGTCAGCGCAACAAGATTGTATAGATACCGTCTATCTAGAAATCGTAGGGGAAAAAGTAAATGGAAAAATACAAACACACTTTAATGCTTACGAATTTGTAGATATTACTAGCGTACAGTTTACAGTAAAGTACAATCCGGATGTTCTTCAGTTTGATAATATTATAGAATATCCTGGCTTACTAGAACAGATAACTTTTAATGATCAAGTTACTGGAGAGATAGGACTTATCTGGTTTGATAGTAGTGGAACTACATCTATTACAGTGCCTAACGGCGATCCTATTTTTAGTTTTGAGTTTACCCCCTTGCAGTTAGGAAATGCAGACTTAGAAATAACAAACAATCCTGTAGAAATAGAAATAGGTACCAACTTCACAGATAGATATTGTTTAAATGCCCCTCCCCCAGAAGTGGCGGTAGATGGTGCCACTATCACAGGAAATGTATTTTATGATATCGCAGAGAATTGTACTATCGATCCAGAAGATCAAAATCTAGAAAACTGGATGGTACAAGTTTCTGATGGAACAAACGATTTCTTTATAGATACAGATGAAAACGGATATTACAATATACTTGTAGATGAAGGCACCTACACACTAACCTTAATAACCCCTAATAATTTATGGACAGCTTGTACGCCTCAGCTCACGACACCAGCTCTAGTAAACAACGATAGCTATGTAGCAGATTTTCTAGTATACCCTAATAACTACTGCCCTCTGCTCAATGTAGATATCTCAACTCCTTTCCTAAGAAGATGTTTTAATAATACATATTATATCCAGTACTGTAATGAGGGAACTGAGGTAGCGGAAGATGCCTACATCGTTGTGGAGCTAGATGCTAGTATGGATTTTATAGCGACTAGCTACCCTTATACTCAGGACGGTCAACTACTCACGTTTAACATAGGAGACATTCCTCTGGGAGCATGCGGTGAAATTAGCTTTATAATTTATATCCAGTGTGAAACAACCACACTGGGTCAGACCCATTGCGTAACAGCTAATATTTTTCCTGAAAATGATTGTACCCTACCTACCACACAATGGTCTGGTGCTAATCTAGAAGTAAACGGTTTTTGTGACGGAGATTCTATACGATTCGAAATACAAAACACTGGTAATGCACCTATGGAAAGTCCAGTCAGCTTTATCGTTATAGAAGATGATGTAATGATTATAGACGAAGGATTACCACTCCTAGGAGCGGGTGCTAAGCATATAGAAAGCTTGCCAGCAAATGGACCCACTTACAGACTAACCGTAGAACAGGTTGCCTTCCATCCTTCTCTAGATAATCCCTCCTTAGCGATAGAGGCTTGTACTGAAGGTGTAGAATTTTCTACTGGTTTTGTAACCATGTTTTCTAATCCAGATGAGGATAAAAATATAGATATAGACTGCCAAGAAAACATAGGATCTTATGATCCTAATGATAAGGCCGCTTCGCCGAAAGGATACGGAGACCAACTTTTTATAAAGGCTAATATGCCTATAGACTACAAACTAAGATTCCAAAATACAGGAACAGATACGGCATTCAGAGTCATTATAAAAGATGTACTGACGGAAAACTTAGACCTCAGAACGCTACAGTTAGGAAGTGCCTCCCATGACTTTGATTTCCATATAGAAGATGGTAGAACAGCAGTCTTCACCTTTGATAATATAGAACTTGTAGATAGCACAACGAACGAACCTGGATCTCATGGATTTGTTAAATTCAAAATAGATCAGGTAGCAGATCTTCCTGACGGAACACACATCATAAACTCTGGTGACATCTATTTTGATTTCAATGAACCCATTATTACGAATGAGGTAGATCTCCTAATAGGTACAGAATTTGTAGAAATAATATCTAGTATATATCCTGTAGTACCTGAAGTATCCATAGCATTATTTCCTAATCCGAGTAGTGATTTTATTAATGTGAAAATTGATAACTATGACCTAGATAAAAGTGCTTCTATTCAGATCATGAATACACTGGGACAGACTATCTTAAATGAAAACATAGATCAAACATCTAAAATAAATACAAGTAGTCTAAGTACAGGAACTTATATTTTCAGAATAACAAACGATAATAAAATTATAGCATACGGAACATTTGTTTCTGAATAATAAAACATTTTTTTTCCCATAGCATGCTAGCGGGCTCTGTAGACACAGGGCCCGCTTTTTTAATACTATATATAGGAGGAATAAAACCAATTCTAAGTATAATACGACACGAAAAGAAATTATGTAGATGGAGGTTTTCATATGGAAAGCATAATTCTTTTATAAACGCTTATGTAAGGAAATATTCCAGCCTGAATTGTTGTAACATTAATAAGTGTAATTTTTAAAAATAGATTCTCTCATGAAGGGCTCATATCTACTGCTGTATTAGAAAAAATTGTACTTCTGAAGTCTTATTGTTAGAATAAGTTTAAATTTGCGCTATTATGAAATCAACGTTATCCATTATTTGCATACTTTTTCTTACCGTTATATGCCTAGATGCTCAGGTCAGACTGGGTGTAAAAGGAAACATTACCCTTCCTTTTTCTAAATCACAGGAAGTATTGTATGATGATCCTAATGATTTTCTGCTTTACAGGTTAGTTATAAGAGACGTAGATGTTTCTCCTGGTGTAGGGATGATGGGCTACCTAGAGAACAAAAGTATGTTCTTCCAGATAGAAGCTGTCTATAATAAGACAAAGACTAATTTCTCACTGGAGAGCTTCATCCAAGATGATGAAAGCAACAGGGAATTTGTAAAAACAAGTTATTATCTTGGTATTCCTATCATCGCTGGTTTCAAAATCAACAACTTTAAATTCGGTGTAGGTCCTAAGTTTTCATTTGTTCTAGACGATACTCCTATACTACAAGATGAGTCGCAGTTCGAGGAAAAAAGATCTGGTTTAGAAAAAGGATTTACCTTTAATTTTGGACTTGTGGTTAAGCGATTGCATTTTGACATCAGTTATGAAACCCGCTTTGACGGTACGGCAGAGTATTTCTACTTTAGAAATGCCCGAGCAGGATTTAGAGGAAGGCCAGAATTCATTTCATTTAGTGTGGGCATTGTACTGTAGTAATCTATCCGTTTAGAATAGTTATTTATACTTAGCAAGAAATAATGTTCTTACGAGATATTATTACCCAAAAGGCAAAAACGCTCATCACTATTATTGGGAATATTAATCCTCATACACCACCTCTCTTAGAAAACGTATACCCGCTTTTATCTCTAGTGATAAGTTTCTTATTTCTCGCTCAGGCAATGTAGAGGACTGGCTTGTAAAACAGTTAATTATATTAGGCGTAGGATCAGATCTATATTGTAAAGAAAGATCCGGACTTACAACCACTTCTATATAAGGTGTTATAAACTTATTATCATTCTCTAACTCTATTCCGCCACCAACACTAACACCGTAATTTATCTTATTGACAAATGTCTCAAACGGATAGATGGGATAACAAGCATTAAGATCTTCATATTCACTTAGATTCGTTCCTACAGTATACTCTAGTCTCAAACCAAAAAAATAATACGGTACATTTTTACTATCTCCCTTTCTCCTTTTCTTAGCGCCCACCTCTAGCGAGACATTATTAAACTTGAATTTATTTCCATTAGAAAAACCGTTAAAATTGAATACTCTAATAGCACTTCCTCGCTGGTGAAAACCAGCCTGCACATATAGAGAGCCTCTATATTCTGGATCTAGTGATTCTATAACAAAAGAACCATTAAATGCTAAGAGCGCCTGACGGTCAAGACCATTCCACTGTTGGAAACCTACTGTCGCACCTCCCTTCGGACCAAAATAAAATCCTTGTCCAAAACCAATACTCAAGGAACCAATAACAATTAACATCGTACCCAGCCATCTAATCATGCTATTATAGTTTATCTGTATGATAAATATACTATTAAAATAGAAATACAGAATCTTCCGTTTTCTTATCTGGGAATCTTACGTAACTAGGTCTATCATCTAATCTTATCAGACCTGTCAGTCTTAACTCCTCCCCGACCAATGGTTCTGATCCTATCGGCATTCTATTTCTTGCATATAGACTCTTCAGTCTAATATTATATTTTCTCGAAAGGTCTCTCATAGAATCCCCTTCTTTGACAAAGTGAAACTCTTGCTCGTTATGACTTGATTTTCGGTTCTTCCTTGTTTTCTTACCTCTAGAAGAAGATCTTCTTTTGCTTCTACCTGCTCTATCTGCAATGATTTCTTCTTCACCCATTTCCTCCTCCTCGAAGATAGGTTCGTTGTATACTTTTGTACTAAATATGTCAATTTTTTGAGCGTCTCGTGTCATCATATCTACATCAGTTCCTGCATATACTTCTTCTTCTGTTTCTGTAAAAGTGTCATACTTATATAACTCATACTTCTCTATAATCTTTATCAATTTCTGAGGGTATTTCTTATCTGTTGCATACCCTGCCTTTCTCAGACCATTAGCCCAAGATCTATAATCAGTTGCATCATAATCAAACAAGAATCCATATCGCTGATTGTTCATCAAGAAATCCGAATGCGCCATATAAGAATTCATAGGATGATCGAATTTTCTAAAACAACTTTCTATCAAGTTTCCCTTACTATCATAATCATCATCCTCATGATAGAAGCCATCTCCCTGATAAGAACCTCCACACTTTATCCCAAAATGATTGTTAGCATACACGGCTAACTCGCTTCTACCCCAGTCCGATTCCAGCAGGCCTTGAGCTAACTTAATGCTCGCGGGAATTCCAGTTCGATTCATTTCGCTTACAGCGATCTCTTTATATGTGTTTACGTAAAAAGTGGATACCTCACTAGGATTATTAGCAAGAAGCGTCATTTGAGAAAAACACAGTAAGAAAATAAGCTTTGTTCTTATGCACATATTCTTAGCATTTTGATTTACATATTAAGTAAAAACATAATATATAATAGTTTATATATTAGGCTATAGCAAAATCTATTCCAATATTATAAAAACTAAAATATCTAGGCCAAAAATTTCGTTTTGTAATGAGGTTTGTAATCGAGCAAGAATATATAGTTAACTACAAAAAACGATGTATATTGCTTTTATACCCTTTTAATAAATGTAATCTTATAGCATGCTAAAATATATATTTTGCCTTTTTATCATGGTTTGTAACATTTCAGGTAATGCTCAGAGGCCCTCTTCTGCGGATAACAAGGAAATGAACAATCGTATATTTAACTTCATCAGTCCAGCTGGTGATCAGTACATCTGCCTATCTTCAGAAGATATAGATCATACTTCTGACCCAGCCATACGGAGAAGAATGAGTGCAAAGGGGTTTACAGAAGAAGTTTTTTTAGAACTGAAAGATAAGCATTATATAACTTTACTCTCCCCTAATCTAAGGTATCAGGATGAAATAAGTCTTCCTATAAGAAACGCTGATTATCTGACCGTATTTTCTATAAGCGCTACAGCTAGAGGGATCAGAATGTATTATACTAAAAGAAAACAGAATAAGGATGAAATCGTATATGCTGTCCTAGACATCAATCCTAAGCAATTAAGGGAATCTAAAGAAGTTATAATAGACCGTTATAAATATGAAGATGAAGTCCCAGACACGCATCTGAATATTAATGCAGATTCCTCAAAGTTCCTATTTGTAACAGAACCTTTCCTAAGAGATAACGACATACAAAAACTTATTCTTACCGTTGCGAATGACGATAATACCTTAGACTGGAGTAAGGAAGAAAACTTCAAAAGAAGAAAGAATCAAATAGACTTTCATGATATAGAACTGGACAATAAGGGTACGGTCTACATAGCTTATGACGATTATAATAGAAACAGTGGAAGACCTTACAACAACGAAAGAAGAGGGAATATAAAGCCAGATTATCTAAGTTCTATAATATGTGTACAGGATAAGAAGGTAAGAAAAATTATAGACTTAGGGTATGATGATGCATTTATCACGCATATAGATATAAGTTATAACCTAAGCCTACAAGAACTTTCAGTTGCTGGCATATATAAGGAGAAACACAATGGTAATTATACAGGTGTGTTTAATTCCGTTGTTTCTTCAGACTCATTAATATTAGGTGATATATTCGAGACAGTTTTTGATAAAAAATTACTGATCAGTCTAGACGAAGATGGTATTGCTAAGGCCTCTAATAAAGATCCCGGGCTAAAGAGAAGACTAGATTTTGATACAGATCTATTGGTAAAAAAAGACGGGAATATATCCTATTTACTACAGCCCATAGAGCTAGAAAGAAGCAATAACAATATCAATAATCCTTATGGTCAGGGCGTAGGATTTGGCGGCTATAATCGGTTCAATGCTTTCAATATAGATGAGGGATTCAATTCCTTTTCTATGATCCTAGTAGAGCTTAGAGAACAAACAAACTTTATCCGAATTCCAAAAACAATAGATCTAAGAACAGATTACAATTTCGTTATAGCCAAACCCTTCGTTATTCAAAATGATATCTATATTCTCTATGCAGATAAGGAGGAAAATCTAGACAGAGGTCTACGAGAAAAACCAGATAGACTACGTAGAAGAAATGATGCAGCACTCGTATCCTGTCGTATAGATCCTGATGGCAATATGAGTAGAAGAATAGTTACAGAAGAAGAGGACAACTTGCTCATCTATCCAGGTTCCATAGAAAGATTAGACTTTACAAGATTTCTTGTCAATGCTGAAGAGCGCAGATTCATGCGTTCTAACTTTCAGTTTATTATACTTTCAGAAAGTGATTTGTGATGATCTAGATACGCTGAGAAAATTAAGGAATTATTAACTAGTGGATACCCAACCTATCATAGTCTGTTAGAGGTCTATACAGACAATTACTAACATCAATTACGTTTACAATTACTATTAAACGTAGGTGATATAAATCAAAAAATTATGAAAAAGTTTTCCATGTTTTTTTATCTATTTCTCGCGCTTACTACCATTTCTTTTACCTCTTGTGATAAGAATGATGACAATGATTGTGATATTACCATGAAGTTCCAAGACATGACTGGGCTAGATGGTTGCGGATTTATTCTTGTACTAAATCTAGAAGATGAAGAAAGGAGATTAGAACCTACTAATCTAAGTGATTTTGATATTACTCCCGTAGACGGTTTAGAAGTATGTGGAACGTTCGAAACAGATCTTGATCTGGCAAGTATTTGTATGGTGGGGGAAATAGTGAGGTTGACTAGCTTGTCTGTAAAGTAGCTGGCTGAAACAACATCTATCGCAAGGGAGTTTTAACCCCTTGCTTTTATATCTTCCCTACTTGCTTAAACATATGAACTTGCGTTAAAACCACTAATGTAGAAATATAAGCCCTTCGGGATATTTCAAGAATTAGCGAATCACACTTTTACGAATAATAGATTCAGTGAAGTTCTCTACCTTGGCATATGGAAATAATAAGTATTATTCTTTACCGTCAGTTCATTCTTACGTAACCATGGATTATAATACTTAAGCATTCTGTAAGAAAGTCCATTCTCTTCTGCAAACTTGCTTAGGTTAGGAATAGACTTATCTACTTTTACCTTATACGTTTCTTCTATGGGCACATATAAGTCTTCCTGATCTATAAAGAACCCAAAGTCGTCCGGGTTTTCTAATATCTCTTTGATAGCTATAAGCCTGAATACATAACTTGCTGTCTCTTTATTGAGATTAAGATCATAGTAGTCGTCTTCTTCTTGTTTTCTCTGGATCTTAGCATAGCTGGTAGGGCCTATATTGTAAGCCGCTGCAGCATTTGTCCAGCTACCAAATCTTTTCTGTAGATACTTGATATACTTGGCAGCAGCCAGTGTCGCTTTTTCTACATGATAACGCTCATCTACCTCATCGTATATTTCTAATCCGTATTCCTTAGCAGCTAATTTTCTAAACTGCCAGAAACCTACTGCACTGGCAGAAGAAACGGCATTTTCTAAGCCGCTTTCGGCTACGGCTAAATACTTAAAATCTTCTGGTATTCCTTGCTCCGCTAAAATCCTTTCCATCGTAGGAAAATATTTATTAGCCCGCTTCATATACAGAATCGTACTAGAGTGCCAATAGGCATTTTTAAGTAATTGCTTGTCGATTCTCTCTTTACAATCTACGTTAAGGGGCATGAGTTCTCCTGCCCAGTCAAATTGTTTTGTATGCTTTATAGCTTTCACATTTTGTGGCAATTGTACATATGCGTCGATAGGTGCATCGTCAATAGATCTATTAGCAATCATAAAGCCAGCACAAAACACTAGTGCCAATAAAAAACCAGAAAAAACATTATTTTTCATAAAATTATATTTATAAATATGTAGATACTTTAAGGCCAGCTAAAATTTGCATTGACATAAATATCACCTATACTAAAAGACTTAAACGAATTCTACTTTAGATTTATCGTATTTTTTACATTAAATCTTAAGTGAAATATCCAATCAAGAAATGATAGATGATGATACTCTAACGGAAAATTACTGAAAAAGTGCTAGAGAAACAACATATTAAAGAAATTATTAATATGTTCAAACTATTATGACTATACTTAGCCGCTTAGTTCTACTCTGAAGAACGCGGTACGATGGTAGATGGTTTGATAGAATTTACAAGAAAATCTAGTTGTTGTATGAAGTCTCTCTTAGCTTTACCAGGAGCATATACGAAGGCATAAGCAAATATTAACTCGTTCGTTTCTTTATTGTGCATCTGATAGGCTACGAATGGCCCACCCATAAAATCCTTGGTCATTTCCCATACGCCTCTTATTTCTTTGGTATACATCCCATTGATATTTTCCGTATACTCAAATACGGGAAAATCTTCATCATTCGTTCTCATAATAGAACCTTCCGTAGCACTCGTAACATAGCCTTTTCCAAAAGTTTCTATGAGGTCCAGTAAGGCAGTCTTTCTAAATTGCTTCTCTCCCGTATAAGGCATTTTCTGGATGACTAAATTAAGAATGGCTATATCTGTATCTTTTCTAAACCAGATCAGGTTCTCTTCCTTCACCTCTTCCGCTACTTGGAAATCTTGGGGTAATTTCAGATCTATACCATAGTTATATAGAACATCTTGGCTGAGGCCCTTGTCTATTTTTCTGACATATACTTGCGACTCCAACATCTTCTTGTCATGTTCATTTATTCGCTTAGATATTGCTGGAAACGATTGTCTTATCGTCCTAGAGAGATCCTCCTTACCGTTAGCAAAAAGATATACAAGCATCTGTCCATTTGCCCATTTATTTTTTCCTACAGAGGTCCCTAGCTTATTTTCTTTCCTTGCCCTAGTAAACTTATCTTCTCCTAAGTCCGCCCTCACCATCTTAGTGACTTTAGATTCCATATCATCCAGATCAGCCACAATAACATAGGTACGTAGCCCTCTTCGAAGGGGTTGGTTTTCTATTTCTGTAGCATTGAAGTGTCTGAGGTCAAAGGTATTTTCCGGTGTGGGCATAATAGGGTATGGACTTTCTAGGTAGTATCTTATTGTGTCTCCTAGATCTCCATTCCACAAGGTATCATCAGCAATGACTAAGATATCATTCATCTTACCCATCGCCATGCTTCTAGCTTCGAGACTACTAGCCACATCACTGTTACAAGCTAACATTGTCATCGTAATCACAATGAAGCACGAAAAGTAATGCATTATGGAATTTAGAGTTTCTTTTTTCAAAATGTCGTTTTTACACTCTTTTTATAAAAATACATCATTCTAGCAAGTAAACCTATTGTACATCGATATGTCGCAAAAGATTAATTCTATTTCAGAATCCGTATTATCATATAGAATATCAAATAACTAATTCATATAAAAGATGACTATTAGCCTTATAGTGGTGTAAGCACGTACTGATTTATTAATCTCCGCGAGAAATATACTTCTCGAAAAGACCTATAATAAGCCTTGAATAATATCTTCTATAGATATCCCTTCCGCTTCAGCCTTATAATTACGTACAACTCTATGTCTCAGCACATAATTGGCCACTGCATGTATATCCTCTATATCCGGAGAATATTTCCCTTGTATTGCTGCGTGAGTTTTAGCTCCTAATATAAGATACTGAGAGGCTCTAGGACCCGCTCCCCAAGATATATAGTTGTTCACATCAGCTGTGGCAAGTGCTGTGTTAGGTCTGGTCTTAGAGGCTAAAGCTACCCCATATTCTAATACATTATCCGCTATTGGTATTTTTCTGACCAGTTCCTGAAATCCCATAATCTGATCTGCTGTCAGTATATTCTTAAGGTCATGTTTCTTATTAGCTGTAGTAGCTTTTACAACCTGTATTTCCTCTTCATAACTGGGATAATCTAACGTAATATTGAACATAAATCTATCCAGTTGGGCCTCTGGCAAAGGATAGGTTCCCTCTTGTTCTATAGGATTCTGAGTGGCTAATACAAAGAATGGATTAGGCAACATATGTCTCGTCCCACTCACCGTCACCGATCTTTCTTGCATGGCTTCTAGCAATGCAGCCTGCGTCTTAGGTGGTGTTCTGTTGATCTCATCCGCAAGTACGATATTAGAAAACAAGGGCCCTTTGTTAAATTTAAACGACCTACTCTCATCTAGAATCTCCGAACCCATGATATCAGAAGGCATAAGATCCGGTGTAAACTGAATCCTCTTAAAACCAAGATCCAGTACCTGTGATATTGTACTCACAAGCAGGGTCTTAGCCAGCCCAGGAACACCCACTAAGAGACTATGTCCGTTAGCAAATAGTGATATGATCACTGTTTTTACGACTTCATCCTGTCCTACAATTACTTTTCCGATCTCAGATTTAAGATCCTTATAAGATTGTGCCATAGCATCTATTGCCTGCACATCCGTTTTATGTTGCGTTTCACTCATTTTTTCTTCCTATTATTCCGCTAAAATATAAAATAACTGACCATTCACCATGGTTTAACGATCCTATTGTTATTAATGTTTTAATAAACAGACATCGTGAAAAATCACTATTTAGGGAAGTATATATTGAAGGACTCTTTTTTTAGTTGGGACTTATTTTTATTTGAGCATAAGCGTATTATTAATGCTTTGTAATCGTTAATTATTAAACATGATCATGAAATTCAAAGCACATATATTCTTTCTAATACTAATTACGGCCACCGCTTGTGGAAAATCAAAACAAGAATGTGCTGAAGACTCTCTAATTGGCGAGTGGGATATTGTAAAATTATACGAGTCCAAAAATAGTTTAGAAAATGGTATTGTTGTGAGCCAAGAAGTAATGGAATTCACAGAAATAGAAGGTTACTTTACCATTACAGCAAGTTTTATGGAGTATCAATACTCGACCCACTCAGTTGTAAAGGTGGATCAGAACTATACACTAAACATTACAAAGGAAAACGCAGGATTTACAAAGGTAGATGTATATACTATAGATGGAGATCTAGAAAATTTCAGAGTTAGGTTTGGAGACGAGACCAGTGATGCCCATGAAAATGCTACTGAAATATCATTAGAGCAAACGGTTACATCTGACACCTTAGTTATTGATAGAAGATTCGACTTAGTGAGAAAATAGCTATGCCGATATATACGTAGCGTATATCTATCCTTAACAGATCAGCTTGAACCTGCTGAACTAAGTAGAGACCGATACCGTTATAAGAATAAGTTTATAGAAAGTGAAAGACAATAGAAAATATAAAAAATTCTTCAAAGCTGACAAACTACTAGCCTTCGTAAAATCCAGAATCAACGAACTGAGTGTGAAACTTGTGTATAGTAGCTTGCTCCTATACTTCGCTTTTAATCAGAAAGAGACTTCTCGTTGGGCTAAGAATATCATAATTGGTGCTTTGGGATATCTATTATCACCTATAGACGCCATCCCGGACCTGACACCTTTTCTAGGATTTACGGATGACTTCAGTGTAGTCTTGTTCGGTCTTGTAGGTATAGCTTGCTATATCAACGATGATGTGAGGGCTGCAGCTAAGGAAAAAATTTCACAATGGTTTTCTGATATAGATCCTAAAGCCTTGGAAGAAGTAGATGTGTTGTTGTAGACCAGCGGTTATTAAAGATACAGTTCCTGTATTATTATCTTAACCTCCGTTCCTTTTGGCAGATCATTATCTACAAGATCATCTGTAAATAACTCTACTTTCATCTCCTCCGTTTTGTTTATCGTTTCTATTCTTTCCTTTACTATTTGCATACCTCTAGAGGCATGTATCTTGCTCCTTAATTCCTGAGCTTTTTTTCTACCCACTCCATTATCCGTTACAGTTAGCATTATACACGCTTCAGCTTTTTCTGCCAATAGTATTGTTAATTTTCCCTGCCTATCTGTTAGGTGGTAAATACCATGGTTGATAGCATTTTCTATTATAGGCTGGATGATCATAGGAGGTATCTTCATTTCCACATCTATCTCCTCCTCTACAACGATTTCGTAATCGAACATGTCCTCAAATCTCAATTTCTCTAGTCCGATATAAAGTTCTAGCATCTTTAACTCCTCTTTTATACTCACATATTTTTTCTTAGAGGATTCGAGTATTTTACGCATCAGTTTAGCGAAATCAGAAAGATACTCATCAGCCTTATCTGAATCTTGAGTCTGAATAAAGTATTGAATAGCTCCGAGTGCGTTAAAAATAAAATGAGGATTCATCTGCGCCTGAAGAGAAGCCAATTGTAGCTCTGATATTTTTTTAATAATACTTGTTTTCTCTTGTTCTTTTACCTTGTTAGCATCTATTATCGCTTTTGCAATTAAGTATAGTAACCCTAATACTAGTGCAGATATAAAAATGAAATAGTAGATATTGCGATTATCAGGATTTACTTTTACGCTTATAATCTGGTCCAAGCGCTCATTATCTGTTCTTAAATAGATTTCATTTTCTCCAGTTTTAAAATCTGTCAATACCTTAGAACCTGAATATGACATACTCCTAAAAAAGTCCTTTTCCTTTGAAGCTACATTTACTGGAGTACTTACAAAAGGGTATAAAAAATAGTCAGCTATCGTATAGCTTAATTTTAGAGAATCTATAGAATTATAAAAAGTAATCGGTACTTCCTCATCTACTTCTACCAACTCGTCGTCATGATATATCTGGATCTTGTCAACATGTACTTTATATGTCCGTTCCCAGCTTAGAGCTTCTTCAGGATCTATAACACAAAGTCCATTCAAGGTACCAAAAATTAATTCTCCATTCATATTTTTTGTTGAAGCGCGAGTATTAAATTCTTTATTCGGTAATCCTTCGAAGGCATAAATATTTTTGATAAATTTATAATCGCTATCCAGAACATTCAAACCATTAAAAGTTCCGATCCATAATCTTCCAGCATCATCTATTGTGGCTGCTACAGCCATATCTTCAGTAAGACCAGACTGAGCATTTATATTATGTAAAACCTGGTGGGTAACTGGATCTAGAATATATACACCTCCTCCTCTACTACAAGCTACCAAATCATCATTATAAGGGAGAAACATGCTGATGTGATCATATAAAATGTAATGATCCTTAGGCTGGTACTTATCTATTTTGGTAAGGGTCTTGTAATCCATGTCTAGAACTTCTATCCCTGCAAAAGTGGATATCCAAATGGTACTATTCTCTTTATCCAAATATATAGACTCCCCTCTTTTTAGATCATCTCTAATTGTAACCAATTTGTTCTGCTCAAAATCATACTCAGCCAATATGCCTGAACCATTCTTAAAGTTATATCCTACAATCAACATTTGCTGATTCTCTAAAAATTCGAAATCATTAATTTTATAATTTATTCTTCTATGCGTCCACTCCTTTCTACTTAAGTTATATCTATAAAGGTCGCTATGTGCTGCATAACTATAGCCTCTGCTATAGAAACAATCGCTAAGATCATCATACTTAAGACTGGATAATCCTTCCGAGACAATCTTATTTTCTTTAGTAAATAACTCGTCAAATTCTTTTGTATCATTATGGTATTGCAAGATTTCCCCGGACTCACTCTGTACGAGTACATTGCCAGCATGATCTGCAGCAGTACCCATTATTATTCTTCCAAAATCTCCTTCCTTTACATTAGCTCTTTTGAGATAAAAATTAGCGCCTTCCCTTAGAAATGAATAGACCTTTATACCGTTATAACCCACAACCATCATCTTATGAAAAACATCATCACTATATATATCCTTGATGGTGGGATATTCCTCTACGATTTTGTGATAATCTATGAGATGTTCTTCTGTGTCTAATACATATAGCTTGTGAAAATAATTCGTCCTGTCAGAATAGGCTGCTATCATATTACCAGACTTATCTTTCTTAAGCAGACCGCATGATTCCTTAGTATTATCGAAAGTATGAATGACTACAAAAGCCCCATTTACAAATTTATATACGCCTGTGTTGGACCACAAGTATACCTTATCATCTACCTTAATTATTCTTCCATCGTAATCAGCTGTCAGCAATTTATTATCCTTATATACGTAGACTTTATAAAACTCATCTTGTGTAATAAAGTAGTCTCCGGTAACATATAGTTCTAATAGATTATAGGGAATACTGATATTTATGCCATATATATTTTCTATGCTTTTAAGCTGAGTTGCATCGCCTGTTCTTTCTAATTTGTACGCTACTCCATCCTTGAAAATCCTTGATTCCGTAGAGGGTGAAAATTCAACTAGATTTTTTTCGGTATTAAGTATGTATTGATTTTTTGAATTTCTCAGCGTAATGACAAATCGATTCTCACTTTTCTTTTCTACAGAAATAATATCTGAAAGCAATTCTCTTTGATCTGTTATGATATTACTATTTACCTCCGTAAAATGTTCTCCATCAAATTGCTGTATTGACTTGTTACTAAACACATAGAACAATCCTCTATCGTCTCTTATTACATACTCGACTATCCTTGTACTCAGTCCTTGTTCCTCTCCTATCGACTTCAGATCTACTATAGTTTGTGAGAAAACGTTCTGATCATATACCGATGTAAGGACTAAAGTAAAAATTAGCGCAAGAACTTGTAGACACCTCTGATATGAGTAGGAGAAATAACTTATCATCTGACGCTTAGCCTAAGCTTTTTAGGGACTTCAGAATTTTTTCTGTAAACTCTTCCTTGCGTCTTCTTGCTAAGGGGACTTCGGAATCATCCATCATGATAATTATTCCTTCCTTTAGATATTTTTTAATATAATTCTTGTTGACGGTATGAGACTTATGTGTACTGTAAAAATCATAGGGTTCGAACATGTCTTTAAAAACTCCGATATTATAAGAACTCACTATAACGTTCTGATCTTTCGTATGTATTTTTGTGTACTTATTCCAGCCTTCGCATCTTACAATGTCAGAAATAGCAATAAAATCAATAAAGTTACTTCCTGGTATAGCTACCTTTGCAGCTTGGTCCCTTAGGTTGTTTATATTATGTTTAAGGACATCGTACTTTTCTATCTTCTGTCTATCTTGTATTCTTATAATAGCCTTGTTTACTGCATTGATAAGATCCTCGTTTTTTATAGGTTTCAGAACATAATCCACAGCACTTACTTTCAGTGCGTCTAATGCATATTCGTTATAACCTGTTGCAAAAATAATTTCGAAGTTTATCTTGTCGAACCTGTTAAGTAACTCAAAGCCTGTTTCTCCTGGCATATTGATATCTAGAAATACAAGCTGGGGTTTTTTATCGATAATCTTATTATAGGCGTCCCCAGCGTTCATGGCTAGACCTACTACCTCTACCTCAGGACAGCACCGTTCTAGTTTCATCTTGAGCACATCTCTGAGCTTTGCTTCGTCGTCTATTATAAGGGTCTTTATCATTGTGTTAGTAGATCGGTATGTAATATAGTTATTTAATATTTCATACGTGCAGCATACAGAGTAACGGTAGATTTCATCAGATGATCGGTAAAAAGGTACGCATCTTTGGGGATGCCGAGCACCTTTAACACTAATTATTTACCGTTACTCTGTCCAACTATACCGTTACTCCTTTTATCGAATATATGTTTTCAGAATGCTCTATATTTACATCGTATTGAATGACAAGCAACCTTTAACCTTTAAAAAGATCTTATCTAACGAGATAAGGCATAACCCCTAAAGTTTAATAGACTTGTTATAGACTCCTTAAGACTAAGGTAGGATAGAACTTTAATTGAAAAACATCACTTCACGAAATAAAAGTATTTTAAAAGAGATGTACTGACATTAAAATTGTTGGCCTGGAGAGGAATAATAACAACAACATATCTGTCAAAAATATCCATAGAATTCTCATCAAAGTTCTATACAACTACCTACATCTTTTAGAAAAAATAGATAACAGCAAACTTGTAACCCCATATACGATGAAAAGCAAGTCAGCTGTTATCCTATTTTTTTTATAGCTATAATACTAATTTTAACATTAACTGCGCGAGTAAGATTAATTTAATTCAAGTGGTATAATACCAATTCTAGTTTAGAATGACGGTAATTATTTATTTTGTTCTTTATGTTCCTTCGTTAAAAAGCCTCGCCGAACCTATGGGTTCGCCTACGTTTTTTGCCTTGATCCATTTTGAACAATTCTAAATCCTTTTCCGTCATCTAAAAATAGAAATGGTATAAAAGGAAATTATCAGGAAATATTTTAGACCCATAGTTTGTTAACCCCAAAGTATCGTGTTTTCATATTCTGTTATTTTCCACCTTTTTAGATAGTTGTACACTGCTTTTGCAAAAGGATAATCAGATCTGCATGAGGGAAGCTTCTAGTTCTTTTATATTTTCTGATTCTTGGTTAAGGATATCTATCTCCTCCTTAAAATGTAACCACCAGAAAGGACTGGAAAGGACAACAGCGAAACCTATATAAAAAAGGGCATGTTTTTCTGTAACTATCTTATTGATGATATACTGAAGCATCCACAGTAGTAATGGGAAAAATAGAACAAAGACCTTTCTGATAAGCTGAATTCTTGTCAACTTTATATCTAATCTAGTTTTGAGAAAATTCAGCTTTCGATGGATATATTCGGAGGTATGCTTATCCATGTTTTTATAATCAATAAAGACCTTATTCTTAGCCATTACTGCCCGCATAGTACTTCTATAATAAAATAAAAAAGTCATTAAAAGCAATAAGATAATCATAAGTGCTATGCTATATCCATATCTGAAAAAACTGGTAATACAGGCTCCAATTACCAGAATGGCTAATCCAAAGAAAGCCATAAGAAAATCATTAGCGCCCTGTGTAGATTCTATTTCTCTTAGTAAAAATTCAGATCGCCTATCGATAGCCTCAAACTGATTTTCTGGCTCTTCACCATCTATCTTTTTCTTAGCATTTTCTAGTTTTCTGACGTAAGCTTTGTACTTATCTTGCCTGTGTAATTCGTCCATTCCATTGTAAATATAATTATAAAGTTATATATGTTGTCTTAAAAGTACATCTACTGATATTTCTTAATGATTAAAGCTTAGCAATACCATTGCTGAGATGATCATATCGGATGATTATCTCCGAGTATTCTTTTGTAATATAAGGTAAGCATCCAAAAAGGTGAAGGGCAGATTTGTAGATTTACGCAGAAAATGCTTTATTATACCAATTCTAGTTTAGAATGACAGTAATTATTTATTTTGTTCTTCATGTTCCTTCGTTAAAAAGCCTCGCCGAACCTATGGGTTCGCCTACGTTTTTTGCCTCGATCCATTTTGAACAATTCTAAATCATTTTCCGTCATCTAAAAATAGAAATGGTATTAAACAATCCTACAAACTAGCACCTGACTTCGATAACAATCCTTTTCCCGCGTAAGCGATGGTAGCTAGTGCTGCGGAGCAGCAGACCTGATTGTGCTAAGCTATTGCAGGCAAGCCTGAAAGAAGGGCCGAACGAACAGTGAGCTGGCGGACGTAGCGACCCGCGCGCAAGCTAGAGCGACAAGCTGGGGTTACGCCCTAACCTAAATCAATTCTACTCAAGTTATACATAAATAAAGCCCCTGTCTTACAACAGCGGCTTTATAGATTATCTTGATTTTATTTTCTACTTTACACCAGTCACTAACAATGCTACTTCATTGTTCAGCACCTCTACAAATCCTTTTTCTATCGTCATGGTCTGCTTCTCTCCTGTATCACCTAATATCCTGATCTCCCCACCTACTAGTGACGAAACGATGGATGCGTGACCAGCAAGGATCTCAAACTGACCATTGGATCCAGGAACTTTTACAGATTTTATCGTCCCGTTGTATATTTCCTTTTCTGGTGTAAGTACTACTAAGTTCATATTGTTTTTAAGCTTGTGCGTCAGCTAATAATTTCTTTCCTTTCGTTATAGCCTCGTCTATAGTTCCTACTAAGTTAAACGCAGCTTCTGGATACTCATCCACTTCTCCGTTCATTATCATGTTAAAACCTCTGATCGTCTCTTCTATAGGAACTAGTACACCTGGTAGACCAGTAAATTGTTCTGCAACGTGGAACGGCTGAGACAAGAAACGTTGCACCCTTCTCGCTCTATGTACCGCCTGCTTATCTTCCTCCGATAATTCTTCCATACCTAGGATCGCGATAATATCTTGCAGCTCCTTGTAACGCTGAAGGATCATCATCACGTTCTGCGCACAGTCATAATGCTCATCTCCTACGATAGATCTTTCTAGAATTCTAGAAGTAGAATCTAGTGGATCCACGGCTGGATAGATACCTAGCGAAGCCAGTTTTCTACTCAGTACCGTTGTCGCATCTAAGTGAGCGAAAGTTGTCGCTGGTGCTGGATCTGTCAAATCATCCGCAGGTACATATACCGCCTGTACAGAGGTAATAGATCCCCTCTTAGTAGAGGTAATTCTCTCTTGCATCACACCCATCTCTGTTGCCAGTGTAGGCTGGTAACCTACGGCTGATGGCATCCTTCCCAGCAGGGCCGATACCTCAGATCCCGCTTGTGTAAATCTGAATATATTATCGATAAAGAATAGGATATCCTTTCCTCCCGAAGGATCAGAAAGATCTCCATCTCTATAATATTCTGCTAGTGTAAGACCAGACAATGCTACCCTTGCTCGTGCCCCTGGTGGCTCGTTCATCTGACCAAATACGAAAGTCGCTTTAGACTCTTTTAGTTTTTCTTTATCTACCTTAGATAGATCCCATCCTCCTTCTTCCATAGAGTGTAAGAACTCCTCGCCATAGTTGATGATACCAGATTCTAGCATCTCTCTCAGCAAATCATTTCCTTCTCTCGTACGCTCTCCTACGCCCGCAAATACAGATATACCATCATATCCTTTTGCAATATTGTTAATCAGCTCCTGGATAAGTACCGTTTTTCCTACTCCTGCTCCTCCAAATAATCCGATCTTTCCACCCTTAGAATAAGGCTCGATAAGATCTATTACCTTGATACCTGTAAACAGTACTTCTGATTCTGTAGAAAGGTCTTCAAATCTTGGTGGATCTCTGTGGATGGGATACGCATCATCACCTTTAGGGACACTACCGATACCATCGATCGCTTCTCCTACAACATTAAACAATCTTCCTTTTACAGCATCACCGATAGGCATTGCAATAGCTTTTCCTGTATCTATTACATCCATTCCTCTTGTGAGACCATCTGTTGCATCCATCGCAATAGCTCTAATACTATCCTCTCCTAGGTGCTTTTGCACTTCTAGTACGAGTGCAGAATTTCCCTCTCTTTGGATTTCTAATGCGTTGAGTATTGCTGGAAGTTTAGCTCCTTCCTTTGCAAAACTTACATCCACAACTGGACCGATGATTTGTTTGATATGACCTATGTTCGACATATGATAATAATATTGTTTAAGTGCTTATAATAAAGCTTGATAATTTTGCTGCAAAGATATGTTTTTACTTAGGTTTTATGGCTTATTCTTATGCTAAATTATCTCAAAATGTGAATTCTGACATCTCTAGCCTTGGCAACATAAAATTAGGTGAGCATAATTGTGCAAAGAATTACTCGCCTGCACTGGGCGTAATGACCAAATCTAGGCAGCATCCTCTACATAGCTAATCCAGAAATTATTATGTCCCTCCCCTTGCATCAGCGTGAGTACCTGCGTATTCAGCAGTTCTAATAATGCCAAAAACGTTACAATAGCCTCTATCCTATTTTCTACTACACTAAAGAGATCTTGGAACTTATTCCGTTCCCCTCGCTTCACTCTATTCCTGAGAAATACCTGCTGTTCCTCTATCGTATATGGAAATTTGACAATCTCATGATAGGTACGATTTTTTCTATCCTCGTACTTATTCATAATTCCATCATAAGCCTTCAGCAGCTTAAACAGAGTTAGCGATTCTAATTCTACATCCACCAGCGCCTTCTTAGCAATAATCTTCAGCTCGCTAGCGACATTACTTCTGACATGCTTCTTTTTCCGCTCATCTTCCATCGCTACTAGCTCATCTATGATCTGCTTATAACGCTTGTACTCGAGTAATCGCTGGACCAGTTCCTTCCTAGGATCTATCTCATTCCCCTCCTCATCTACCTGTTTACGGGGGATAAGACTTCTTGCCTTAATACGGATAAGTGTCGCCGCCATAAGAATAAACTCACTTGCCACATCTAAGTTGAGGGACTCCAGCTCCCGTATATAATCTAGGAAATCTTGCGTGATCTTAGCAATCGGGATATCATATATATTCAGTTCATCCCGCTCTATAAAAAACAGCAAGAGGTCGAATGGTCCCTCGAATTGGTTGATCTTTATATTATATCCTTGCATTATCACAGCACAAATATACACTCTTGAAGAATAGTATTTTATTTAGTTATTACCATTTTATCCACATTTATAATTAGGGCGTAACCCTTTCTCGCTATGCTGCATAGGCTACCCGCTCAGGGTCGGAGTATTGCAGACTCGCCTATCGGCTCGGTCCTATCGGACTAGTCTACACGCTCGCGCACTTTTGCCATGCACAGGTAGCCTCTCTTCCATGTTCCTTACGCGGGGTGGTCGGATATTCTATATTTAGCGCACTAAGAGAAACATATACGATAGGCTCTAGGCATCGAGCTTCTTATTATGGAGAGCACAATAGAAAATTCTATGAATCGTACAAAAGAACGATTTTTAGTTTCCAATGGAAACCCCATAATAATTATGAGACTGCTGCTTCCGAGGCAGTCTCAATTGTTAGAATTATATTTTTATGAAAAATTATATCCTTAACTCGAACCCAATGAAAAAACTAGATAGATTAATACTCGTTCCTAAAGAACTAAAATTCTTACTTATATCTGTTCCTTCTAACTTCCAGTTACCATTGATATAATTTATTCCTCCTGATCTCAGCATCACTCTAGTCTTATCGCTAATATTATATAAGAATCCTAGACCTACTCCTAGTTCTAAGTAGTGCGCTTTTTCTTTTTGGACTAATTCATCATTATGACTCTGATCCTCATTAAGTAAATTGTATTCCACATTCGGTTGGATAAAAAAACTGAAATTCTTCCCTGGACTAAACATATGTCTTGTAAACAATCCAATGCCAATTCGATTAGAAATTCTCTCGAAATCTATTGGTTCCGCCTCCCCAAAAATAAATACATTTTCTGTACTATAATTTCCATACCTCAAATCTAATTGTAGACCTACGTGTAGACTAGGCTTTATCTCTTTTCCGATATAAGGACTGATAGCAAAGCTTGTATTCTTAGAATCGTTTATACTATTAGAAAATATCCCTCCTACGCCAGAATTAATAGACAAAGTAGATAATGGATAGCTGTTTTTCTGTGTGATAAAATTTACAGAACCTCCTAATATTATTTTATTACTTATCTCACTTTCCTGAGCATGAATGAATTGAAAAAATAAAAGGGATATTACTACTAACAATAAGTTTTTCATCAGATAAGATTTATAGAATTGACATAAAAACAAAAGACCTAACTTCTAAATTAATAAAAGTTAGGTCTTATATACTTTTTAAAAAGTAGAAATCCAGAGCTACTTTGTTGCGCCCTTTTCATCCACTTCTTTCATGCCTTCCTTGAGTTCAGATTCTATGTTCGCTCTTGCGCTGTTGAACTCCTTGATACCTTTTCCGAGGCCTTTCATTAATTCTGGAATTTTCTTCCCTCCAAATAATAATAGTATTGCGAAGAATACCACGAACATTTCAGGTCCTAGAAAATTAATCAATACAAATAATTCCATGATCTTTTTTTTATGTTTTCGGATGTAATCTGAAACTACATCGGGATTGATTTCCAATAATATAACTCCAAAAATACAATTAATGAGCTTCTATGTCAAATATAATAAGGCTTTATACGATTATGGGCCATCTTATACATAATTTACCTTACTTTTTTAATCCTATTTCTCTCAGTCGCTGATCCAGATAACCTCCAGCCGTAATGGGCTCATACTGTAGGGTTCTTTCTTCCGATACACATGATTCTAGGCAGGTAAGATCCATCTCACTTCTAGGGTGTAAGAAAAAAGGCATAGATAATCTAGGTACATGCCACTGTTCCTTAGGTGGATTGATGACTCTATGGGTGGTAGACTTTAGATAGTTATTAGTTAGTCTCTGTAGCATATCTCCCACATTGATCACTATTTCATCTTCCTCTGGAACAATATCTAGCCACTCGCCAGCAGTGTTTAACAATTGCAGGCCTCCTGCCGATGCGCCTACAAGCAAAGTAATCAGATTTATATCCTCATGCTGCTCTGCTCTGATCGCTGTTCTAGGCTCTTCTGTAATCGGTGGGTAATGTATGGTTCTCAGTATACTATTTCCATTGTGTATCTTATCCTCAAAGTAATTTTCACCTAGATCTAGATAATTAGCTATAGCACGTAACAGGTGTGCTCCTGACTGCTCAAAAGCCTTGTACAAATGCTTCCCGCATTCATAAAACTCAGGTACTTCTTCTACCGCTATATTGTCTGGATATTCCTCCTTGATAATATCTGCTCCTTCTACAAACTGACCCGTCTGGAAAAATTCCTTAAGATCTGCCACATCTGACTGTTTAGCGTGTTCTTTACCGAAGGAGGTATACCCTCTCTGTCCAGCTAATCCCGCTATCTCATATTTCTTTTTCAGTGGTCGTGGGAGCGAGAAAAAATCTTTAGAGGCTTTGTAATAGGCATCTACTAATTCCTTAGATATTCCATGATTCACGACCCCTACAAATCCTACCGTATGGAAAGCATTTCCTAAGGCTTCTACAAAGGCGCTCTTCTCTGAGTCGCTACCATGTACAAATTTAGATAAGTCTACAACGGGTATGGCTCTTTTTGACATAATTAATTACCTTATTTTTATAATCTCAGTATAGCAATTACTATTCCTATTTACAGTAATATCACCTACTTAGGAGGTTTGTAATTCGATTTTTTTAAGAATTCCGTCCCATCTGTTAAGCTCAGCATGTCTATTATATTCTCTGTCGGGTTATTCTTTACATATGCATTAACAATCTTTAAGCCTAAAAAGTTACCTGTCCTTCCAGGAGAATCTGCAGGTAAGTTTCTCGAGGTAGGTGCTGGTCGTGTATAACGATTAGCCATCTGCGGATCTGTACTGTAGAGCATTTTCTTATCTAAAAAATAAGCCCATATATTGATTTCGTTTTGCTCACACCATTTTAGTTGTTTTTCACTATACTCATGAACTATGGTGTCATGTTTCGCTGGCAAAAATAAATCTAGCAGATATAATTTTTTGCCATTATGCACCATATGATCTATCAGTTTATTTCCCTTTACAACACCCATCTTATCATCTAGTAGTTGCTCCATTACGCGCTTAGTGATATGCTCTTTAGTAAAACTTCTTGTAAGATAATCCGAAAATGCAGCATTGGTAGGATCTAATGATTTGTAATCAAACTCTGGTGCCAAGAATAGATCCAGTCCTATACCTATACCGTCCTTACCTCTATCGTCAAACATAAATGCCTGATACCCAAAATCAGAAATAAAGGTATATACATTCGGCGCTTCCCACTGTGGGAAGTAATGCTGATAATACTTAAAAGCTTGATCTAATTCCTTAGTAGATTCTGAAAAATCCCCATACTTATCGTTGATCTTCTTAAGTACGGATTGTATGTACGGATTTTTTATGAAATCTCTGATCCCTATGTAAAAGGTTTCCTGAGAATCTACGTCTTTGAGCGGTAATACCTGCATGAAGAATATTTCGCTAAACGCTGGGTATTGCAGCTCTATGCGTTCGAGTTCTTCTATAACCTTAGTTGTATCCATAGATAACAACATCTGCTCAAAACGAGCTACTTCATAATTAAGCTGAACATCAGAAACATCAGGTGCTTCGACCTTGTTATCCGAGGTGCAAGCGATCATAGAGACAGCTAAGCCCAGAAAGGTCCATATTATTATTCTTACACTCATGTATAACTATCGGTTTTAGCAAGCGTTTTAGTATAATTAGACAAAAGTAAGGTCTGAAGGATTAATATTCAAGCCAAAAACTATATAGATTACAATCGTTATACATCTAGGTACGCAATATATTTAGCGAAATAATCATGGAAATTTGTGCAGTTTTTATCAAAATAGACATCCTTCCAGCTAGATCTAAACTCTATCTGCTCAAAAAATGTGTAAGCCCCATCAAGCATAATTTATATTATTAGGTTTTTTTGATTTTTTTTTTTTGATATTGTGTCGCAATTTAGATTTTACTAACTGTAATAAACCTTTTAAGATGCAAGGTGTAGATTCCAAAATATTAGATCAGTTTATCGACGCTGCCCTATTCGAAGATATAAGAGATGGCGATCACACTTCTAACGCATGTATAGATCCTAATGCAACAAGCAAAGCCAAGTTATATGTCAAAGATAATGGTGTCATCTCTGGTATCGCGTTTGCAGAACGTGTATTTGCCAAGGTAGATCCTGAAAGTAAGATGGAAATTCTTATAGAGGATGGTAAAGATGTCAAGTATGGAGATATAGCCTTCTATGTAGAATGTAATAGCCAAGCGCTGCTCAAAGCAGAAAGACTGGTGCTGAATACTATGCAACGACTTAGCGGTGTCTCTACACTCAGCAGTAGATTTATGGTAGAGACAGAAGGTACGGATGTGAAAATTCTAGATACAAGAAAGACAACGCCTCTAATGCGTTTTCTAGAAAAATGGGCAGTAAGAATAGGGGGATGTACGAACTACAGAGACGGACTGTATGACTGGATCATGATCAAAGATAATCACATAGATGCAAGCGGAGGTATAACTGCTGCTATCAATAAAGTCAATGACTATCTAGAAAAGAAAGATCTGAACTTAGGTGTTACGGTAGAGGTAAGAAACCTTGTAGAACTATACGAAGTCATGAAAGTAGGAAAAATAAATAGGGTCATGTTGGACAACTTTGAGATTCCTATTCTGAAAGAAGCTATAGCAATTATAGGTGGCAAATTCGAGACAGAAGCATCGGGTGGCGTGACGCTAAAAAGTGTTAGAAAAATAGCAAAAACTGGAGTCAATTATATTTCTGTCGGAGCGCTTACACATTCAGCGGGGTCTCTAGATCTAAGTCTGAAGGTGGTGAAGTAACTTCCCAAAGACGCTAATTTCCATTTTATCCATCATTTGTAGAAACTCATTCTTATTCCTATTGTTCACTAGTGATAGTTTATCTATTTTGCAGCAAAATTGAAGCAAAATTACAAAGAGCAATAAAAATATAAGTTCTGAAGAACAAGTCCTGAACTCTATAAAGTTGTCTAGGTTACTGATACCGATTCTACTGGGTCTAGGGGTTGTGGCTTATATGTTATGGCGCCAGCTAGACATGGAGTCGCTCAGAACTATTCCTTGGACCTTAGCTACAATATATTGGTTGATTTTTGCAGTACTATCATACGTCTTAAGACATCTTCTATATGCATGGAGATTACGCATTATGACAGACAATTTATTTTCTTGGACGAAGTCTATAGAACTTATATTTATCTGGGAGTTTTCTTCTGCCGTTTCTCCATCTAGTATAGGGGGGTCTGCTGTAGCGCTGTTCTTTTTAGCACAAGAAAAAATATCTGCTGCTAAGTCTGTTTCCGTTGTGGTGTATTCTATGTTATTAGATACATTTTTCTTTCTCGTTACGATAGCGCTGCTGGTCTTTACTTTAGGACCTATTGGCGTCAGACCGGGACTTATAAGTTTCTCCTTTAATGGTTATATGTATAGCCTTCTAGTCGTCTGGTTTTTTATGTTGGCTTATGGTCTTGTATTTTTTTATGGGCTCTTTATAAGCCCTGATAAGATAAGGGGGTTTCTCTTCTGGTTGTCCAAATTTAAGTTACTCAAAAGGTTTCAGAAGAGCCTTTTGCAGATCGGTCAAGATATGTTGCATACATCTAAGGAGCTGAGGCAAAAACCGATAAGCTTCCATCTCGTTGCTATCATAAGTACGGCAGGAGCTTGGATATTTCGATTCCTGGCAGTTAATTTCATTATCCTAGCACTTGTTCCTGATGTGTCTACAGATCTATATACGCAATACCTCTTGTATAGTAGAGGAGAAATTATGCATTCCTTAGCACAGTTTAGCCCAACTCCTGGAGGTGCCGGTATGGTAGAGTATATTTTTGGTGGCTTTTACAGCGACTTTATTCCTAAGGGAATAACATTTATTGTAGCGCTAGTATGGAGACTCATAACCTATTATCCTTATCTGATTATAGGTGCTATTATTATACCTAACTGGATCAGAAAGATGCTGAACAAAAAAAGACTGGAAAAGGCAGGCATTTAATTTTCTAAGTAAATCAGCTAGGTATTATATCTCTAGATTAGAAATCTGGAACACGATTTTTCTTTCCTTTCAGCCTATCCATTTTGATTTTTTCTGATTCTCCCTAATAGTTAATCATTGATAAACAATATCTCTTTTTCACTTTCTAAAAACCCTAAAAAGTTATAACATTTTCTATTATTGTAGTAAACAATCAACTAATGAGTAAACAGGATCAAAACGATTATATCTTAGGAACAGAAAAAGCTGAGCTACATAGGTTAGGATTACAACATCAGGTATGGGCAAGTGAGGCTAGAGATGGTTGGGAATATGCAAGATTTGGTAGAGGACAGACTATATTAGATCTTGGATCTGGACCTGGGTATTGTGCCAGAGATCTAGCCTATATGACTGGTGCAACAGGCAAGGTTATAGCGGTAGATAAGTCAAAGACCTATATTGACTTGCTCAATCAGATATCTAGTATACATGAGCTTAATATCGAAACTCATTGCTGCGACTTCGATAATATGTTATTAGAAGAGAACAGCTTAGATGGTGTATATTGTCGTTGGGCAATGGCCTGGATACCTAATCCAGAAGAAGTCCTCGCTAAACTAAAAAAAGCCCTTAAGCCAGGAGGAGTTCTTGTTATGCACGAGTATTATGACTGGTCCACGCTCCAGACGGAACCTACTATGCCCCATTTAAAAAAATGTATTGCCGCAGCCTACAAAAGCTTCACAGAACAAGAGGGAGATATAAATATAGGAAGACGATTACCGGGCATATTCTTCGAGCTAGAACTAGAAGTAGTCAGCGTAAGGCCTATGTCAAAAATAGCAAGCTCTTCAGATTTTACTTGGCAATGGCCTAATAGTTTTTTCAAAATATACTTTCCTAAACTAATATCTGCTGGATATCTAGATGAAGAAACTTGTCAACTAGGACTAGAAGAACTCGAAGCATTATCTTATGTGGAAGGAGCTACAATATGCTGTCCTCTGATGACAGAAGTTATAGCTGTGAAAATGTGACATAGATATTTTATTCTATGAATTAGCTAATTATATATGAAAACCAGATTTCATCTGATATCTTTGTTAAACTCTTGTATAAACAATTTTATGAAATTAAACTTACTTTCCTGCGATGCTCAGAGACCTGATAGAAGAGCTATTGCTAATTGTATTCTAGAAGTTTCGTCTGGGATGGATCCTGGATTATCGAAAGAACTTACTGATATACTTCTAGAAGGCGATCCTGTAGATATAGAAGTAGAAGACAAAAATACAAGCTCTGCTTTTAGGGCTTTACGGAAATTAGGTATAGACTATGAGATTGTAGAATGAGCACTGGGATTTGAAATCAGTGTAAACACTAAACAGCTAAAAATAGTGCCTGACCTTGATTGAAAAAGGACCAGGCACCGAGTTCAGGGATTGGGCTCTTGGATACAAATATCCTATGCCAAGACTTATGCAAGTCCCTTGCCAAACCCATCTTTTTCTTGCAATAAATAATGTGAATTGTTGTATATAAAATAAAATATTTGTGAATCTGTCCTATCTCTTTTTTTCCGGATTGCTTAGCTCTTGTCTCCTCATCGGCATAGAATCTATCGTAGAAAATAGCGTCTCGATATCTAATACACTATGCTGCCTTAGCTTAATCCCGCCATCTAGTCCTACTAATACAATTTCAAACTTATCTTGTGGCATACTAAAATATTTTAGTTGATTATCTCTTTCTGCCAGCTGCCAAGCTGAAAAATCTGTTAAGCCCATCTTAGATTTATGATCATTAAACTGATAGATAATAAGTTTTCTCTCTTCCGTTCCTCTTTTATTATTTTTTAAAAGCTTAATCTGCTCTTGATAGATTTTATTCTGTACGTTATCCGTATAAACTAGTAATAATCTATTCTTCCACTGGTGCTGAGATAAGTCTTGTGCATTCATATTAGATATTGATAAGAGGAACATTCCTAAAATTAATACTATACATTTTTTCATCTTGTAAATTATGCTATCTGTAACCCATTATCTATAAATCGCAAAAATTAATTTACATAAAAAAAAGAGCTATACGAAGTCTCAAATAATAACTTCTCTAAGATTATTCCACTCTAAGATAGATCCTTCATAGATAATGAAATTCTTTTTCTAGAGACATCTATATCTATAAGCTTTACTTGTACCTCTTGATTTAGCTTTAGCACTTCTGCTGGGTCTTTAATAAATCGATTTACAATCTGAGAAATATGTACGAGACCTGATTCTTTAATGCCTAGGTCTACAAATGCGCCGAACTTCGTGATGTTGTTCACCTTGCCTGGAAGTATCATCCCTACGTGTAAGTCTGCTATACTATTAATGCCTTCTGCAAAATGAAAAATTTTCGTTTCTCCTCTCGGATCTACACCTGGCTTCTCTAGCTCTTTTACAATATCCTTAAGCGTCGGCATTCCTATTCCTTCTTCTATATAGTTACTTAAAAGGATACTATCTATGTTGGCCTTATTAGCTATCAGTTGCTTCAGTGGTATTTTTATATCCTTGGCCATCTGCTTGACGAGCTTATATCTCTCTGGGTGTACACTGGTATTATCCAAAATATTTTTTCCTTCTTTGACTTTAAGAAATCCTGCACATTGTTCATAAGCCTTCTTACCCATTCTAGGCACTTTGAGCATTTCCGATCGGCTCTCAAATTTTCCATTTTCATTTCTATACTGTACAATGTTCTGTGCTAGCGTAGGACCCAATCCAGAGATATAACTGAGTAACTTAGCACTGGCTGTATTTAGATTTACACCTACTTTGTTGACCGCGCTTATGACCGATGTATCCAAGGATTCTGAAAGTAAACTCTGTTGCACGTCGTGCTGATATTGTCCTACTCCTATGGACTTAGGATCTATCTTGATAAGTTCCGCGAGCGGATCCATGAGCCGCCTACCGATAGAAATGGCACCTCTTACGGTAAGATCCAGATCTGGAAATTCCTCCCGTGCAATAGCGGAGGCTGAGTATATACTCGCTCCGCTTTCGTTAATAAGAAATAACAATGGATCTTCTGCAAAACTAATCCGCTTTAGAAAACTGTAGGTCTCTTTTCCTGCTGTTCCATTACCTATCGCAAAAGCTTCTACTTTATATTTTTTTACAAGCTGCAACAGCAGACTTTCTGTTTTCTTTTCTTCGGATTGTGGCGGATGTGGGAATACGGTTGTGTTGTACACTAGATCACCAAACTTATTGAGAATAACTAATTTGCACCCTGTCCTGAAACCCGGATCTAAAGCCAATACTGTTTTCTCCCCTAGGGCTGGTTCTAGTAATAACTGTTTTAGATTCTCAGAAAAAACCTCTATAGCTGCTTTATCAGATTTTTCTTTGAGTAATTTTCTACTTTCGTTTTCTAAGGAAGGAAGCATAAGCCGTTTCAGACTATCTATAATTGCAAGCTCTATTTGTTCCCCTGCTTCATCATTGTGTCGTATGTTTTTTTGACATAATCGATCTATTGCCGCGTCAATATCTATATCTATACTGACCTTCAGTAGGCTTTCTTGCTCTCCTCTGAAGATGGCGAGTGCTCTATGAGAAGGGCATCGCTTTACCGCTTCCGAATACTCAAAATAATCCTTGTACTTTTCAGCTTCTTTTATTTTTTTCTGGACCACCTTAGAAGTGATGATGGCTGAGTTCTGAAATAAGGATCTTACGCTAGCACGAGAGGCTGCGTTTTCGTTGATCCATTCTGCTATAATATGTCTTGCTCCTTCTAAGGCATCATCAACTGTTGCAAGATCTGCATTCAAAAAGGCTTTAGCCTCAGAACGTAAATTTCTAGATCGCTGATCTATGATATTCTGAGCTAGCGGTTCCAGTCCTCTGTCTTTAGCGATCGTCGCTTTAGTTTTTCTTTTCTTTTTATAAGGTAGATAGATATCTTCTAGCAGGGTTTCCTCCCAACAGTTCTGAATCATGGTTCTCAGAGCTGATGTCAGTTTTCCCTGCTCATCTATTGTGTTTATTATGTATTCTTTTCTTGTAATAAGTTGTCGGACTTTCTTAAGCTCCTGACTAATTGCAGCAATAGCTACCTCGTCTAGAGAGCCCGTCATTTCTTTTCTATACCTTGCTATAAAAGGTATCGTGGCGCCTTCTCCTAGTAGTTTACAAGTATTTATAATAGCCTGTTCTGGCAGTACTGTCCTCTTTCTTATTACATCGATTATTACCTGATCCATCTATTCTACTGTAAAAATTTTATTTATCCATTTCTTACTAAAAAATCTTACCTAGTTATTATTTTCTATTCCGTAGCTTATAACTTAAGCTGCAACCTTCTAGTTGATAAATATATATTCCTCTATTAAAAATCAAAATAGTAAATTACGATACAATTATAGAAATTATTAAAAACATAAACATGCTTAAGTACACCTCTTTTCTCTTATTACTGTGTTCTTTTTCTCTAGCTGCACAAACGAGCTATCTGCACTGTGGTCATCTACTTGCTGTTCCTGGAGAAAAAATGCAGAAGGAAATGACTATTATTGTTACAGATGGAAAAATAGAGGCTGTAAGAAAAGGTTATGCATCACCTGATGCTGGTATAGCGCTTATAGATCTGAAGAACCAATATGTTCTTCCTGGGCTTATGGATATGCACATACATATAGAACATGAGTCTAATCCTAAGACCTATGAAGAAAGCTTCCGATTAGATCCTGCCGATATCGCTCTGAAGGCCACGGTATATTGTGAACGAACCCTAATGGCTGGTTTTACGACCGTCCGGGATCTAGGAGGTTCTGGTGTAAATGTATCCTTAAGAAATGCGATCAACAGAGGTTATATCAAGGGACCAAGAATCTATACCGCTGAAAAAAGCCTTGCAACAACTGGAGGACACGCCGATCCCACGAATGGTGTAAAAAGCGAACTCAGAGGTAATCCCGGTCCTAAAGATGGTGTCATTAACAATATAGGCGATGCTAAAAAAGCGGTAAGGCAGCGATACAAAAATGGCGCTGATGTTATAAAAATTACAGCTACAGGCGGCGTACTTAGTGTAGCGAAAGACGGACAGGGCCCACAGTTCACTATAGAAGAAATAGAAGAAGTGGTGCGTACGGCTAATGATTATGGTATGGTGACTGCAGCGCATGCGCATGGTAAGGAAGGAATCAGAAGAGCTATTCTAGGAGGTATTAATAGTATAGAGCATGGTACGCTAATGGACGAAGAAATTATGGACCTCATGATAAAACATGGTACCTATCTAGTCCCTACAATTTCTGCTGGAATATTTGTTGCAGAAAAAGCAAAAACTAAGGGTTACTTTCCTCCCATCATTGTTCCTAAAGCAATAGAAATCGGAGCGCAGATACAGGAAACTTTTGGTAAGGCCTATAAGAGAGGAGTCAAAATAGCTTTTGGTACAGATACTGGCGTGTCCGCTCATGGGAATAACGGTCAAGAATTCAGATACATGCTAGAGGCAGGTGCTACGAGTAGTGATGTAATACAGATGGCTACTATACATGCCGCGGACCTTCTACGTGTATCTGATATCTTGGGATCAATAGAAAAAAACAAATTTGCAGACATCATCGCTGTAGACGCAAACCCGCTAGATGATGCTACCGTTTTAGAAAATGTTCAGTTTGTCATGAAAAATGGCGTAGTATACAAGCAATAGATATTATTGATCATGAATGTATCTTAAGAAAAATAATTTACATTAATTCCTACTGAAGATTTTCAATTCTAGAATTTGTAAAATATAATATTGTCAAAAATTAAACATAGCCATTAACAAATTTCCACAATTCACGGAAATCAATATTAAACTTGCGTAGAATTATCTGGCATATACATTACGTAGAAACTAGAAAATCTCTATGCGATGATTTACAGATTGCCCAGTCACTATTGTGTATAAAAAAGTAACGTAGTAGACTTCGATAATGTATTATACCATTTTTATTTTTAGATGACGGAAAAGGATTTAGAATTGTTCAAAATGGATCAAGGCAAAAAACGTAGGCGAACCCATAGGTTCGGCGAGGCTTTTTAACGAAGGAACATAAAGAACAAAATAAATAATTACCGTCATTCTAAACTAGAATTGGTATTATACTGATTAATCGGTATAATACATTCGTAGACAATAACCACACACTGATAGAAAAAACATAGCTATCTGTAATTAAAAAAAGAAAAGTCGTAACAAAAGCTCTCCCTCCTCGTCATCTTTCTATCCACCCGATAATAAGAAAATGTATTCTTCCTTATCTGGTAATTTCTTCAACTAAAATTCAGAAAAATGAAACAAATTATTTTACTAACTAGCTGTTTATTTTTTAGCGTGAGTGTAATGGCGCAGAACATAATAGACAAACATTTCTACGAGCTACAAGAAAAGGAAAACACAACCTCTATCTATGTATCCAGCAAATTATTTGACATAGCTCAACATATACAAGCTGATGGAGAGCTAAAAGAGATACAAGAATTTGTAAGCACTATAGAATCGTTTAATCTTATCGTAGCTAATGATATAGCAGACCCTATATCTAGGTATAAGGATGGTGTGAAAAAAGTATCTAAGACACATGAAGAATTATTACGCATAAGCGATAAGACAGATAAGGTTTCTTTCTATATAGATGAGCAGGATGGTATTGTTACAGAGCTCGTCGGTATAGCGGTATCAGATAACGAGTTTATAGTTATGTCTTTATACGGAGAGATGGATCTAGAAAAAGTAGGTGAGATGACGCAGAAAATTTCTAATAATGGATTAGAGCAGTTTGACAAAATCCAATCTACAGGCGTACTAGATATGAAAGCATATCCTAATCCTGTAAGCGCAGGTGAAGAGCTGAGTATAGAAGTTCCAGAAACAATGAGTGAAGGCTCAGGAAAAGTGTATACGCAAGACGGAGCCGTCGTAAAAACTTTTCAGCTATCAGGCACAAAGCATCAGCTGTCAACTAGTGGATTGCAATCTGGCTATTACTTCGTAGAATTAAGTAAGGATAATATCGTTATGAAACATAAGATCTTGATAGCCCAATAGAAAATAAAATATTATTATTATTTAAGAGCACTTCTAGTCCGAGGTGCTCTTTTTTATTTTACAGATTCTATTACTATAGTATTTAGGTTATGAGATGACAGTTCTTTTGCTTATTTTAATACAATTATCTAATCAACAAATGAAACAAAATGAAAAATATACTTGTCGGAACCATTGTCGCTGCACTCATTTTCTTTATTTGGCAGTTCTTGTCTTGGAGTTTGCTGAACATTCATGGGGCAGAAAATTCTTACACTCCTAATCAAGATAAGATCATAAATTTCTTAGAACAGAACTTAGAAGAGGGAGCCTATTTTATGCCTACTATGGCACCAGGCGCTAGTCCAGAAGAAAAGGCAGAGATGATGCAATCTGTAATAGGAAAACCGTGGGCTACCGTAGTATATCATGATGCCTACGAAGACACAATGGGTATGAATATGTTTAGAGGGTTTGTAGCTAATCTATTGGTTGCATTTCTGCTATGTTGGATTCTTGTTAGGATGAAAGACCTAAGTCTCGTATCAGGTTTAGTGACCAGTCTTTTTATAGGATTTATTGGGTATACTGTTATTACTTACATACATAGTATCTGGTTTGAGACACATACCCTTGGATATTTGTTAGATACCATTGCCCAATTTAGTCTAGTCGGTCTATGGTTAGGGTGGTGGTTATCTAGAGGAAAAGTGTAGTTTGTAGAAAAAAACTATATCTTAGAACCATTAGTAATTATTCTTACGTTAAGATAATTGAAATTTAATTATTAAAAATCAAACTAACCAGTGATGCGAAAAACAATACAAATATTATTATTTCTTTTTTCAGGCTGTCTTATTTTTTCCTGCTCCTCTAAGGAACAACAGCAGGCGGAGGAAATAAGCAAACAATTCGAAAAAGAAAAAGAAGGCCTCTTAGGGGGACTTAAAAAAGCAAGCGAAGCACTAGAGGGAATCGGAAAAGATGTAGAGCATAAAGATAATGTAGAAATTGTAGGCTTCAGAGAGCTTAAAGAAGTATTACCTAATGAGTTTAATGGAGCGGAACGACTTTTTAAGAGTGGAGAAAATACAGAAGTGATGGGCTTTAAAATATCTACCGTCAAGGCGGAATATAAGATGGGTGATAAGGGAAATATAACACTTTCTGTCAGTGATGGAGGAGGTGTTTCTGCTGCTAAACTTGCCCTAGCAGCATGGACTATGATAAAGGTAGATAAGGAGACAGCAAACGGATATGAGAGAACCAGTCTTATAGACGGAGATAAAGCCTATGAAAAATATGATTCCAGATCTAAGCGAGGAGAAGTTAGTGTACTGATGAACGATCGTTTTCTAGTTAGTGCAAAAGGTAAGAATGTAGAGATGGATGATATCCTGAACCTTGTGGAAGATATCAATAAGAAGAAGCTAGGTAGCTTAGCAAATTAGTCTAGCGAATTTGTGTATTGTCAATTGCTTGGGTAATGAATATTCTTCTTCTAATAGGAAATAGAAAAGTATGTACATAGGGTCAGCACAATCTGACATAAGACACGTATAAGATTTACGATTGAGATTATTAATCTAGCTTTGTCTTACATTAAAAAAACAACTCTGTATGGAAAAATTAATACTACTCCTAAGTCTATCATTTCTATTTACTTTTTGTTCTGATGACACCTGTACCTTAGAAGATTGGGAAGGGACCTATGTAGGAACGAAAAACTGTAATGGCGCTGTAGAAACCAATTATGGTTTTGCTATAGGTTCCTCAAACATAGGTGTTATAGGACAAACTTCACAAAATACTATAACCATAGATGACCAGATTTTTTTATTTGACAATTGTAGTATCGTGGGTGGAACAGTAATTAGCACTTCTTTAGCAGATACCTTTGAAGGGGGTCTTGATGGTAACGAATTGAACTTCACCGTTAGTTATGCTACAGGTGGATCTTGTTCTTGGATCGCTATGAGGCAGTAGAAATACTTTAAATTTTATCTTACTTTTTATAAATCAAATATTTATAAAAGCTAGATATCAACAAAAAAAGGCCTCATCAATAGATTGACGAGGCCCCAATCATTATAGAACAACTTCCATTAGCACAAATAAAACGTGATTATTCTAGTTATGGTTCAAATAAAAAGTTAAAATTTTTCTCTCTACAAAAATTCGATCCACCTACATATCCACTTTGGCAGTATAAATACCTGCATTTTTTCTTATTCGATTTTTATTTTTATAATCATTTTATACAGTACTCATTTGACAATTAGTTTCTCTGACAGCACATCGGCATCATATGACTGTTTGTTTCTAGATAGTAAGGGTAAGCATTCCCCGACCCTTCTTGCTCAAAATAAAACATCGTTCTTTTTTTATCTCTATTGCCTATCTCATTCATAGTAGCGGCATCATAGAGTCTACCATTTACCATCGTATAAACTACGTTTTCTGTGACTCTGATATCTTGTAATGGATTACCATCTATGACGATAAGATCAGCTAACTTACCTGTTTTGATAGACCCTAATTGATGATCCATTCCTAGATAATTTGCACCATTTATAGTAGCACATTTCAGTGCCTGATGGTTAGACATCCCTCCTTGCTGGAGCATCCATAATTCCCAGTGTGCCCCTAGACCTTGTAGCTGTCCGTGTGCCCCTAAATTGACATCAACACCAGCAGATTGCAACTTGTTCAGAGACTTAGAAGTTAAGATATGCCCATTGACATATTCCTCTTCTGGCAACATAACACGATGCCTAGATCTACTATCGATAATTCCTCGAGGCGTAAAATTTAGAAGCCTTTCTTTCTCCCATACATTGGTATGCTGGTACCAGTAATACTCTCCATTGACACTTGCATAATTTACAATAAGGGTAGGTGTATTATGCGCATCCGTAGCTTTCCAAAAATTGACAACATCCTCATATAAAGGTACCACAGGAATATTGTGTTCTACACCCGTATGTCCATCCGCAATCATGCTCATATTATGATAGAAAAAAGACCCGCCTTCTGGCATAACTAGAATATCCTGTTCTCTGGAAGCTTGTATAACTTGCTGTCTCTGATTTCTTCTTGGCTGGTTATAACTTTTGACAGAAAAAGCACCATAAGCCTTTGTTCTTTTTATCGCTGATCTTGCATCATCTAGATTATTCACTAGCGCTTTAAAGTCGCCGTCAGCGCCGTAGAGTATCGTACCCGTACTGAATAATCTAGGACCTACCATTTTACCAGCTTTGATCAATTCACTTTGCGCAAATACCATCTCCGTATTAGCAGATGGATCGTGAGAAGTTGTAACACCGTAAGCAAGGTTAGCATAATACTCCCATTGCTTTTGTGGAGATAAGCCATAACGGAAATTCCCACTGTGCGCATGTACATCCATAATGCCAGGCATAATAGTTTTACCAGAACAATCGATAATTTTTCCACCGCTAGGGACACCCTTACCTTTACCCACATACACTATTTTATTTTCTGAAACGATGACCATCCCATTTTCAATTACCTCATCCCCTTCCATAGTAATAATCCGGGCATTAGAAAAAACAATATCACCAGATGGCTTATCCATCTTTTCTACAAGAGCGATGTGTACACCTATGCTGTCCATAGGTGGAATACTATCTACGGCACCCTCTAAAAAAAGAAATCGTTCCGTAAGTTCGTCACTGTAATAAGTGTTACCTAATGTCCAGAATAATTTTTCACTATTCTTAGACCAGTGTATATTGATACCTGCATCTGCTGCTACTTGAGCGACAGGCACAGCTTTCGTTTTACTTGTTATACCTACCTTTTTTCCCATCGCTGGAAAAGGCGCAATATATACTTTAAATAATTCTGACCAAGCCACCCATTTGTTATCGGGACTGATGCTATATTTCTGCGTATATTTTCCATCAAAGTGCTCTCTTTTATTTTCACCCTCTAGGTTTACACTTTCAAAACTCTTAGTCAAACTACCAAAAAGATAGCCGCCCTTCTGGTAAAATATTCTTTTCCCATCTTTAGAAAAAAGAGGATACTCTCCTAGTGTACTCACCAGTTTAGGTTTAGCATTCGCTGCATTCGGAATCGTATAGATACCCGGCTCTTGGCAATGCACGTATCCCTGATGAGCGTTGCCCCCATCCTTTCTATATACGATCGTTTTTCCGTCAGGACTGTATCGGGGACTTCTGTATATCCCTGGCTCATCCAGCAGAACTGAACTTTGTTTACTTCTTAGGTTCATGCTGTGGATCTTACCCATCGCTTCATCCTCCCAAGATACATATACGATAGAGCTGCCATCAGGAGAGAAAGCTGGCTCGAACTCAAAGGCATCTGACTTACTTAATCGCTCAGGTTTTCCATTAGGCAAATTCATTTTCCATAGATGACCTAGGGCGTTAAACACCAGTGTTTTTTCATCAGGAGAGGTAACTGCATTTCTTATAACCTTTACTTCTAAGTCCTCCTCATACGCATTATTTTTCACCTGAATCGTTTCTGCAACTTTCATATCCACGTCTACAGAAAAGGGAATATTCGTAGCTTCTTTAGTACTTATATTGACCCTTGATATTTTTCCTAATCCATAGATCACAATTTCCTCATCTCCAGGCATCCAGTCAAAACCAGGATATACTCCAAAGATTGCCCAGGCCTCTTGCTGATCCTTACTCAACTGGTCATAGATAGCATATTCTTTTCCATTTGTAAGATCGTATATACATAGAACGGTGCTCGTGCGTATACGTTTTATAAAAGCTAGTTTAGTTCCGTCATTAGAAATCTGTGGCCGGAAGGCACCGCCTGGTCCAGAGACAATCGTCTTCGTTTCCCCCTTCTCAAAATCATAACGCTTGATCACATAGATCTGACTGTTAGGATCCTTGTTATACTGAAAATAGCCACCTGGGTACATGTCCTCACTATAGTACAAATATTTTCCATCAGGAGAAACACATGGCTCATTGACATCCTGTTGATCATTTTTTTTCTTGGTCAGTTGTATCCCCGACCCACCTGTTATGTGATACATCCACATTTCCCCTGCCCCTAGTGAGCGTCCTGATGTAAAGTGTTTTCTAGCAACAATATAATCCCCATCCGGCATCCACACGCCATTGTTTAGCAGACGAAAATCTTCCTTAGTAATTTGCTTAGCATTTTCTGAATCCTTATCCATGGTCCAGCAATTATCTGCTCCACCCGCATCTGAGGTGAACAATATTTTCTCCCCATCTGGACTGTATCTCGGTTGCACTTCCCACGCAATACCTTGACGCAAGGCTACAGCTTTACCACCTGCAACAGGCATCTGATAAATATCTCCTAGCATATCGAAGACAATATTTTTTCCATCTGGACTGACATCTAGATTCAGCCAAGTACCTTCATCAGTAGTAAATTTTACATCTTTCCAGTTCCAGTCTCCCTCTGGATTATTGACATCCCACTCTTTCTCTTCCTCCTGAGCAAACACACAAAAATGTAGATTACAAAAAATCAGACACAACGATAGATAACGCAAGTAAATTATTTTCATACTGCTAAAATAACAAGGTATAGATAGAAAAGGAACTATAATCATTTATTTTTAGAGAAGTACCAGGTGGTGCTAATTATTGGGAAGCTTATCCACTTGTTTTGGGCGTTCCCCCTCATACTTCGGGGTCTGGCTATTCAGTACTCCGCGTTCGCTTCGGTGCTACGCACATGTACTCCATTCCATTCCGTCCATTACCTACTATCCATAACGCAAGGCTTTGATAAATTATTTACTTTTGTTTTTAAAATAAAACCTGTGGTTCTCGAAAGTATATTTCAATACTTGGGAGCTGAAATAGGAAAATAAATCAAATCTATATTTATGGGTAGTCATCTGATCGAGCATTATATCTTTTCTACGTTTTAGTGACCATAGCAAGTTTACGGAAGTGCAAATAAAATGGTGCCAACGTGTCAGAAGCGTGGCCCAATATAGGAGAAGCATATCGCTAAAAAGATTACTTAAAATAGTTATTGATACTTAAGTTACATTTAAGTTAGTTTTGAACTATCTTTAGTAGATGAATTTTCTTTACATTAGAATACTATTATCCATTAGCTTATGGATATTCTTAAAGGTTTCGTATGCCCAGACGATCCCAACAGTATTTTATTTAGTTGAGAACACATCAGAACAAGACATTACTAATGAATCTATAAATACTTTTGTTCAGGAAATAAATAATGGCCTGTCAGGATTTATAAGTTGCGATTCTAAAATGAGTAATCCTAACTCTGATATTGAGTTATGTCTTGCTCAAAGAGATATTTTTAATATTCCTTCAAATGGTCTGGAGGTGGTAAGTTCGGTATACAACATAGTTGATTTATGTACTGAAGAATATGATTTCAAATCCTCTATACATTTACCTCAAGATCGTTTTCCAACTACAGAATACCTTAACATCTATTTAGTTGATAAAATATGTGATAGTTGTCAGCCGATAGGATGTTATTCTTTGGGTTACGCTACGCTACCGATTATGCATGGAAGTATTCTTGATGGGATAGTTGTTGAGAAGAAACTACTAGAGGATGGATGCAATGGCATAAAAACTTTCTTACATGAACTATATCATTATCTTGGTTTATATCATACTTTTCATAATGCTTGTGAAAATGAAAGTTGTGTAATCGATGGTGATCAAGTCTGCGATA
>Ga0209831_1000247_pt1 | contig 51402 bp, 38 predicted proteins | sample Maine_Asex4_meta_FD_187451 | JGI IMG/M metagenome (GOLD analysis project Ga0209831, IMG submission 187451) | Marine algal microbial communities from Maine, USA - Maine_Asex4_metaG (SPAdes) (version 2) | ecosystem: Host-associated > Algae > Red algae > Unclassified | place: Maine, USA | collected... | reverse complement strand
TGGATCAGGTGCGCTGACCATGGGCGTACCCAGCTCTCCGGGCATACCGGCAGACTTTGCCAAACATACACTGACTCTGCCGTTTAACGATGAAGCTGCCTTACGCGAGCTGTTTGCAGAGCAAGGCGATTCTCTGGCCTGCATCATCGTGGAGCCGATAGCCGGCAACATGAATTTTGTAGAACCCCTACCCGGTTATCTGCAAGCGATGCGTGAGCTGTGCACGAAGCACGGTGCGGTATTGATATTTGATGAAGTCATGACAGGATTTCGTGTTGCACTGGGCGGCGCTCAGGAGCTCTACGGCGTGAAGCCAGACATCACTACGCTGGGCAAGGTTATCGGTGGCGGTATGCCCGTGGGCGCGTTTGGTGGCAAAGTTGAGATTATGGAACGAATCGCACCAGCGGGTCCTATCTATCAGGCCGGTACGTTATCCGGTAACCCGATTGCCATGAGTGCTGGCATCAAGACATTGCAGCTGCTATCAGAGCCGGATTTTCACAAGAAGCTGCACGAGAAAACCGGTCGACTGCTCAGCGGCATGCAAGCAGCTGCAGACTCAGCAGGCGTGCCTTTCTGCAATTCCCATGCAGGCGGCATGTTCGGATTTTTCTTTTCAAAAGCCGATAAGGTCACCGGGTTTGATGACGTCATGGCGTGCAATGGCGATCACTTCAAGCAGTTCTTCCACAGCATGCTCGATAACGGAATCTACCTTGCGCCTTCTGCATACGAAGCCGGTTTTTCCAGTGCTGCGCATTCTGACGACGACATAGAAAAGACAATTGAAGCTGCTGCGCAGGCGTTTGCCTCGTTAAGGTAAGTAAGGGGAGATCGAGGATATGTGCGGCTCTTTCGCTCACTCATTATCGCTCGGGAGTAGAGCCCGATGAGTGGTTTGTGTCTGGCGATGTGGTCCGGGCCAAGGAATATATCCACGGCCATGATGCGTGCCTGGGAAAATCGCAGCGATTGCCAGGTGATAGATGAACCTTTCTACGCGCACTTTCTGAAACATACCAGTCTTGATCACCCGATGCGTGAGCAGGTGATTGAGGCTGGCAACACTGATTGGCAGGATGTTGTGGCATCTCTGACGGTTAAACCGCCGTCGGGGGTGTTCTATCAAAAACACATCACCACTCACTGGCTTGACCACTTCTCGATGGATTGGCTTGCGATGCTCGATCATGTATTTCTGATTCGTGAACCTGCACCTGTGGTGGCGTCGTATGCCAATAAACGCGAAAGCCTGACGGCCTCCGATCTTGGCTATGTTCAACAAGCTGCGTTGTTCGAAAACATTACTGCGACTAAAGGGCAGCGCCCTATTGTGATCGATAGCAGGCGGTTCTTGGAAAATCCTGCGGATCAGTTGCAGCATATCTGTTCGTCACTGGCCATAGACTTCGAACCGGCCATGCTCAAGTGGCCTGCTGGCGTGCGCGATAGTGATGGCATCTGGGAAGCTCACTGGTACGATGCAGTGAGGCTATCGACCGGATTCGCACCGTATCAACAACGGCAAGTTGAACTTGACTCAGCGCAGCAATCCATAGCCGATAGCTGCCAGCCTTATTACGCAGCACTGGCGAAGTATGCTATTTAACCTGAAAGTACAAGCTAACCTAGAAGTACCACTTGATACCGAAGTTGATCGCAGAGGCTTCTGGGTACAGACCCTCATCCGTGTTGTAGCGCATGTAATCAGCTGACAGATCCAGGCTCTGGGTGAGCTGAGTTTCCAGACCAATGCCGTAAGAAAAACCGCTCTGGTCATCGGAGAATTCCTGACCCGCTATATCTTGTGTGTATTCCACACCCGACACGCCTGCCAGTGCAAACAGAGCACTCTGTCTGCCCATCGGCAGATAGCCTTTAAGGTAGGCTCCCATGTACGTTGTTTCAAAATCGTCGAATGCCGTTGTACTGGAATCGTCGACACGACCGAATTGCGCTTCAAGGTCAAAAAACTCACTGATACGCATACCGATTCTGAACCGCAAGCCATCAGGTTCGATCTCGTCACCTGACTCGTCTTCAACGGTTAAAGATGAGCGGTCAATACCTATGTATCCGCCGGCGTATACAGGTAGAACCGGCAGGGCCAGCATCAAAAGCGCTGCTGTCGTTTTAGTGGGGTTCATGATGTTGTCCTTTCCAGCGATTGTGTCGTCAGTAACACTTAGACTAGTTCACGACGACTGAACAGACTCTGAACGTTCTCAGGACTAATCATTTTTTTCTCCAAAACCCATTCTCGAACTCCGCCACCCCACGAAGGCTCAGGGGTCCCTGCTTCGATACGCATGGATTACCGCGTTCGCGGGAATGACGTGTGCCTATCCCGACAAGCTCTAAGCAGAAGCTAGTTCTGGTGCGGCAGGCTCTGCTTCATAGTTGCTTAGTGGTGGGCAGGAACAGATGAGGTGCTTGTCTCCGTAGACATTATCAACACGACTGACAGGCGGCCAATACTTACTCTGCGACTGATCCTCGCCAGCGGGAAAAACAGCCTGCTGCCTGGAGTACGGGTGGGCCCAGATATCAGCGCTGATATCACGCGCAGTGTGCGGTGCATTAACCAGCGGGTTGTCGTCGGCTGGCCACACTCCATCACGTACCTTCATGGCTTCTGCGTGAATGGCCAGCATGGCATCGCAAAAGCGATCGATCTCGCCAAGCGACTCGCTCTCGGTCGGTTCGACCATAAGCGTGCCAGGTACTGGAAAAGACATGGTCGGTGCATGAAAACCAAAATCCATCAGTCGCTTGGCGATGTCATCAACAGTGATACCCGTTTCTGACTTAAGCACACGTGTATCAAGAATACATTCGTGGGCAACATAACCTGCATCACCACGATAGAGAACCGGATAGACAGCGGACAATCTGGCGGCGATATAGTTTGCGTTCAGGATGGCCACTTCGGTTGCGTAGCGTAGCCCTGCTGCACCCATCATGCGTATGTACATCCAGGTGATAGGCAATATCATGGCGCTTCCGTAAGGCGCAGCACTAACAGCGCCCTGAGTGTCAGGCAATGTACTATGTCCTGGCAGCCACGGCTGCAAATGCTCACCCACGCCTATGGGGCCGACGCCCGGCCCACCTCCACCGTGTGGAATACAGAATGTCTTGTGAAGATTCAGGTGGGATACGTCGCCACCAAACTTACCGGGTAGTGCGGTGCCAACCATTGCATTAAGGTTCGCGCCATCAATGTACACCTGTCCGCCTGCGGCATGCACTCGGTCGCAGACATCTCTGACACCAGCTTCAAACACACCATGCGTGGACGGATACGTAATCATGATGGCCGCTATTTTTCCTTCGTGGCGAGTCAGCTTGGCCTGCAGATCGTTCACGTCCACATTTCCGGCAGCATCGCACTTGGTCACGACAACTTGCATACCTGCCATTTGAGCACTCGCCGGATTGGTCCCGTGTGCAGAATTGGGGATGAGACAGATGTTACGCTCAGGCTCTCCCCGGCTCTCATGGTAAGCCCGGATAGCCAACAGGCCGGCGTACTCACCCTGACTACCTGCATTGGGCTGTAACGAGACAGCATCGTAGCCAGTGCAGGCACATAGCATGGACTCCAGCTGATCAATCATCATGCGATAACCAATCGTCTGCTCATCCGGGGCGAACGGATGTATGCGGGCAAACTCAGGCCAGGTCACCGGTAGCATCTCGGCCGCCGCATTCAGTTTCATGGTGCAGGAGCCCAGAGGGATCATGGCTTGATCCAGTGCGATGTCGCGGCTGGCTAACAGACGCAGGTAGCGCATCATGTCAGTTTCAGAGTGATAGTCGTTGAAACAGGCCTGCGACAGATACGTGCTGACCCGGTCGGCTGCTGCATCACGCTGGCGGCTGGGTGTTTCTGCAGCATCGGCACTGGCTGTACTCCCCGTGTGTGCAGAATTGCCGGCTGCAATTTGCTCTACCGGATTATTCGTTATGGCAGCAACGATACGACTGAGATAGCTGTCGCGCGTTGTTTCATCCAGAGCAACGCACAACTGTGTACTGTTTAGCACGCGCGCATTGAAGCCTTCGTCCATCAGACGCTGGTTGCAGGCTGGCGCATCAGGCACGGATAGACACAGCGTATCGAAGGCGTGCTGACCGACCAGTGAAACACCCATCGCAGCCAACATATCGGCAAGCTTATCGGCTTGAGAGCGAATTCTGCGAGCCATGTTTTGCAAACCTGTGGGTCCGTGGTAGCACGCGTACAAGGTCGCAATAATGGCGAGCAACGCCTGTGCAGTGCAGATGTTGGACGTCGCTTTCTCACGCCGGATGTGCTGCTCACGGGTTTGTAGCGCCAGTCGATAGGCCGGCTTACCGTCACGTGTCAGAGACTGCCCGACCAGACGCCCTGGCAGATTGCGTTTGTAGGCATCTGTAGTGGCCATGAATGCCGCATGCGGCCCGCCATATCCCATCGGTACACCAAATCGTTGAGCACTACCGACAACGATGTCGGCGCCCCAATCACCCGGTGGTGCCAATAGTGTCAGTGACAGCAGATCTGCAGCTACCACTACAAGAGCACCAGCAGATTGGGCAGCGGCTACGATTGTATGTGGCGCTGTCACTATTCCGGTGGTACCCGGATATTGCAATAGAACCGCAAAGACGGAATCTGCATCATCGGCCAGCCGCTGCACCATGGCATCGGAGCCAAGCGCTGTAATCTGGATGCCCAGAGCTGTGGCGCGGGTGCGCATGACATCGAGGGTTTGCGGATGACAATCATCAGCAACCAGAATCTGCTGGCGCTTGCCACGTAGCGCTCGGTGCGCCATCGTCATCGCCTCAGCTGCAGCTGTGGCCTCGTCGAGCAAGGAAGCATTTGCCACCTCCATACCGGTCATCTCAGTGATCAGGGTCTGGAAGTTGAATAGCACCTCGAGACGCCCTTGCGCGATTTCTGGCTGGTACGGTGTATACGCTGTATACCACGCCGGGTTTTCAAGCACGTTTCTCAGAATGACAGGCGGCGTATGGCAGTCCGAGTAACCTTGCCCGATCAGGCTGTGAAGCACGTGATTTTTCTCTGCAAGCGCTTTTAGTTCCAGAAGCGCCTCAGCTTCGGATACCCCGGACTGCAGGTCCATAGGGTCATCTGTGCGAATATCTCCGGGGATAACCTTGTTGATCAGATCCTGTAGGACAGATTCTCCGATGACATTGAGCATGTGCTGGACATGTCCTGCCCGCGGCCCTACGTGGCGTGCAACGAAATCGCTGTGCGGCTGACTATCAACATGGCTGGATTGCGTGAGCTGCATCGGATTCTGATCTAACATTGACGGGAATACCTGTTCTACGACCGCGACGGGGGAAACGCCTACTCTTCAGCTTCGCAATAGGCTTGGTAGTCGTCCGGATCCATCAGATTTTCTACATCGGACAACTCGTCGGGCAACAGCTTGAAGATCCAGCCACCTTCGTAGGGCTCAGAATTCACCAGCTCGGGGTTTTCCGCCAGCTCGCCGTTGGTGTCTAGTATCTTGCCAGCTACAGGGGCATAGATATCGGATGCCGCCTTGACCGATTCCACCACGGCGATACCTTCTTCCGCCTCACAGACATGGTCTATTTCTGGCGTTTCAACGAACACCAGATCGCCAAGCTGTTCCTGGGCGTGCCCGCTAATGCCCACCGTGATGGAGCCGTCTTCCTCGATACGAACCCACTCGTGCGATGGGGCGAATTTTAGATCACCTGGAATTTCCATACGACTACTCGTTTGATTGTTAAAAAAGGCGTAGTTTACTCTCGCGCCCGACCATGTGGAACAAACGGTACGGATGCAATATGTGCTCCTATCAGCCGGTTGCGAATGTTGACATCACAACCACCGAGAAACTCTTTATCAACACGCGCCAACGCAATGGAGAGCTCACGTGTAGGACTGAAGCTACCGGACGTCACCCTACCGATATCACGGCCCACTCTCTCTACTGTCTGCCCTTGACGCAAAACACCACGGCCATCAAGCACTAGACCGATCTGTAAAAAACGACCACCAAACATCTTGTGATCCTCAAGCGTCTCACGGCCAATGAAATCCCGGTCGGGATCGTTGATGTCAATAGTGGCGGCTATGCCGGATTCTGCGGGAGAGTGGTCCTCATCCAGATCCTGACCATAAAGACACAAACCTGCCTCAAGACGTAGGGTGTCTCGGGCTCCCAGACCCACTGGATTAACACCTTGTTCGTTTAGTGCTTGCCACAATGCCAGTGCTTGCTCGTCAGGTAGTGATATCTCGACACCATCTTCACCGGTGTAGCCAGTCCGACCGATAAACCAGTCCTTGTTCTCCAGTGCGGCAAAGCGGCTGAGTGATTCAATCGGTAGCGTCTGACCGACTTCTTTCAAGGCACGTGCGGCAAGCTTGACAGCATCAGGGCCCTGTACGGCGATCAGCGACGTATCAAGCAACTCGTTGAGCTCAACCCCGGCCGGTTTGTGGCCCTGCATCCATGCCAGATCCTTTTCGCGCGTAGCAGCATTAACAATCAGCCGAAACCGATCCGCAGCCATCCGGTAGACGATGAGATCATCAAGTACCCCGCCATCCTCGCGGCACATGCAGGTATACAGCGCCCGACCGTCGGAAAGCTTCGCAACATCGTTAGTAAGAAGGTGTCGTAACCAGTCCATGGCACCCGCACCATGGATATCCACGGTTGTCATGTGCGATACGTCGAACATTCCGGCCGAAAGCCGTACTGTGTGATGCTCGCCTATCTGAGAGCCGTAGTGAATGGGCAGCTCGTAGCCAGCAAAGCTGACGAATTTTGCCGAGTGTTCTTTGTGGGCCGCGTACAAAGCCGTCTGTTTTGTCATGATATCCCTACCGTGATCACGGGTTGCCCTTATTCAGCGTGCGGACTGCTGGCTGTCCATTAGTCGAGGCTGATGAACAAGGGGGAGAGCCGCACCATAGTTCAGTAAAGCTCACCATGATTCAGCACATTTCGATGTGCGAATTCTAACGTGTTTTGACTGTGCAAGACACACTGCGTTAAGTCTATTTAGCGTTTGTGACGCACAAACAACAGCACCATCAAAAACAACAACGACAGCACAAATACCGGCCAGTTGCCTGTCCTCGCATACAGTGTGTAGCCACTTCTGGGTTGCACCGAAACATCCAGAACACCCTTGGTGTTGTGTGCAATACGGCCCAGAATATTACCTTGATGGTCTATGGCGGACGACACTCCTGTATTGGTCACTCTAACCAGAGGTCGGGCAAATTCTCTTGCCCGCATACGCGCTTTTTGCTCGTGCTGGTGAGGAGCGGCTGAATTTCCGAACCAGGCATCGTTAGACACGTTGACCAGCAGCTGAGACGCCGGTAGTAATGCTCGCATCTCCTCTCCATAGACATCTTCATAGCAGATAGAAATGCCAATAGCGGTACCCTGCATCTGCAAAGGTACATGCGGCCCGGATCCCGCAGCTAGATCTGACATGGGTATGTCGATATAAGCTGCCGCAAAATCAAGCAGGAATCGCAAAGGCATGTACTCGCCGAACGGCACCAGATGACGCTTGCGATAAACTCCCCGCTCGCCACCGAGCTGGCGTACCGCGTTATAGACATCGTCACCGTCACGCTGAAACCCACCACTGAGTACATCAATGTTCCGCGCATCCATGCTAGCGATAAACGGCTGCATGGCTTCATCGACACGATCGAAGTAAGTTGGAATTGCAGTTTCAGGCCACACCACCAGGTTGATATTTTCAAGCCCGGGCTCACCGGTCATTGTGCTATAGAGCGTCAGCGCGCCCTGCAAACGTTCCTGACTGAACTTCATTTCCTGAGGAATATTGCCCTGCACCATGCGCACGGCAAGGGGCTCACCCACAGGTTCCGAAAAGCTCACACTGTTCAGTGAAGAGGCCGCCATAAACGGCAAACTGACAACAACCAGTGCGGCCAGGCGATGACGCAGAGCACCAAACAACACTACAACTCCTGCACAACTACACAACACAATGAGCAAGCTCAGACCATAGACACCTGTGAGTGGCGCCAGAGAACCCAGCGGTCCGGAAGTCTGGCTATAGCCGATCAGTATCCACGGAAATCCGTTCATCAACTTGCCGCGCAGCAGCTCCGACAATACCCACAAGATGGCAAACAGAACTGCACTGGAGACGGGGCTGGACGGCGTTCGATAACGCGCCCAGAGCCACGCAGTGACGGCCGGGAACACGGTCATCACCAGTACGAATACCAACGTAAGCAATGCAGCCAACGGGGCGATGGCTGCACCAAACAGATGCAGACTGAAATAGATCCAGTGAACACCGATACCAAAATAGCCCAGACCAAATAACCAGCCCAGCAACAGAGCCTGACGAGGGGTGGTCTCCTGCAGCAGCGTGTAAAGGACAGCCAGCGAGACCAGAGCCAGTGGCCACCATTCTGTAGGCGCAAAGGACAGCGGCAATAGCAAACCACTGCAGATCGCCAGTGTCCAGGCCAGCCACGCAGGCAACGCGAAATAACTCACGGTGACTCTACTCGCTCGCCGCCAGTGTCACTTGCAATAGATGCAACCTGCGCGAATCTGCAGACAGTACGCGGAACTGGCAGCCATCAATAGTGGCGGTTTCGCCAGCCTTTGGCATGTGACCAATGTGCTGCATTAGCAGCCCACCAATGGTGTCAAAATCCTCATCACTGAATTGTGTGCCTAGCGCCTCGTTGAAATCGTCTATGGGGGTCAGGGCACGAACCGAGAACCTGCCGTCTCCGTGCTCCTTGATATCCACGTCTTCTTCGGTATCGTGTTCATCATCGATTTCACCCACTATCTCTTCCAGCACATCTTCAATAGTAACGAGCCCACCCACACCACCGTACTCATCCAGCACGATAGCCATGTGATTGCGTGCTGCCCGGAATTCTGACAACAGCACATTCAGCCGTTTTGTGTCTGGGGTGAAGGTGGCTTTTCGCATGATGTCATCAAGCCTGAACTGCTGCTGCGAGCCTACACCGGAATAACGCAACAAATCCTTGGCTAGCAGAACACCCACCACGTTATCTTTGTCTTCGTTGATAACCGGAAATCTGGAGTGGCCGGATTCAATAACCACGGCCAGAATTTCTTCAAGGGTGGTTTCGTATTCCACGACTACCATCTGTCCCCGGGGGATCATGATGTCGCGGACGCGCATCTCCACTACCTGAAAGACCCCTTCTACCATCTGCAAGGTATCGGCATCGAAAATCTCACGCGCCTGTGCATCACGCAGCAGTTCAAGCAACTCACCACGGTCCCGTGGCTCACCACCCATAGCGTGAACAAGCCGATCCATGAGGGATCGTCCCGAGCCGTTGTCCGGCGTTTCGTCGGTCATGGATTATTCACTGGAACCATACGGATTGCCAAAACCTGCCTTTGATAATAGTTGTATTTCCAGGCTCTCCATAGCGCTGGCCTGATGCTCTTCTTCGTGATCGTAGCCGCACAGATGCAGAGTGCCATGCACGAGCATATGTGCCCAATGTGCAGCTTGACTCTTGGACTGTTCCCGCGCCTCACTGTCGATCACTTCCCTGCATAGCACTAGATCCCCTAATGCAAGCATGCCACCAATCTGCTCATCACCGTCCAGCATCATGACCGGCAGACCAGATTCGAAGCTCAGTATGTTAGTTGCGCCTTCTTTCTGACGGTATTGCCGGTTAAGTGACTGCATTTCGTCGCGCCCAACTACCTGGACAGACACCTCCACCTGGCTCACCTGCTTCAAATCCAGCAGGCTCTGTGCCTGAAGTGTAGCCTTACAGAACGTGTGAACAAACGCCTCTGTACAAACGTCCGGCTCTGCGCATTCAATGCTTCCAGCGTCAAGCAATACCTGTAGGGACGCGGAGGGCATTGAATCAGGGTTTGTCGTCACTCGGCTCAACCGCCTCATAGGCAGCCACGATACGCTGTACCAGCGGATGCCTGACCACATCTGAAGCTGTGAATTCACAAAACCCCAGCCCGTCTACGCCATCCAGCACGCCACGTACATGTTTCAGTCCGGACATCTGGTGCTTTGGCAGATCTACCTGAGTAACATCGCCGGTAACAATAGCCTTGGAACCGAATCCGATGCGAGTCAGGAACATCTTCATCTGCTCCACTGTGGTGTTCTGCGCCTCGTCCATGATGATGCAGGAGTGGTTGAGGGTACGCCCACGCATGTAGGCCAACGGCGCTATTTCGATGATGTTTCTTTCCACCAGCTTGCCAACACGTTCTATACCCAGAAACTCGTATAGAGCATCGTAAATAGGCCGCAGGTAAGGGTCCACTTTCTGCATCATGTCGCCTGGCAGAAAGCCCAACCGCTCGCCAGCCTCTACTGCCGGACGAACCAGAACAAGCCGTTGCACCTGATCCGCTTCCAGCGCTTCCACCGCCGCAGCAACGGCCAGAAAGGTCTTTCCTGTACCGGCAGGTCCAATACCGAACGTCAGATCACGCTCTTTGATACTGCGAACGTAATCCACCTGCCTGGGCCCACGGCATTGAATCGTGGATCGGCGCGTCTTGATGATGGTGTCATTGCGCGGCTTGGCCGCACTATCGCCGTTCATGGCTTCCAGTCCCGACTCCTGTAAGGACAAGTGAACATCTTCAGGGGCAAGCGTTTCGTTTTCTGTCATCGCATATAGGTGGTCTATGAGTGCCTTGGCACTGTCTGCAACGGCTGGATCACCCACAACGGAAAACTGGTCTCCGCGATTGCTGATCTGGACGGCAAGGCGTTGCTCTATTTGTTTCAGGTGTACGTCGAATTGCCCACACAGGCGAGCGAGGCGCTGATTGTCCGGAGGACCGACGCGAAATTCTAGTCTTGACATGCAGTTGCAGCAGCAACAGGAACTTCTGACATCAACTCACCTCGTAGTGAATTTGGAAGGGCACTGGTGATTCGTACGTCAGCGAACTGGCCGATCAAAGATTGACTGCCCGCAAAATTAACCACCCGGTTGTTTTCCGTACGTCCGCTGATCTCATTGGGATCCTTGCGCGCAGGTCGATCGACAAGCACCCGCTGGACAGATCCTACCATCGACTCGCTGATGGCCGCGGCCTGACGAGTAATCAATGCCTGCAATCGCGCCAGCCTCTCTTTCTTGACCGGCATGGGAGTCTCATCTGGCAGGGACGCTGCCGGTGTACCGGGGCGTGCACTGTAGATGAAACTGTAGGAATGATCGAACCCCATTGTCTCGATCAGCTTCATTGTGTCTTCAAAATCCTGATCTGTCTCACCGGGAAAGCCCACGATAAAATCCGAAGAGAGTGTCAGATCCGGACGCGCCAGCATCAGCTTTCTCATCTTGGATTTATATTCGAGCGCTGTGTGCCCACGCTTCATGGCCGCAAGGATCCTGTCTGAACCGCTTTGCACGGGCAGATGCAGAAAGCTGACAAGCTCCGGCACCGTGGCGTAAGCGTCTATAAGAGACTCACTGAATTCCACCGGATGCGAGGTGGTGAAGCGAATACGCTCAACGCCCTCGATAGCGGCCACATAACGAATCAGCAAGGCAAGATCGGCCGTGCCACCTTCATGCATGCCGCCGCGATAGGAGTTCACATTCTGGCCTAGCAAATGGATTTCTCTGACGCCCTGTTCTGCCAACGACATGACTTCTGCCAGCACGTCATCCAGCGGGCGACTGATTTCCTCACCACGGGTGTATGGCACGACACAGAAACTGCAGTACTTGCTGCAGCCTTCGATGATAGACACGTAGGCAGACGGACCGTCCGCTTTAGGCTCTGGAAGCCGGTCAAATTTTTCGATTTCGGGAAAGCTGATATCGACAACAGCGTTGCCAGTCCCTTGGCTCTGTTTGAGCAGATCGGGGAGCCGGTGAAGAGTTTGCGGGCCAAACACGACATCCACGTAGGGTGCGCGTGCATGGATGGCATCGCCTTCCTGACTCGCCACGCAACCGCCAACACCGATAATCACGCCCTCTCGAGCCTCTTTCAGCGGACGCCAGCGACCCAACTGTGAAAACACCTTTTCCTGCGCCTTCTCACGAATGGAGCACGTATTGAGCAGCAGAATATCGGCCTCAGCCGGATCGGATGTTGCTTCTACGGGTCCGTCCTCTGCCAATACGTCGAGCATCTTGGCGGAGTCGTATTCATTCATCTGACAGCCGTGTGTCTTGATGAAAACCTTTCGTGTCATGAATTAAATGAGCGGTGAGCGAAGCACAAGTATACGCCGGTGAGCGAAGCTGTGGTCAGCGTAAGCCGGGCAAGAATGTGTTTATCCGGTCATTAGTTGCCTCCGGTAGGGCTGCTAATCGCCAGAACTGTTTCCAATACGTGCACTGGAGAGCAAAATCTAACTATAAAAGTATTATTAAACTCAATTAACGGCATATTCCCTGCAAACTTGTCGCTAACGAGCAATTAAAACTTTCATAGTCATTTTCGTGTCATCTGCGCCTAAAAAACGTCAATCAGTAGCCACACTCAATACCTTGCGGCGTGAGGCTGTACAACTGCGGCTGGATGGAAATACGCTGGCTCAGACACAGAACAATACCGGGCTCAGCGCTCCCACGATCATTGCGGCTACCAAGGCCTACAAGAACGGTGGATGGGATGCGGTGGATGTCGGCCCCAGAGGCAGGCCCCGAGTAGACAGTGCTTCGCCCAGAAGCGGCGATTTGCAAGCGGCACTGATAGCTGCTGCCACGCTCAGGGACTCTGTATCCGGCAACGACAACCTGCTCTGGAGCAGTGAACGTGCGCTGGAGTGGATAAACCAACAGGCCGTCAGTGTCAGTCGTTCAACCACGCTTACCTGGCTCAACAAATGGCAACTACAACCCGAGAGCCGCTACCGACGCCTGCGCGAGCGCGCTGCCGATAACAGCCGGGCACCCGACTGGAAGGCGCTACATGAGAAATTTTCACGTCGTGCCCGACGCCAGGGCAATCCGGTGTTCTGGGTAACGAGCCGTGCCATAGACCATGGCCTGCATCAGCTATTCGCGCACGACCTGCGTGGCCATGCCTTTTGGTGCCTGACTCGAGGCGTACCCAACGCATCACACTATCTGCGATTTTTTCGTGCACTGAAAAAACACCATAGCACCGGTATCGCGCTGGTATTACCTGGCGCCCATCTGTCGCGAGACAAGGATTTATCTCACTGGCTGATAAAAAGCCAGAGCGAAACACTCATCGTCGGCGATCCAGCTGACGCCCCTACTTCATCTGCATCTTCACGGTCCCTAAAAACCATGACTACCAAGAGTAATACAGCTGCGGCACCCCGCCCAGCTTCACCGGCCAGCTCGCAAACGCTGACCCACCTACAACGTCTGGAAGCCGAAAGCATCCAGATCATGCGAGAAGTTGCCGCAGAGGCGGATAATCCAGTCATGCTCTACTCCGTTGGCAAAGACAGCGCAGTGATGCTGCACTTGGCCAGAAAAGCATTCTTTCCTGCCGTACCGCCTTTCCCGCTTCTGCATGTCGACACCGGCTGGAAGTTCAAGGCCATGTACGAATTCCGAGATTCCATCGTCAAGGATTACGGCATGGAACTGCTCACGCACAAGAACCCGGAAGGCGTTGCACAAAAAGTCAATCCTTTCACGCACGGCTCGTCGTTGCATACAGACATCATGAAAACCCAGGGCCTGAAACAGGCTCTGGACATGCACAAGTTTGACATCGCCTTTGGCGGTGCTCGTCGTGATGAAGAAAAATCACGTGCCAAGGAACGCGTATTCTCATTCAGAAGTGCGCAGCATAGATGGGATGCAAAAAACCAGCGGCCAGAATTGTGGCAGTTGTATAACGCGCGCAAACAGCGTGATGAATCCATCCGCGTTTTCCCGATTTCCAACTGGACTGAGCTGGATATCTGGCAGTACATCTACCGTGAACAGATCCCGATCGTGCCCTTGTATCTTGCCGCAGAACGCCCTGTCGTCATGCGCGATGGTTCATTGATCATGGTCGATGATGATCGCATGCCCATGAAAGAGGGAGAGGTGCCAGAGATGCGCAGCGTGCGTTTTCGAACACTGGGCTGCTACCCACTGACGGGAGCAGTCGAGTCCACTGCCAACACACTGGAAGGCATCATTCAAGAGATGCTGTTAACACGAACATCTGAACGCCAGGGGCGCATGATTGATCATGACTCAGCTGCGTCGATGGAAAAGAAAAAGCAAGAGGGATACTTCTGATGCAAACCGAAACTGACGATCTTATTGCAAACGACATCAGTGCCTACCTGCAACGCCATGAGCACAAAAGCTTGCTGCGTTTTATTACCTGCGGCAGCGTGGACGATGGCAAGAGCACGCTGATTGGACGATTGCTGTACGAATCAAAAACTCTGTTTGAAGATCAGCTGGAAACAGTAAGCCAGGATTCCAAGAAATGGGGAACACAAGGCAAGAACATCGACTTTGCCTTACTGGTTGATGGTCTTGCAGCTGAACGAGAGCAAGGCATTACAATTGATGTTGCTTATCGATTCTTCTCTACTGATAGCCGTAAGTTCATCGTGGCTGACACGCCGGGACACGAGCAATACACACGCAACATGGTCACCGGTGCATCCACTGCAGATGTTGCCGTTATTCTGTGCGACGCGCGCCACGGCCTGCTGACACAGACTCGCCGCCATAGCTACCTGGCCTCCATACTGGGTATCCGGCATGTTGTGCTGGCTGTCAACAAGATGGATCTGATGGAATACGACGAGGGTGTGTTCGACAAGATCTGTGAAGAGTACGCACCGTTCGCAAAGTCTTTAGGGATAGAAAACGTCACCGCCATTCCCATGTCTGCACTGGATGGCGACAACATCACCGAACCCAGCAATAACATGCCCTGGTTTCATGGCACTACCCTGCTGTCATGGCTCGAAACGGTCAAGATAGATCACGAGCGCCGGCAGCAAGAGCCTTTCCGTTTGCCTGTGCAGTGGGTTAATCGCCCATCACTGGACTTCCGTGGCTATGCAGGAACCGTTGTTGGCGGCACCGTAACCGTAGGCGATGCCATTCGCATACAGCCATCGGGTCGTACCAGCAACATCGCCCGAATCGTGACCATGGATGGTGATCTTGACTCAGCCGTGACTGGCCAGTCAGTCACACTGACATTGACCGATGAGGTTGATGCCTCACGCGGTGATGTCATCTCGGCAGGTGATGCGCCAGCCAGTGTTGCAGATCAGTTCGAAACCACGATCGTCTGGATGCACGATGAACCGTTGTTATCAGGTAGACCCTACCTACTCAAGATGGGCACCAAAACCATCAACGCCACGGTCACCACCATCAAGCATCAGGTAAACGTCAATACGCTGGAAGAAAGTGCTGCGACACAACTGGAACTCAATGCTATCGGTATCTGTAACATCAGCACAGATCAGCCCATGGCTTTTGATTCGTATCAGGACAATCGCGACATGGGTGGGTTCATCCTGATTGATCGGATGACGAATGCAACCGTTGGTGCTGGCATGTTGCATTTCTCGCTTCGTCGTGCAGACAACATTCACTTGCAAGCTGTCGATGTCGACAAACGTGTTCGCGCAAGCCTCAAGAATCAGAAGCCCGCTGTAGTGTGGTTTACCGGCTTATCCGGTGCTGGCAAATCTACGGTTGCCAACCTTGTAGAAAAACAACTGGCTGCCAAAGGCCACCATACCTATCTGCTCGACGGTGACAACGTGCGCCACGGCCTGAATCGGGATCTGGGTTTTACGGATGCCGATCGCGTTGAAAACATCCGTCGTATTGGCGAGGTTGCCGGACTGATGGTGGACTCAGGCCTTATCGTTCTCACAGCGTTTATCTCGCCATTCCGTTCAGAGCGCGCGTTGGCCAGATCACTGGTGAGTGAGGGCGAGTTCATTGAAGTGCATGTGGATACGCCGTTGAGCATTGCAGAGGATCGAGATCCAAAAGGCCTGTACAAAAAGGCGCGTCGTGGCGAGCTTGCCAATTTCACCGGTATAGACTCACCGTATGAAGCACCAGAACAACCTGAGATATTGATTGACACCTCAGCGTTAAGTGCTGAACAGGCTGCAGAGCGTGTTGTTGCAGAACTTCGCAAGCGGGGTGTGCTGACAGCACCTGATAGCTAGCCAACGAGGACCGAAACCGCGTTGTGTCTTTGAACCAGTAGTGAGCCGGTGATAAGACACGACGCGGTCTATCGGCTTTGTTGGAGGCTTGTCAGCTTATCGCTTTAGAGGAGACTGTACGCGATGCTGATTAGTGGTATTTTTAGACGCTGATACTCTACAAAGCCTTGAAAATGCGACGCCTAATCATCGACACCGATACCGCTTCTGACGACGCTGTAGCAATCATGATGGCCATCGCGGCCAAAGACGTCTGTGTCGACGCACTTACCATCGTGGCGGGTAACGTCTCGTTGCGCCAGGCTAGCACCAACGCTCGCTTCACACTGGAAATGTGCAAGGCTCACGTGCCGGTATATGAAGGTTGTGATCGCCCCTGGCTTCGCGAGCCTAGCACTGCCCACTGGTATCACGGTAATGACGGTATGGGCGATATGAACTATTCGCCGCCGGTCAAAGGTGTTGAAAAGGAACATGCAGTCGATGCACTGATCAAGCGGTTTCGCGATGCGCCAGGCGACATTGATCTAGTCACGCTAGGGCCTCTGACCAACATTGCTACCGCCCTGTCTATAGAGCCACAATTGGCGCAGTGGGTTAATCACTGCTACATCATGGGCGGTTCTGCAGCCACCCTGGGCAACGTTACCCCTGCGGCCGAATATAATATCTGGTGTGACCCGGATGCCGCGAAGCGAGTCTTGCACTCAGGCATGTCCATTACGATGTTAGGGTGGGAACTGAGCTGCGATGAAGCCACATTGGATCGGGCTGAACAGGAAATCATAGCGTCACTGGAAACCCAATGCGCCCAGATTGCCATGGAGTGCAATCGCTCAGCACTGGATGCTTCAAGAGACTTGCAGGGGCAGACGGGCATGGCACTGGCCGACCCGGTAGCAATGGCGGTTGCCTTGTATCCACAGATCGCATCGAAAACGTGTCACTGCTTTGTCGATGTGGAGACCACTAGCGAACTGACTCGTGGCATGACGGTGGTAGACAGGAACGATGTCCTTGATGCTCCGGCCAATGCCACGGTGTGCCTGGAAATCAACGCATCAATATGGAAGCAAAAACTACTCGCCAGCCTGGGCGCTCTTCCCTGAAGCGCACCAGGCTGGAATCTGGCGTCACGCTACTTGACGCTGAGTGGGCCCCGCACGTTCGATGTTTTGTCGTCCGTATCGAACTGACTCTTCGATCGTGCCTCTGGTAACACCCAACTCAGCCAGTTCACGGTCTGAGTATGAACTGAGCTCGTTGATTGCTCTCTTGATTTCAGCGCTATCGCGTTTTCCGTCAACCACCTGTAGCGTACCTGGCACTTGCTTGAGTTCGTCTAGGGCAGCAGCGCTCGGAGATGGCTTTCTGACGCCGGTCAGCGCCACATCAGCTTCGCTTTCCGGCTTCCAGGGCCACGCAGAAATACCTTCTATCAGAAGGTAGCGAGAAATACCGAAGTCATCCAGCTGACGGTCAGTCATTTTCATCAACTCCTGGTGCGCAGCTCGTTGACCACGTCGTTCCATGGCATTGATGAAATTTTTCTTAAAGCTTGTAAAAATAGTCATGTCTTATCAGTTCCAGCAGGTTCATTGTATTGCCATTGAATTCATCAATAGCGTTTTCATGCACCCATTATGTCGACCACCGGAACGAATTAAACTCCCCATGCGTGGAACTATATTCGATACTTATAATCATCAATAGAGTTAAATACTAGTTATTACCCTCTGAAAATAACACAATCTGTCACATAATCATCTCTAACATGCCGGATGACAAGAGTTTGAGGCAAATGATGAAAAGTGCTACTTGCACCCCCAGGAAGAACCATTTCTCAGAGAGGTGCTGCACGAGATAACGACCTACAAAAGTCCCTACAGCCGCGAGCGGGACCAACACCAGGGACAGCTTAATTGTCGCCGCAGAGTAGGGGTGTAACGAGGAATACGGGATTATCTTGGCCAGATTGACAACCGCAAACAGGATGGTTGTGGTGCCGGCAAACACCAACTTGGGCAACTTCTGAGGCAGTACGTAAATCTGATAAGGAGGAGAGCCGGCATGCGATACAAAACTGGTGAAGCCGGATAGCACGCCCCACCCCATTCCCTTGATCAACGATGGCTGACTCGCCTTCAATCCCGCAGAGTTGCTGATCCAGCGGTAAAGGCAAAACCCGACACCCAGTAGGCCAATGAGTAGCGATACCATTTGATCTGACACAAATGCTGCTGTGCTCCACCCTGCTATCACTCCCAGTACGCCCGCTGGAATCAGGACCTTCAGATTTTCGCTGCTGAAATCGCGCCGGTAGAGCCAGACTCCGACAACGTCAGACAGAATGTAGATGGGCAGTAGAAGCACTGCGGCGGCTACCGGCGAGATGACCAACGCCAGCAACGGAACGCTGATCATGCCAATTCCCGGTAGTCCTCCTTTGGACAGCCCGACAAATAACGAGGCAAGGCACAGCAGCCACATCAAAGGGCCACCGGAAGCCAGGGAATCAATGGTTGGCATTACTAGGGTTAATCACTCTCGCACTGAATGGTTGACTGGATCCACGTCACGTTGTTGGTCTGAGGACCCGGTCTTTTGCCTTTCGTTATACAAAACAGGGTAGCGCTACTTTTGTCGCTCTCCGGAGTCGTACCATGTTCTGCACAGACGCTTTGAAAACACAGCACCCGGGATCAGAACAAGCATGGCCTGACGAGCGAGTTGCATGGGGCTATACCAATCCAGTTTTCTGACGGAGGTGATAACCGGATCGATCGCCACGATCTCAAAACTCATGTTGTTACGTCTACCCCATTTCTTGAGTTGACGTGATAGAAAAATTTCTTCTCCGGCATAGACTCGATCACTGAATCCACCCACGGCGTCAAAAGCATCACGTCGACAGAATACAAAACACCCAGCCGCCAGCTTACCGGTACGTGCAATCCGGTTCCAGAGCCTGATTCCTCTCATGGCGGATGCTGGCACGGCCCGATCAGGAGCAATCTCAGATCCGCCACCTACCACTTTATCGGAGTCGATTTTATCGAGCACATATTCCAGCAATCTTGCGCTGCAGGTTGTGTCTGCATCGAGAAATACCAGCATCTGCCCGGACGCAGATTTTGCACCACGGTTACGCGCTCGCGCAATTTGGTTGACGGGTTCGAACACCACGGTCGCACCACAACGCCTGGCGATCTCTGCTGTGTCATCTGTAGAGTTGTTATCCACCACAATGAGCTCACCGGTATGCTTTCCCCGAGTCTCGATCTCACGCATGGCTGCGGAGACCGAGACCAAAGTGTGCTCAATAAAGGATGACTCGTTCCAGGCAGGAATAATAAGTGAAAAATGCATTCAGGCCGGCGATTTAAGGACTTGACTGCTTCTACGTGGAAAACGTCTGTCCGGCCGTAGTGTGTCGTGTTTCCTGCTTCACGATAGCGGCAACAGTGGTTTCAAGATCCAGATGACCCACAACATGGCCACTGGCATCGACCACATTAACCACCCGCTGTTTCGCATCAGACATGACGCGAGCAGCATCCTGCAGGTTCTCGGTTCTGCCCACCTCTACAGTAGCCTGTTGATGCGCACCCGCAAGCATGACACTTTCAGTACGGATGACCCGGGCGCGGTTTACGTCCTTGACGAAGTTCTGGATATATTCATCAGCTGGTTCCATCACGATACTCTGACCGGTCCCCTCCTGAATGACCTCACCATCTCGCAGGATGGCAATTCGATCACCCAACCTCAGAGCCTCATCAACATCGTGTGTGATAAACACAATAGTTTTGTGTAATTCCTTTTGAAGATCCAGCAAGACCGATTGCATATCCATGCGTATCAATGGATCAAGCGCCGAAAACGCTTCGTCCATTAGCAACAACGGCGCATCGTTGGTCAATGCTCTAGCCAGTCCAACCCGCTGCTGCATACCGCCAGAGAGCTGATTAGGATAATTATCCTCAAAGCCTGACAAGCCAACACGATCAATCCAGCGACGCGCTTCGGTATCCTGCTTCTCCCGCGGCACGCCCTGAACCTCAAGGCCGTAGCCTACGTTATCTATAACGGTTCTATGTGGCAGCAAGGCGAACTTCTGGAATACCATCGCGGTTTCGTGCCGGCGAAAGTTACGCAAGGCCCCCGTGCGCATCTTGCAAACATCTTCGCCGCCGACTATAACTTCGCCGACCGTAGGATCAATCAGTCGATTGATGTGGCGAATCAGAGTTGACTTGCCTGAACCAGAGAGGCCCATGACCACTTGTATCGAACCTGCCGGCATGGACAGGTTGATATCTTTCAGCCCCAGCACATGCCCATGCTTTTCCTGCAGCTCTTGCTTGGTCATGCCCTCTTTAACAGCGGCCATGAAATGCTGTGGCCGGCGCCCGAAAATCTTGTAAAGCCCGTTTATTTCAACCGTTGAATTCTGTTCACCGGCCCCTGAATTATCATTTGCCATGAACAGTCTCCGAGTGAGATTGCAGGCGTTTTCCGTAAGCCTGACTTACACGGTCAAAAATGATGGCTACGCCAACAATGGCCAGTCCGTTGAACATGCCCAGCGTAAAATACTGATTGGCTATGGCCTGCAGTACGGGTTGTCCGAGACCTTTAACACCGATCATTGATGCGATAACAACGAGGGCCAGAGCCATCATGATGGTTTGATTGATGCCGGCCATGATTGTGGGCATTGCTAGTGGTATCTGGACGTTTTTCAAGCGTTGCCACGGCGATGATCCGAACGCATCAGCCGCTTCGAGTACCTCCTTGTCTACCATGCGGATGCCAAGATTAGTTAGCCGGATAATGGGTGGTATGGCGTAGATCACAACCGCCAACAGTCCGGGGACTTTACCTATTCCCAGTAGCATGACGACAGGGATCAGGTAGACAAAGCCCGGCATTGTCTGCATGACATCAAGCACCGGTGTCACCAGTGATTGCAGTTTGTCTGATTTGGACATGGCGATTCCTATCGGCAAGCCAAGCACAATGGATACAAAGGTCGACACCAGCATGATGGAGATTGTTCGCATGGTGTTGTCCCACATGTCGAAGTAACCGATCAGCACCATGGTGATCAGCGTCATCAGTGTGATTTTCCAACTTCGGGATGCAAACCAGGCAATTAACACTATGCCACCGAGAATGATGGGCCATGGGGTGTTGAGCAGGAATTTTTCAGACCAGATCAGCATCTGCTTGATAGGTTCAAAAATAGCTTCGACAGTGTCACCGTGCTCTCGCGTCCAGGCACGAAAGCCACCATCGATCGCTTTTTTCAGCTCTCGCAATGCCGTCTTGTCCATTGCAGGAAATTCAGTCAACCATTCCACAGCTCATTTCTCCCGGATTAAAAAGAGAAAGGCGACCGAAGCCGCCTTTCTTTTCACTGACTTTTCACAGCAGTGCTATTTACAGTGCTGCCTTGACGCTAGCCATGGCGTCTTCCGATACCCAGGCACCCCAAACATCTTCATAGTTCTCAAGAAAATGCAGAGCCGCTTCTTCACCGGTGGCCTGGTTATCAGACATCCAGGCCAGCAAGGTATTCACCGTTGTGTTTTCCCAGCTACGAGTAGAGATGTAGTCCATGGCGACACCCGCCTTTTCGGCAAAGTCGTCTGTAACGACACTGAACACTTCACTCTTCGCCCAACCATTGACTTGTGGATCTGCGCAATCCAATACGGCTGTGCAGGTATCCCACTGTTCCTTGTCATGCTCTCCCATGTCCAGCTTGACCATTTCGTAGCGACCCAGAATTGCAGTAGGTGACCAGTAATATCCCAACCAGCCTTCTTCACGTTCGTAAGCTTTGGCGATTGAACCGTCTAGTCCTGCTGATGAACCGGTATCGACCAGCTCAAAACCCTTCTCTTCACCGCCATAAGCTTTGAAAAGATTGCCAGTAGTTATCTGGCAGTTCCAGCCTGATGGACAGTTATGAACGGCGCCCAGAGAATCGTCTTCTGGGGCCGGGAACAGGTCGGGACGAGCCAATGCATCGGCAGGCGTCTTGATGTCTGGGTTGGCATCCGCCACATACTTGGGAATCCACCAGCCTTCCTCGCCACCATCTGAAAGGATCTCTGCTGCAATGATCATCTCGCCTTCAGCGACTGCCGCGTCAAGTGGCTCGCGAACAGCGTTGACCCACAACTCAGGGGCAAGATCAGGCTCACCTTTTTCGTTCATGGAGGTAAAAGTAGGCATGGTGTCGCCGGCGATAAGTTCCGCATTGCAGCCGTAACCTTCGCTCAGAATCATTTTATCAATTTCAGCAATGAGCTCGGCAGAAGCCCAGTTCATGCTCGCAATTGTTATGTCGCCACACTCTTCCGCGGCTACAGCATTCTGGCCTGCCATGAGACCGGCCACTGCTACAGCGCCAGCCAGATATCTTTTCTTCAACATAGTCTTCCTCGGGGGTTACGTTCGATATGCACTGACGCAATGGTACTTGTGTAGGCACAAGTGCATTGAGTGCAGGGACTAGAACGACGTGTATGTGTCGCGTCCAGAACATAACCATACCAGACTGCGCCATACAGTCCAATCAACCGGCAAAGATTTGAAGGTTCTTCACAGATCACTACATTTGCGATAGCGTGACGCAGCACACCTTTGACAACCGTCGCAGCTAAACCCTAGTGATGCACGTTGAGGTGATAGCGTTCGACGTGAACAAACGTGAAATCTGAGAGAGTACTTAATTCGGATGGCACTTAAATCTAGACATGAAAAAGCCGCTGCACACCAACGCTTTCAAAAACAGGCATGCAGCGGCTGAGAGAATCACTGCGCAATCATCTGCGCTGTGATTCAGTGACGAGACTAGTACCGGTAATGATCTGGCTTGTAAGGACCACTGGTGTCCATACCCAGGTAGTCGCTCTGTTCATTAGTCAATGACGTCAATTTCGCACCGATTTTCTGAAGATGCAGACGAGCCACTTTTTCATCAAGCTCTTTAGGCAGCACATGAACGTCGACGCTGTAGTTTTCACTACGCTCCCACAGTTCGATCTGTGCCAGTACCTGATTGGTAAAAGATGCTGACATGACAAAGCTCGGGTGACCTGTACCACAACCCAGATTTACCAATCGGCCTTCAGCAAGCAAGGTAATACGCTTGCCGTCGGGGAAGATAACCTGATCAACTTGTGGCTTGATGTTCTCCCACGTGTACTGCCGTAATCCCGCTACATCGATTTCATTGTCAAAGTGACCAATGTTGCAGACGATGGCCTCGTTTTTCATCTTCTTCATATGATCGTGGGTTACCACGTTCACGTTGCCACTGGCAGTAACCACGATATCTACCTGATCAGCGATATCGTCCATGACAACAACTCGATAACCTTCCATCGCAGCTTGCAGAGCACAGATAGGATCGACTTCCGTCACCCATACAGTTGCCCCCATTCCGCGGAACGCCTGCGCACAGCCCTTGCCCACGTCACCGTAGCCCAATACCACGGCAACCTTGCCGGCAATCATGACGTCGGTAGCGCGCTTGATACCATCAAGCAACGATTCGCGACAACCGTACAGATTATCAAACTTGGATTTTGTCACTGAATCGTTGACGTTGATTGCAGGTACTTTCAGCGTACCCTTCTTTGCCATTTCAACCAGACGATGCACGCCGGTAGTGGTCTCTTCTGACAGTCCCTTCACACCTTCCATCAGCTCTGGGTAATCGTTGTGCATCATGGTGGTCAGGTCACCGCCATCATCGAGAATCAGGTTAGGCACCCAACCGTCAGGGCCTTTGATGGTCTGGTGGATACACCAATCCGCTTCTTCCTCCGTTTCGCCTTTCCAGGCAAAAACCGGCGTTCCACCAGCCGCAATCGCCGCTGCTGCGTGGTCCTGCGTAGAGAAGATGTTGCACGACGACCAGCGTACTTCAGCGCCTAACGCATTCAGTGTCTCGATCAGTACTGCGGTCTGGATGGTCATATGCAAACACCCGGCAATACGTGCGCCCTTGAGCGGGTGCTTGCCGGCGTACTCTTCACGCAGTGCCATCAATCCTGGCATTTCGTGTTCAGCCATGGCAATTTCCTTGCGGCCGAAGTCCGCAAGGTTGATATCAGCAACTTTGTAGTCGCCACTCATGTCTTTCGCAGAAGCGTTCATTAATCCGTATTCCTTGTAGTTGTTTGTAAGCTTGAATCAGTATTTATTCAGGAAAGTCCGGCCGCTTGACGCAGAGCGTCCGCGCGGTCAGTTTTTTCCCAGGTAAAGTCTGGAATTTCACGGCCAAAATGGCCGTAAGCAGCGGTTTGTTGGTAGATTGGGCGGATCAGATCCAGCATGGTGACAATGCCATAGGGGCGCAGATCGAATACGTCGCGAACCAGTTCTTCGATTCGTCGATCATCAATCTTTCCCGTGCCGAACGTCTCAATGCTGATCGAGGTTGGCTCAGCCACACCAATAGCGTAAGAGACCTGAATTTCACACTTGTCTGCAAGCTTGGCCGCTACGATATTTTTCGCAACATACCGACCAGCGTAGGCTGCGGAGCGATCTACCTTGGACGGGTCCTTGCCGGAGAATGCACCACCACCGTGTCGCGCCATTCCGCCGTAGGTGTCAACGATGATCTTGCGACCGGTTAATCCGCAATCACCTACCGGACCACCGATTTCAAAGTAGCCAGTGGGGTTGATATGAATCTTCTCTTGCGGGCAACCTGCGAGCCAATCGGCTGGCAATACCGGCTTGAGGATGTGTTCCATCACCGCTTCTCGAATGTCGCTCAGGCTAATACCCGGATCATGCTGGGTGGACAGTACGAGTCCATCAATGCCAACAGGCTTGCCATTCTGATAACGCAGAGTGACCTGACTTTTAGCGTCTGGGCGCAGCCAGCTCAGCGTACCGTCGCGGCGTACTCTGGATTGTTGCTCGACGAGTCTGTGAGAATACGTGATGGGCGCTGGCATCAGCACCTCGGTCTCGTTATTTGCGTAGCCGAACATCAAACCCTGATCGCCGGCACCCTGCTCCTCCGGAGCGGATCGATCCACACCTTGCGCAATGTGAGGAGACTGTTTGCCGATACCGTTCAGGACTGCACAGGTATCACCGTCGAAGCCGACGGCTGAACGATCGTAGCCGATCTCCCGGACCGTCTTGCGCACCAGTGCTTCGAGGTCAACATAAGCCGTTGTAGTGATTTCTCCCGCGATGATAACCAGGCCTGTCTTGACCATGGTCTCGCAGGCCACTCGCGCGCCCTTGTCTTCGGCCAGAATTGCATCCAGCACCGCATCGGAAATCTGATCGGCCATTTTGTCCGGATGACCCTCGGACACCGATTCAGAGGTAAAAATGTAGTCTTGCGCCATTACACGTATCTCGTTTAGGTTATTCGGCATTGTACCTATAAACACATAAGGATTTGTTTATATCACTGTTTCCTGACCGGCAAAAGCTGTTCTGACAGCGCAATTTGCACCAAATAAGGGGACTCTCACCCGTATAATGATGTTTTCCGATCCGATATCACCAGAATCAATGACTTTGCACGACCACCTTGAAAACATGAAGTCGTGCACATTTTTAGTATTGAGCCAGAGCTGCCAGCACCCCGCAAGCATTGCGCCAATCGGCTCTTCTGATGTAGTCGCGTTAACCGTCTGATGCCGACAAGGCTGCACTCAGATGATTCTCAATCGCACATCTTCCGGGCAATCGTGGCGTTGGGGATGCTGGTAGTGGGACTGTCTGGCTGTAACCGGACGCCCGAGACCACTCAAGTATCCGAGCGCCCTCAATCGATCAACCAGTCAAGCCTGGCTGTCACGCAGCCCCGTCCCAGCAGGTTCGGACTCAGAGCACGAGTGGCCTATGCAGACATCGAAGCCATAGCAGCCAGTGAACTGCCTGACTCATATTCTGTGGTCGACTCTCGCCGTTTGTGTAAACGTGTCATCGGTATCAAGGCGTGCGGTACCGCCAACTGGGATCTCACCGTCACACGCCGTGGTACTCCACAGATTAGCGGTAACAACCAGCTCGTCTCGATCAGGACGCCGTTAGCGTTTGACGGGGTGGTGGGTATGGACGGTAAAGTGGCGAGAGCGCTTGGCCTGGCAGCCCTGGAGGTTCAGGGTTCTGTGGTCACTCACGTCACACTCGGGTTGACTCTGCAGGACAACTGGTGCCCCACTTTGAATGCCACAGTCACCTACAACTGGATAGAAGAACCCACTGTCGTGTGGCGGAACAAGATGGATTTCAATCTGGAGACCATCGTTAACGATGCTCTGGATAAACAACTCGCAACGCTAGAACCTCGATTGAATCGTGCAATCGACTGCGAAGAATTTCGTAGTCAGCTTGCCAAATACTGGCGCAGCTATACGTTTGCGCTAGACATACCTGCGGCAGATGCTGTCGACAACGCGCAGCAAGTGCATCTGAATATTGTGCCTAAGGGGTTCGCGTTTTCAGGAATTCGAACAGAACCAGACAAGCTCGGTGTCAGCTTCGCTCTGGACGCCACAACCGTCGTTGCCAGTGCACCCTTGATCGAAGAAGCAATACCACTGCCAGCTCTGAAAGAGGTCGGGTTTCAGGATAGCAAGACCATTTTCGATATCCTTTTGCGTGCTGATTACACCCAGTTGCAAGCAGCCATACAGCCCAGAGTGACGGGCAAGTCCTATTCATCCGACTCTCCTGCCGGCAACGTTACAGTCACCCTCACATCCATTGATTTTTCAGGCAATCCGGACGGCATCACTGTGGCTCTGGGCTTCACAGCAAAATTGCCTACGAACAGGCGTGATACCACGGGCATTCTCTACCTGAACGCTACACCGGTTGTTGACACCGAGCTTGAGCAGCTGTCCTTAAGCAACGTCAGGCTGTCCAAGGTACTCGATTCAACACTGTGGGATCTGGTCAGTCGTGTTTTTGAAGGACAGATCATTTCAGCGATCGAACGCAACGCCGTCTTTGATCTGGCAGATCGCACACGGCAACTGGAACAACGGCTCATCGAGCAACTTCATGACCCCGCGCGAACGGGCGGTTTGAACGTCGTGGCGCAAGACCTGAATATCAAACTGCTTGAGATTATCCCTGAATACAAGGCATTGGCGGCTCGCGCTCGCGTAAGCGCCGAACTGGATCTCGACATCCCGTTAACGGTCATTCAGAAACCGTTGCAGTAACCTTTCAATACTATGTAACCGGCAGACGAGGAAATTTGCGTGGCAAAGTCACTACAGGAACAATTGCGCCAGGCTGGCATAGCGAGCCAGAAGCAAGTGGTTAAAGCGCGTAAGGCGCAGAACACAAAAGAGAAGATGCAACGCAAAGGCGTTGCTGTGGAAGATGAAACAGCAGATCTGGTCAAGCAACACAACGCCGAACAGCTGGAGCGCGACCGCATTCTCAATGAAGAGAAACATCGAGCCTCTGAACTGCGCGCCATTCAAGCGCAGATACAGCAGCTGATCGAAATGAATGCCGTGGATGAACGCGGCGATGTCGACTTCCGATTCGATACAAACGGTGTTATTAAAAGTCTGATGGTGACCGAAGAATTGCGCCGTGCTCTGGTCAGAGGATCACTGGCTATCGTGGGTAAAGACAAAACCCTGTCAGTTGTACCCACCAAGGTAGCCAGCAAGATCGGCGAACGTGACGATTCATGGGTGTTGTTGATGAATACCTCAGCCGAATCGGCGACTGATATCGACGATGAATATGCAGGTTACGACGTACCCGACGACCTGATGTGGTGAGTGCAATGTAACGTGACAGGTAAACCCTAGTGATGCATAAAATTTCGAGTCCAGAAGCTTATAGAGCTGTATATAAGGCGCTGCACGGAGTTTTTACTGGATTGAGCCTAGTCACTCTAGGTGAGATCCAGAAAAAATGAGTACAGCGGGGGCCGCCTCCGGTACTTAGATGCTGCTATAGAAGCAGCGAAGCGGTTCTGGGCCGGAATTTTATGCATCACTAGGGTAAAGGGTTACTCAATCTTCAGCAGCAGGAACTGGAGGCTCGGTAGTTGCACTGACCTACCGCGTCCATGTGTTTATGGCCGGGATGCGCTCATCGTCCGAATGCGCATACCACAAAGGCACCGTGGATAGAAAATACCCTGTTAACGTAGCCTGATGTTTGCCCATGCACTCCAACCTGAATACTCTGTTTGATGAGCTGTTCCCGATTTGTCGATCCATTACCGGTGAAGGCATAAGAGCCAGCTTGAAGATTCTGTCGCAGCACATGCCGCTCAACATCAAGTCTGTACCGACAGGCAGACGCGTTTTCGACTGGACGGTACCGCGCGAGTGGAAGCTTAACCGGGCAACGTTGCAGGATCCTGATGGCAACATCATCCTGGATACCAACAACAGCAACCTGCACGTACTCAATTTCTCGGTACCTTTTCAAGGCAAGCTGGCTTTGTCAGAGCTTCAGGATCATCTGCATTCGATCCCGGATATGCCAAACGCCATTCCTTATGTCACGAGCTACTACAAGGAGCGATGGGGTTTGTGCCTGAGCGACACACAACGGCAGGACCTGAAGGAAGGTGAATATACGGTAAATATTGATACCGAACTGTCCGACGGTGTCTTGAACTATGCAACGTGCGAACTGGCAGGCGACACCACAGAGACGATCCTCATCTCAAGCTACCTGTGCCATCCCAGCCTTGCAAACAATGAGCTGTCGGGACCGCTGTGCATGGTTCGCCTATACCAGCAACTTGCCGCCTTGCCATCACGCCGATATACCTACAAGTTCGTGCTCGCACCGGAAACCATCGGTTCGATATCGTTTTTGTCAGAGGAAGGACAACAGCTTAAGGATAAAATCAAAGGAGGCGTTGTCCTGACTTGCCTTGGAGGTTCACACACATCGTTATCGTTCAAGCTTTCCCGAAGAGACTGGCTTGACAAGCCGAGCGCTATGGACAAACTTGCCAGACATCTGGCACTCAACGACTCGGCCAACTTCGGCATTAGAGACTTTGATCCAACCCACGGTTCAGATGAAAGACATTACTGCTCTCCGGGTATCAACCTGCCCGTTATTCAGGCAGCGAGAACGGTATACGGCGCCTACCCGGAATATCACACCAGCGAGGACACCAAGGAGCTTATGACCATTCAGTCACTGGAAGACTCCTGTGAGCAACTACTGGTTTTTCTGCAGCTGTTTGAATTGTCCACAATGAAGTTGTTAACCACCATTGGCGCAGGAGAACCCCAACTGGGCAAGCACGATCTGTATCCGACCATCAACACGCCCACCAACAATGATCTTTCAACGGATGGCAAACTGGATGGACGTCAGGCATTGAACGCATTGCTGCAGGTGATCAGCCTGTCGGACGGTGACTTTACTCTTCTTGACATGGCTGAAAAACTGGAATTGTCCGCAACACAGCTGTTGCCACTGGTACAGGACCTCATCGTGAAAAACATTATCAGGGCAGTGGAGAACTGAGCTCAATGAGTATCGTATTGATTACCGGTAATCACCCCCGCCACGCGTATCTTGTCAGACAACTGGTAGCCGAAGGCCTGGTAACAGGCTGGGTCCGGGAAATCCGGGAGAGCTTCATACCTACTCCGCCACGTGATATTTGCAGCTCGCTGCAATCGCTTTTCGTTAAGCACTTCGACAAAAGAGAATCTGCAGAGCATGAGTTCTTTGGCAGCGACACCACAGCTCCGGTTGCAACGCTTGACGTCAAGGTTGAAGACCTGAACAAGCTGCCGACAAAGCAGTTTATTGATCAACGCGCCGCCTCGCTGGTTATCTCATACGGTTGCCACAAGCTGGATGTGAATTTTCTTGGTAGCCCGAAGACTACGTTCTGGAACACCCATGGCGGCCTGTCGCCGGAGTATCGAGGCGTTACAACTCACTTCTGGCCCAGCTATTTTCTGGAACCCCAGATGACAGGCATGACGTTGCATGAAACCACAGAGGCCATTGATGGCGGCAATATAGTATTCCAGTCGGCAGCAACCATGGTGGCAGGAGACACGCTGCACAAGCTCGCCTCCAGAACTGTTCATGAATTTGTTACTCAGCTCGCCAGCAAGCTCCAGCAGTTGGACTTGAACACACTACCGAAAGGCATAACACAGACCTCCACTGGCCGACTATTTAAAAGCGCTGACTGGAGGCCAGAACATCTCGAACTTGTGTATAGCCATTACGAGGATCGCATCGTTGATGCAGTCATAGCGGGTGAACTGACCGGCCGCGTGCCAACTCTGATAACCGCTCTATAGCCCGGACTATTTCGTAGAGTCCGGGTTATGATTTTCCCAAAGCGGTACCCAGAACACATCCGGGATGTGTCTGGATATCGGTTTGACTCCGCAACTCGCTCACAGAAACGGTCGACTATTCAACGAACGTAAGCTGGTAGCTCTATGACGTAGGCGTCCACAGAGCCGGAGTCGTACCAGTCGGAGCCGAAGATGATCCGCGTTCCACTGGGGCTGATTGTTGCGTGGGGTTCACCAAAATACGCAGCGTACCCACCACGTTTAGCACTTTTGCCATACGACCGATGGTGTGCGAGACGGCATACCACTTCATTATCGGGGTCTGTGTTGGCCAGATAAATTTCCGAGAATAGCGTAGTTGCCTTGCGCTTTTTAGTGAAAAAATCGAAAGAACCATAGCCGACACTGGACATGGCTACCCAGCCTGGATTCTTGTACGCCTGCGCTGATGCGTGTGTTCCTGACGTGGTATACGGGTATCCCTTTGCTTCGTTGATCACGCCCCGGCACTCGCCTGTCTCCATGTTGTGGATAACCAGATGCCCGACGCCCTGCCAGAGATCGTCGTTACAACCTTTTGGAGATGGATCAAACACCACCTGAAAGACGGCGTCCTGACCATCGTGTGTCTGGCCTATATTGGCGTGTTCACCGTGTTTGTACATGTCGTGTTCGAGTAGTACCGTCTCCAGATCCAGATCAATCACCTTTCCCTGTTGCCAGAGTCGCTCACCGGAGGGACCTGGGATGGGAGCGGTCCACGGATCCCAGCCTGCGTCTTCGCTCAGCGGCACATGCACCACCTCATCTGTGCTCAACCGGTACGTAAACATGATGTACTCATCGTTGCCCGGCCTGCATCGAAACCCGAACAGATCATCGTCCAATGATTGCATCTGGACATCGTTACCACCGGTAGGCAGCCCCCGTGGCCCACAGATATCACTAAAACCACGAATTTTTGTCGACTTATCCGCCTTGACGCTGTATTGCTTGAATACGCCGTAGTCACGGGAATATTTGCTGACGTAGTAGAAGATGTCCGGGTCAGAGTGGCTCCAGTAAACTTCCTCAAGATCTGATGGCATGATCTCGAGTTTTCTGAACGGCTTGTAAGTCTTGCCGTCGTACAGTTCATGTCCTGAGTCCTTCCCTCCGCGATAAAGTAGCAGCAAAGATTCGTCCTCGTTCCAAGCCTGCATTGAGCTGTAGGCAGGCTTCATCACCTCACCCTCGCGGGTCTGGGTAATGCGGATTACCTTGGAGCCGAACGCTGGATCCTTGTAGTAGCGCATGAAGGGTGGCTTGGCGACCGGATCTACAGCGACTCTCTCCGTGCCGGTGAATAGCCCTTCACACAGGTTATCGCTGGCTGCTGCATGTGCAGCACCAGACATGGCCGTGCACAGTAGTGTGGCAATGAAAAAGGGGCGCATTGAAATATCCAATAGTTGGTCGTCTGCTAAAAATGATGATGCCTGAAACAGATTTGCGGATTACACGTTCTTCTTGCACTTGACTGATAACAGCACGGAATTGCAGCAATCTGCCGTACCGTAGCCAAACGGCCTACCCTCACTGCTCACCCACTCGTACGACGTCAGCATCTGCAGATAGTTTCTGCTATAAACGGGATCGCTGACACCCATTGTCCTGGCCGTTTTAAATTGTTTGCTTTGTCGCATAGTATGTAGCACTGATGACTGAATCCTGAAGCTATCTAGATACACCAGGTCGTCGTTAGTCAAATAGAGTAGCTCCAGTTCCTGTCCAGGACGCTGTTATCCACGATCGTGCAAGTATCAATCCATCAGCTACCACGCCGTGTCTTGCGTTTCAATTGATACACGCCTGCGAGGTTATACTCATTTAGAGAAAATGCTCAAGTAACAGCGTTTTAGCTTCGGGCGTAAAAAAGCCTCTGATTACAGAGGCTTATAACTATAGCATTAGAAAACTTTTTACTAAAACCACTAGGTTCTAAAACGGAATATCATCATCGAACTCTGCACCAGCGGCTTCTGGCATAGGCGTCTGCTGCTTTGCCGGTGCGGGTTGTTGTCCCTGCGCACTGCGTGGGGCCTGATTGAAGTCGTTACCGCCACCGCCACTGTCCTGCCGACCACCCAACAGCTGCATGTCGCGCGCTATGATCTGGGTTGAATATCGGTCTTCGCCGGTGTTCTTGTCCTGATACTTGTCGGTACGAATGGAACCCTCGATATAAACCTGAGACCCCTTTTTGAGGTACTCACCCGCTATCTCACCCATACGGTTGAACAGGGTAACGCGGTGCCACTCGGTTCTTTCCTGCTTCTGGCCGGATGTCTTATCTGTCCACTGCTCTGATGTGGCAATGCTGATGGTGGCTACAGCACCACCACTAGGCATATACCGCACTTCCGGATCAGAACCCAGATTGCCTACCAGAATTACTTTGTTTACGCCACGTGCCATGATTTTCTCCTGGATTGAATAGCCGCTGTGTCCGTTCTGCGGTGGGGTTATTGTACCGTAGGGGTGCTGGAGAAATTGTGTAATTTTTGTGATTCGCTGGGGGTTTGTACAGGGGTGTTGGGGAATTGGTGAAGGTGTGGGGCTGGCTGTGTGACTGGGTGCCCTCCGGGGTATGGCGAGGGCGAATTCTGTCTGAGGATCAACATCCATCAGATAGAGCGTTGGCATTCTTGATTGATCTCAAGCGAGTTAGAACTTGCAGGGCACAACGACTATCCCGGCTTACAAGCTCAGATAGATGTAACGCTAGGGGATCCCATCATCGACACTTCACACACAAACATGCGCAATATTTTGCGCATGTTTGATGCATGTGGCAATATCTAGCACGACTCACCAGTCGTTTGGAAACCTCTTTATTGAACAAACCGTTTCGAAAACCCACCAATCTCTCCATTGACAGCGAACTTCTTGAAGAGGCTAAGGCTATGGATGTGAACTTGTCGCGTGCTGTCCAGCTCCCGTCAGGCTGTTGATCAGTCCCTGTAACCGGGGTAAATCGGTGAATTTGAGCGCCGCTGTTCTTTGCACCGGTATCGTAGGCATGGGTAGCTCCAGGAGGATTGACATTGCCGCCTTCTGGTTCCCACATGATGCAGCGTACTCCCTCGACATTCACGGGTGGGTGCAGCCGCATGCCAGGTGCTTCCCGACGTCAGCTCATCTTGGTCCCCTCGTTGTTCACGGGTGATGGCTGTTTCCTTAAGGTTAAACGGCGCCGGAGGTGTCACGCAGTGGGTCAACTGTTGAATAAAAATCAATTAGATTCTAGTGTCTCACGCATCTCGCCACGGTCATCTCCATGCATCTGATCCTGCGATTTGTTGTCATTGGCAACACCATCTCGGAAGCAGAACTCAGCGAAAACTGGAAAATGATCAGATCCAACGTATGGCAACACGGCTAATTGTGACAACTCGAAATCGTCAGTAGCGAATAGATGATCAAGAGGCCAGCGCAACCAACTGTGTTTCGCATTGTACGACGAAAATAAACCGCGCCCTTGTCGCGGGTCGAGCATTCGGGAGACGCGTTTGAACAGGCGCGTGGTGTGCGACCATGCGACATCGTTTAAATCACCTCCCACAATACTGGGACGATTCTCGCCCCGTACCTCGTCTGCAACCACCATGAGCTCATGATCGCGTAGAGTCGTATCCTGACCCAGCCGTGGTGGCTTAGGGTGCAACCCGAAAAAATTAAAAACCTGACCACTAGCCAATTGTAATGAAGCACGAATCGAAGGAATCGACGGATCAGTCAACTGCCTTAGCTGCACGTCCTGAGCTACAAGCCGTGTCATGAATAGCAGACCATAGGTATTTTCCTGTGGTTGGTCGATGGAGTATTCGTAACCTGACGTCACCGGATGAAGCTCACGACTCCACCAACTGTCATTCTCTACAATAAACAAGATGTCCGGATCCTTTTCAGAGATCAGACTTAGCAAATCCTGTGACGCTCGGTTTTCCATCAAAACGTTAGCAATCATCACCGTCACACAGGAGTCGCTGTTGGTCATGTCAGTAATTGCCATCTCAATAGGCCACACCGGTGTGTATACGATAATTCGCCAGGCATGAAAGGTTGTTGCCATTATGAGCGCGACCGAAATGATGAAGGACCAATGTCTGGTACCGGGCAACAGCCAACAATGCAGTGCAAGCGTGATAACACAGGCTACCAATAACTGGGGTCGCGGATAGTCCCACACTCTTATCCACCACTCGTTGGTCTCTGCAAATGGCAGAATAGAGACCAGTACCAACAGCACCGCCAGTAACAGCAGCAGACGACTGCACCAGAATTTAATCCTGTTCAAGACTTTGGCAACTCGGCTGGCATTAAGACGTGGACATCACTAGGGTTAAAGGAGTTTGAATTGCATAGACTGTACTGGTTGAAGTAGCGCAAGTAAATGCCATACTCCCTATCGGTTACAGAGGTATCGGGAGGAACTGTAGAATATTGTCGACACTATTAAGCGGTTAGCCAAGAGCGGATACCGTTGTTATCGCACCTTTTCAAAGCATCGAATTCCAGAAGGGTCAGGAGCATCCGGACGTAGCGTTACTTATCCCCAGTGATGGTGATGCATAAAATTTCGGCCTAGAAGCAGCGAAGCGTTTCTGGGTGGGGCCGCCTAGGCCGAAATTTTACGTAACTTCAAGGGTTACACCATGCGCGCAGCCGTTCGAGCAGCGCTCAGCCTTCGCGAAAGCGGCTGCGCCGTACCATTGTTAAACCGCTAATACGTTACACACGTGCTAAGAAGTAGTTTTTCTGGTCGATACCGGTGTGTCGGGAAATTTTCAGTATAGAAGCGATGACTTCACAGGATATGACAGAAAAGGCCAATGATTAAAACACTACTTAGGTGTCGACCGCCGTGCAACGTGAAATCATTGAAATTCATGAGCGTGTGTACCTTATTGTTCCTCGTATCTCTGTCTGCATCAGCGACACAAACTCTAAAAATATTTACGTGGTCTGAATATATCGATCCAGAAGTAGTTATCGAATTCGAACACGAATTTGATGCAAAGGTTGTTTTTCACTATTTTGAATCAGATCAGCTACGCGATGAACAGCTTGCTGCTGTTGCTGGTCGTGGATATGATTTACTAATGGTTAACGGTACCCAAGTGGCGCGCTATGGTAAAAGAGGCTGGCTTGAGCCGATAGACTGGAACTCGGTCCCCAACGCTGTCCATTTAGAAAAAGATTGGATGACCGCTTTCGATGGGGTAGAAACCTACGCTATGCCATATTTCTGGGGCACGATGGGTATAGCTTATAGGAAAGATCTGGTACCACGCGAATTTAACAGCTGGATGGATCTGCTACAGCCTGATGAAGCACTGCGTGGAAAAATTATCATGGTTAGTGACTCACGCGAACTGGTTGGTATAGCCCTAAAAGCCATGGGTCATTCGGCGAACTCAGGTAGTCATGCTCAATTGAACAAGGCGCGAGAGCTTTTGGTGAGACAACGTCCTTATATTGATCAATATGCATATCCTACATTAGACGAAGAGTCGCCTTTACTGACAGGTGAAGTTTGGGCTGCCTCCATGTATAGCGGTGATGTTCTGATGCTACAGGATCTCAACGAGAATATTACGTATTCTCTGCCTAATGAAGGTGGTCTATTGTGGATTGATTATTTCACTATAGCTCAAACATCCGAGAACAAGATGCTGGCACACCAGTTTCTGGATTTCATCAATCGTCCGAAAATAGCTGCTCGTTTGGCAGAATGGGTGTTTTATGCCTCGCCCAATCTGGCTGCCACTGCATTGCTGCCGGAGGAATACAACAGCAATCCGGTTATATATCCAAGTGCCGAGATGACTAAAAAATCTGAGTTTATAAGGTCATTACCTCCTCGGGCAAGAAAAAAAGTCAATACCATCGGAGCAGAGCTATTTAGGGATTTGTATTAAGCGCAACCGCACAACGCAAATTCTTCAGAACTTCACTGAATATTCATCACTGTGAAGCTTCAAGGAAAACTTGTTGTCGTCATCGTTGTTGCAATTGTTGCCTCTATGCTACTGTTAGCTACAGTAGTATTTACTCAGTTACGCCAACGTTCAGAGCTGGAGCTTTTCAGCCAGATGCAGCTGTTGCTGGACAAGACACAGCAACAGACGCAATCCTTTATCCAAAATACAGAAGCTAATACTCGGCTTTTTTCAAGCTCAAACCTGATGGATCGCTACGTCATGGTAGAGGACGAGGCTGATCGTTACGATCTTATGCAGCCAGCTTTGCTGCGACTATTCACAAAATACCAGCAAGCATATCCAGAGTATCAGGAGTTGCGACTGATCTTACCCGATGGATACGAGGATACAAGAATTGCCTCGCCAGGATTGGATAACATAACTGAAGAAGAACTAGACACTCCGTACTTCAAGTCCATGGTGGAAAGTGACTTGAACAGTATGAGCACCATTATCAAAAATCCAGATGATGGTAAAACCACCTTGCTGGTCTCCGTACCCATTTATCGTAAAGACCTCAGTATATCGTCTATAGCTGCCACACCTGTTCTCCGAGGATTCATGGTCGTAACAGCAAGCCTGAAATTTTTAGAGAAACAGATCGAAAATCAGAAGATTGGCACAGACGGCTATCTTGTGGCAATCGATAGACAGCAACGTGTTGTATACCATCCGATACTATCCATGATTGGAACGGATGCTACTAGCCTGTCTCAAGCTCTCTCCGCAAAAGACTCAACACCGAACGCTTCTGACATTAGTAGAGGTACAGTACTGACGAATTATCAGAACACTTCTGTATACGTGCGGGGATTGCGTGTACATCCAGACTTAATGTTGCTGAGCGTATTGCCCGCATCTGAATTCAGAAACTTGAGCACAAGGCTGGCGATAACCGTTGCACTGATTTCGATAGGTGCGATCATACTGACCTCTCTGACTCTCTTTTTTCTGCTGCGCAAGTTGGTTATTTCCCCGGTACGCCAGCTAAGCCAGCTAGCCGTAGCTATCGGTGAGGGGCGCAGTGCGAATGTCAAAGGCGTGAATCTTCAACGCGAAGATGAAATTGGTGATCTTGCGCGGGCGTTTCAGGATATGAACCTGAAGCTTGGGCACTCCATGCAGCAGTTGCAGCAATCCCATGCCAAGATCGAACAGCTGGCCTATAGAGATAGTCTCACGGGGTTGCCCAACCGACGGCTTTTTCTAGAGCTGGTAGAACGAGCGATTAGCAATTCATATAACGATGATCAACATGGCGCGCTACTTTTTCTGGATCTGGATGACTTCAAAAAGGTGAATGATACGCTTGGACATGAGGCGGGAGACAAGTTGTTAAAAGAGGTTGGCTCACGATTGATAAAATGCCTACGAGAATCGGATATCACCGCGCGTGTCCCCAATAGCAAACCAGACGCGAGTGACACCGGCACTGTAGCTCGACTTGGGGGGGATGAGTTTATAATGTTACTTAGAAATCTGAAGGACCCTCTAGATGCAGCGGTAGTTGCTGAGCGTGTACTACGCGCTCTCAGTCAGCCAGTATTATTGTCGGGTCAGGAGTTCGTTGTGGGCACCAGCATCGGCATATCCACATTCTCACACAATAGTAAGAACGATGTAGAGACGTTGGTAAAGTGTGCAGATATGGCGATGTATGAGGCAAAGCGTGAAGAGAAGAATACTTTTCGCTTTTACAGAGAAAATATGCAACGAAGTCTTCAAGAGCTTCTGAGTATCGAACGTGATTTTCGAATTGCTGTTGAAGAGCAGTCACTGCACTTGCACTTTCAGCCACAGTTTGACACAAAAACAGAACAGCTTTCAGGTGTAGAGGTTTTGCTTAGATGGCACCATTTCGAACGAGGAAACATCCCACCTGATCGTTTCATCCCTATCGCTGAAGAGACAGGACTTATCGGCGTGCTGGGAGAGTGGATTATCGACGAATCGTGTGCACAATGGTCTCTGTGGAATGAGCAAGGCATCGCGCCGCCACGCCTGGCGGTCAATGTGTCTCAGCGCCAGTTTAAACTCAGCAATCTTGTTGAAGTCATCAAGCGTGCCTTAACCAGAAATGACATGCCTGCTGAGGCTCTCGAAATTGAGATTACAGAATCGTGCATGATGGAAGCATCAACCGATGTTTTGCAAACACTGGCCATCATTCGTGAATTGGGCGTACGAATCTCTATGGATGACTTTGGTACTGGCTACTCCTCGCTTAGTGCTCTAGCAACTCTGCCAATCGATACTTTGAAAATAGACCGCAGTTTTGTGACAGGCTTGGAGATTGGTAAACCTAACGAGAAAATTGTCTCTGCCATCATTTCACTAGCACACAGCCTATGTCTAGATGTAGTGGGAGAAGGTGTTGAGACCAGAAGTGAGCATCAGTATCTACTGCAAATAGGCTGCAGGTTCTGCCAAGGCTACTTGTTCAGTAAACCGTTGTCCGCTACGCAAATGACCGAGAGACTGGTTCGTGATGAGGCTGACAGGCAGAATGACCTCTTTGGGAAAACAGGCTGAATTCTCCCTAGAAGGTAGCGTTCTCAGTTAGTGGCGTGGCGTACGCATACCTCGTTTGTTGTTCTCCTTTTTTCATACCACAACACTACGCTCTTACACAGTACTGCGCGCCGCGTAAAGGCGTGGGGGTTACGGATCGCCTGTGGGGAACTCTAAAAACCATGGAGACATGCATTATTAATCTGGCTTGTTCATCAATATTCCTGGTCAATACAAAAGCACGCGATTTGAACAAGCTACCCAGATTCAAAACGGAGGCTAGGTTGAGTTCACCTGTCCAGAGTGACTATGGCTGATTTAAAATTAAACACCAACTAACTCCAATCGGATCAGCATGATACCCTCCTATTCTTTGAACATTAACCAGACAAATATGCACAATACGATCTCAAAAAAATCGGCACTAGTAGTAGTACTTGGATCAGCTTTTCTAGTAGCTTGTGGTGGTAGCAGTAGTGGGGGTGGAAATGACAACGGAGGCACTTCAACGGGTGCTATCGCTGGCCTCTGGGATTTACCCGATGACACTGTACTAGGCTTCGACCTCGTCGAAATATCGTCGAACGGCACTTTCTCGAACTTTAGTGAAGACAGTGTCAATAACTGCTACAGAACTTTTAACGCCAGACTAGTCAATCAAGGCAACAACAGCTACGGGTATATCGGACCCACATCAGATGAAGTTTTAATCTCTTACACACTTGTTAACGAAGGCGACGGACTCCGGTACACCTCCTCGTTCCTTTCTATCGACGAGACTTGGCAAGCGGTAACTGGAGTCAGTACGTCCGACTTCAATCTCTGCCCGTAACCGGATTAAACACGGTGGTCTAATGTTCTCGAATAGACCCTGAAGGTACTCGGCTCGGTGATTCCGTGGAGGCAGCTCCCTGCCTCCCGGATTGGCGTACGGGTCTGTCTGACAATCAGGCAGCTTTTGCAAGGTTGCGAAGCACGTAGTGCAGCACGCCACCATGTTCAACGTACTCGATTTCAATGGCTGTATCTATCCGGCACTTCAGCGTAATCTCTTTGACCGCTCCATCAGCCATCTCTATCTTGCACGGCACCTCTTGCAAGGGCGTGACGCTGTCGAGGCCCATGATGGTCACTGTTTCCTCGCCGGTCAGACCCAGTGTTTTACGCGAGTCGCCAGCAGTGAACTCGAACGGTATGACGCCCATACCGACGAGATTGGAGCGGTGGATTCGCTCAAAACTCTCGGCAATCACCGCTTTGACGCCCAGAAGGTTCGTGCCTTTGGCCGCCCAGTCTCGGGACGATCCGGCGCCGTATTGCTCACCGCCGAAGATTACTGTTGGTGTGCCTGCTTCCATGTAGGCCATGGCGGCATCGAAGATCGAGGTTTGCTTGCCGTCAGGGCCTAGGGTGTAGCCTCCTTCGACGTTGTCGAGCATTTCATTTTTGATACGGATGTTGGCGAAAGTACCGCGCATCATGACCTCGTGGTTGCCACGGCGGGAGCCGTAGGAGTTGAACTCGCGTATCGGCACCTGACGCTCCTGCAGGTATTCACCGGCTGGCGCTGTGTCCTTGAATGATCCAGCGGGGCTGATGTGATCGGTTGTGATCATGTCGCCCAATATAGCCAGTACTTTCGCATCTTCGAGGTTGCTTATGGTGCCGGGGTCTTTGGACATGCCTTGGAAGTAAGGAGGATTCTGGATGTAGGTCGACTGCAGCGGCCAGTCGTAGGTTTCCGCGTTTGTCGTCTCCACGCTCTGCCATTTGTCATCACCTTTGAAAACATCGGCGTATTTAGACTGAAACGCCTCGCGGGTCACAGTCGCTTCGACCAGTTCTGCGATCTCGTGTGTCGTGGGCCAGATGTCTTTCAGATAAACGTCGTTGCCTTCCGGGGTCTGGGCAATCGGATCGGTCGCTAGATTGATGTCCATGGTGCCGGCCAGCGCATAAGCTACCACTAGTGGGGGTGATGCCAGATAGTTGGCGCGCACATCAGGTGAAATGCGACCCTCAAAGTTGCGGTTTCCAGATAGTACGGAGGTGGCAACCAGATCACCATCGGCAATGGCTTTACTGATCTCGGGCTGCAACGGGCCGGAGTTGCCGATGCAGGTCGTGCAGCCGTAGCCTACGAGATTGAAGCCGATCTTATCAAGCTCATCCTGCAAGCCAGCGGCCTCAAGGTACGCGGTCACAACCTGAGAGCCGGGTGCGAGAGATGTCTTTACCCAAGGCTTGCGGTTGAGACCCAAAGCAGCGGCTTTGCGTGCCACCAGCCCTGCGCCGATCATGACGTAGGGGTTAGAGGTGTTGGTGCAGGAAGTGATTGAGGCGATAACAACGTTGCCCGATTCCAGTTCGTAGTCTTCACCTTCCACTGGCACCTTCTTGCCCATCGGGCGTTTGAAGGCGTTTTCCATCTCGCTTTTAAAGGCTTCTTTCGCACCGGTCAACGCCACATAGTCCTGTGGTCGCTTGGGACCAGAGATCGCAGGCACGATGGTGCCCATGTCGAGTTCCAGCGTTGAAGTGTAGACAGGGTCGTAACTGGCATCACGCCACATCCCGTTTTCCTTCGCATAGGCTTCGACCAGCGCAATGCGCTCTTTATCGCGGCCCGTATTTTCCAGATAGCGCAGGGTTTCGCTATCGATCGGGAAGAAGCCGCAGGTTGCTCCATATTCAGGCGCCATGTTGGCGATGGTCGCGCGGTCAGCCAATGGCAGAGTGTCAAGACCGTCGCCATAGAATTCAACGAATTTAGACACGACACCGTGGGCGCGCAGCATCTCAACGACCTTTAATACAAGATCGGTTCCGGTAGTGCCTTCCATCATCTTGCCGGTGAGCTTGAAGCCGACAACTTCGGGAATAAGCATGGAAACGGGCTGGCCCAGCATCGAAGCTTCAGCCTCGATTCCGCCGACGCCCCAACCGAGAACAGCTGCGCCGTTAACCATAGTAGTATGGCTATCAGTGCCGACGAGCGTATCGGGATAGGCTACGTCGATGCCATTCTGATCCTTGTCGGTCCAGACGGTCTGGCTGAGATATTCGAGATTCACCTGGTGGCAGATGCCGGTGCCAGGGGGCACAACGCGAAAGTTGGAGAACGCGGACTGGCCCCACTTGAGGAAGGTGTAACGCTCAAGGTTACGCTCGTATTCGCGGTCTACGTTCATCTGGAAGGCGCGCGGGTTGCCAAACTCATCGATCATGACCGAGTGGTCGATGACAAGGTCCACAGGGTTAAGCGGGTTGATTTGCTGGGCATCGCCTCCCAGCGCGACAATACCATCGCGCATGGCGGCAAGATCGACCACGGCGGGCACGCCGGTGAAGTCCTGCATCAACACGCGGGCTGGGCGGTAAGCTATCTCGCGCGGATTCTGGCCGCCTTTGTCGGCCCATTCGGCGAACGCTTTGATATCGTCGATCGAGACGGTTTTTCCATCTTCGAAACGCAACATGTTTTCCAGCACAACCTTCAGCGCAGCTGGCAATCTGGTGAAATCACCCAGGCCTGCGGCGGTTGCTGCGGCAATGGAATAATAGTCAATTGAGGTGCCGCCCACTGTGAGCGTCTTGCGCGTTTTCGCGGTATCTTGTCCAACGGTGATGGTCATAGGGGTCTGTCCTGTGTGGCGACGAAATTGATTATGAGTGAGGTAGTTTGATGTTCACAAGGGATGCCAAGCGCTCCTTTGCTGTGCTCGATCGTCACACTGTGTTCACGTTTGTGCATTGAAACGGTGCCCTACTGGACTGAGATAACCAAACAACTTTCGGTGCACAAGTGATTCGTGAAAATATTCGCACTCGATGATGCACTATAACAAAACCCAGATCGGCCCCGACAATAACTGTCAGCAAAGTCATCTCAGCCTGACCGCCAGGCGCAAATGCAAGGAACGCATTTACCGGGAATATTAATCCGCTCAGCACTACCACTTCGGTAAACACCAACGCCAGAACCGACGGCAGAGCGACAAACGCGATACCTGCCAGCACAGCTCACTTCAAGGGTGATATTGATGAGGTTACGTGCTGAGAGAAAGGTATCAGGCAATTGAATAGCAAAGAACACAATGATGGCGGCAAAGCCCAGTAAGGTTCCAGACTGACGAAGTGTGTTATTCATTCAGATGCTTTTACACAGCGTTAGCAATCGAGCGATAGGAGCTCGCGGCGTGTTCCGGAACACACTCTGACTATTGATGAGCATTTGAAGGATGTAGTGGCTCAGCCCGCCGTGTGCCTGAAGAGCTCTCACTTCTATAAAATCAGGATAGTAGATCCGAACTACTCAAATGACCGCGCTTAAGAAGATGCACCTGCCGCCCTGCATGCAGCACTAGTGTAGTCTGCCCTGCCTCCAGTGAACCTCAGCGAAACATCTGATAGCGCTGGAACACCCCCATACGTTTTTGAAACATTATGCAGTATCAGTTCTTGCACTGGTTAAGACACGGTTAGCATTGGGCATAATGTAGCAATTGTTGCCACGCACAGACACATTCATCTGCACGCCGCGTTTGCCATCATTTATCCGACGAGTTTGCTGATGCAACTAATTGAGTAGACACATAGATGACTCGCTCACGCAGCGTCTCACCATCTGGCACGCGCGCAACAGTATCAGCAGTGGTTGAACCGATAGTCTCAAAATCCTGAGCCATCGACGCTTCAAAATTCCCACCAGAAGCGATAGCATCGCGAGCCTAAGGATTTGCATCCATGCCGACAGACGATACCTTCATCCTCACGCTCTGCACCTTCAATGTCTTGAAGGGCACCTAACGCCGGTTGCCGATTTTTGACTATAACTGCGAGTTATCCAGGCCAGCATTGTTGCCGGCTAGCACCTGCTCGGCACGGTAACTGGAGCGCACAAGGGGGCCAGCCACACATTCTCGAAAACCGCGTTCGAGCGCTTGTTGGCGATAGTCGTCGAACTGTTGAGGGGCGACATAACGCTCCACTGGCAGGTGGTTGATTGTTGGACGTAAATATTGGCCTAACGTTAAAATATCGACGTTGGCCTGCCGTAAATCATCCATGCTCTCGAGGATTTCCTCATCAGTCTCGCCGAGACCTAACATCAGACTGGTTTTCGTCAGTACGTCGGGACGATACTGTTTGGCGTGAGCAAGGACATCCAGTGTTTGCTGATAGCTGGCGCGAGGATCACGCACCGGGTGGGTGAGCCGCTTCACTGTTTCTATGTTTTGCGCAAACACTTCAAGACCGGAATCTACAACGATCTCTACATCGCTCAGTACGCCTTCAAAATCAGGGGTTAGTGCCTCCACCGCGACATGCGGTGTGCGTTGCTTGATGGCGCGGATTGCAGCCGCGTAGTGTGCAGCGCCGCCATCGGCAAGGTCATCACGGTTAACCGATGTAAGAACGATATATTTAAGCCCCATTAACTCAACACTGAGCGCCGTGTTCTCGGGTTCTTCCGCATCTAACCATCCACGCGGATTACCAGTATCCACAGAGCAAAAGCGACACGCACGGGTACATACAGCCCCCATTAGCATGATGGTGGCGGTGCCGGCGTTCCAGCACTCTCCCATATTGGGACATTTGGCCTCCTCACACACTGTAGATAAACGGTGTTCGCGAATGTTACGCCGCACTTTCTCGTAGCCTTCACCAGCGGGTATGGGGGCTCTTAGCCAGCGTGGCTTGCCGGTTTTCAACACATTGGAATCTTCTGAACCACGAGTCTTGATACCGTCTTTGATGGCGGTAAAGTTCTGAGATGTTGTGTATTTAGCGCCGCTTTTGGGGGCTGCGCTGTCGGCTGATCCAGGGATAACGACGGGAATGCCTTTGAAATCGAGCATGAATAACTACCTCTTCAAAAATTCTTTGCGCAGCGACGGGCCAACTCCAACCTGACTGTCAATGATACAGGGCTTGTGTAGCGGCGTCCTGAGATAAAGTCGCCAGTAACTCATGTGTGTTTAGCGGGTAATAGCAACACGAGGCGTGCCTGGTCGATCGCACATAACGTATTTCGCCTGATATCGTTGTCAGCTGGATAGCGATTCTAGCGGCAGTAGAGTCATTGGCGGTCTGGTGAACGCTCTGTGCCAGAGTGAATTGGCCCATGGCACCAGACGAGCCGCGTGATTCGTCCAACTCTTTCAGAATCGCCCATTTTTTTATGCGGCGGTGGGGGTAACACACCACGCCCTGTCACCAAGACCAGCGCAAACGCGAAAATGGATCGTACTCATCGTCACTCGAGTGGTTACTTGCACGTTGATAATTGAATATCGCCCTTACCTGCTTCACCAAAACAGATACTAGTCAACTTTGAAAATACCTGTTAGCTGTCAGATTGCGCAAGCGCGGCCGCTAACACGGAGACATAAGGTACTGAGACGAGGAGTAGTCATGTTGAGAATGTTGAGAGCAGGCGTGTGTGCGGCAGTAGTCATGTTTGCCAGCGCGGTGGGTGCTTCATCTCAGGGCACTGCTGATGAAGCTATCGCCATGGTTGAAAGAGCAGTTGAGCTGATTCAAAACGTCGGGTTTGAATCGGCGCGCAAGGCATTCGAAACTCCAGGCGGCAAATGGCACGATAGAGACCTCTATATCGTTATCATTGATGAAGACGGCGTCATGAAATCACACGGTCTGAAGCCAGGGCTAGTAGGCAAAAACATGCTGAAACTTCGCGATCTGGACGGCAAGAAATTCAACTATGAATTCGTTGCAGTCAAGGCAGGCGCACCAGACTGGATTACTTACAAATGGCAAAATCCCTCCACTAAAAGTATCGATCAGAAATCTACCTACATTATGAAAGAAGGTCGATTGTTGGTGGGTGTCGGAATCTACAACTAGATTTGATGATTTTTGCGCTGACGGTTCAAGCAGCGCGATGGCCGTCTGTTGAGTGAGCATGAGCCCTCTCATGCTCACGCTAGTAAACAGGTCATTGCTATGGACAGTAATGAGCAAGTAGCGGAGATATCCGAAGCACGCCGCCTGTAGTAATTACCCATATAGGATACCCATGTTTAAAAATCTATCCATTACGGTCAAGACCCTAGTGGCGCCGCTCATTGCCTGCGGTATGATCATTGTTATAGTAGCGGTATTCTATAAAGGGTCATTGGCCACTGATCAGCTGACGTTACAAGCCGAAGCCGCAGATAACATCGAGCGGTACGCTAAACGCACGAGCACAAGTTTCGGCAATGCTCACAGCGATCTTTTTCGTGCAGTGAGTTGGACACAGGCAGGTGTGAGTCAAGCCGACACCGACAACGCAATCGCGACTGCAGCGAAAGAACTTGCTCGAGCTCGTGAGCATCTTAATGTTATGGAATCATTGATCAGTGAGTCTGAATCACAATCTCTGACATTACTCATCGATCTCTACTACAAATATACAGAAACGGTGAAAGAGACCTTTGAATGGCTGGGCGTTGACAACTACCTCGCTACGATTTACCTGACCTCTGCCCACAGCGAATATACAGAGTTGGCATTAGAATCTGAAATACTGGCCACTTCGATGGAGTCAAGGGCAAGTGAGCTCCGAGAAACATTAAAAATTGCCAGACAAGAAACCTTGCGTACAATGCTGATTGCCTCAGCATTCGCTCTGTTCAGCGCCTTACTGGCAGCGGTAGTTTTTGGTCAACTCATTGCAAGACCGACAAAACGTCTGGCAAATGCCATAAGCAGAATCGCTGACGGTGACTATAGTTTTCCCGTCACCAACATAAACCAGCGCGATGAAATTGGCGTGATGGCGAAATCACTAAGCGTGTTCAAGCTCCAGTTAGCCGAGAAAGCAAAGATGGAGGCTGAGAGTCAGCTGGGTGTTAACAATGGGCGAATTCGACAGGCCCTGGAGAGTGCTAATACCAATCTGATTGTTACTGACACCGAAGGTTGCGCTATCTTCATCAACGCTTCAATGGATGTATTACTCAAGCGATTAAGGAACGAATTACCAAAGCTCAACCCTTGCGTGCTGCAAGGTGATGTCTCAGCGCTGCACCTCAGCGATCTGGGCTCATCAACCTTGGCCGTGACCGCATGTGCCGATGATGAGTCAACGGAATGTGAGCTACAGTTAGGTAAAACAGTAATCAGGCAACTCATTAATCCAGTTGTTGATGAAAACGGTACACGCACCGGAACCGTACTTGAATGGATAGACCTATCAAACCAACGGCAGAAAGAGACTGAAATCAAAGCCGCCAGCGCACGTGAGTTAGCACAGGCCGAAGCGTTGCAAAGTAAGGCAGATGATCTATTACAAGTTGTTGATGCAGCTGTAGCAGGTGACTTGACTCGTACAATAGAGATCAGTGGAGATGATGCCATAGCACAGGTAGGTCAGGGATTATCCCGATTTTTCGAACAGTTGCGCGCCAGTATCCGTGAAATTAGCGGCAATGCGGAATTACTCAGCACATCTGCTGGTCAGCTCAAAGGCATCAACACTCAAATGAACAAGACAGCTGTTGATTCAGCTGATCAAGTCAACACAGTATCCACTGCTGTCATCGGCGTGAGTGAAAACGTCAGTAGTGTTGCAACTGCGGTCGAACAAATGTCGATTTCTGTTCGTGAAATTTCAACAAATTCTCTGCAGGCAGCTGAGGTGGCAGGCAATGCCGTGCTAATTGCACAGTCCACCGATGGCTTGATGAAAAAGCTGGGGGAATCGTCTGTTGGAATTGGCAACGTTATCAAGGTAATTACAACGATCGCTGAACAAACCAATCTCTTGGCGCTGAACGCCACTATCGAGGCGGCACGTGCTGGTGATGCAGGCAAAGGCTTTGCTGTGGTTGCTAACGAGGTAAAGGAGCTGGCGAAAGAGACGGCCAAGGCTACTGAGGAGATCAGTCAGCGGATTATCGCCATCCAGACCGACAGTGTCAGCGCGACCAGCGCGATTGCCGAGATCGGACTGATTATAGAACAAATCAACGATTTGCAATCTGCAATCGCTAGAGGTGTCGATGAACAATCCAATGCAACACAGGCTATCAGCCACTCCGTGAGCGAGGCTAATACCAGTGCCCACGACATAGCTACGACAACGGGTGTCGTAGCAGAGGGTGCAAAGCGCTCGCTCCAAGGCACTGAGCAGGCCACCCAGGCGACAGAAGAACTGGCTGTCATGGCACAGAACCTGCGCACATTGGCCCGTCGATTTACCGTGAACGATATAGGTGCGCCTCACGGCTAGCAGCGAATAAACAGGCATCAATCTACAGCCATGATTTACTCGAGCTTCAGTGGGCCCGAGTGCCTGATGCAATAATCGGTTATGAGATTCGACGTGATGGTCAGTACCTGGGATACACAACGGGTGTCAGCTATCTGGATCGAGCCATATCCTCTGGCGGCGACTATTAGTATGAAATGATTGCCGTTACTGCTAACGGTGACATACAAGGTGTGACAATGACCCGAGCTATTATCGATTAGTTAGCAGAGCTAACACTAGGTTTCCAACAGCTTGAAGATCGGGTATAGGCTGCCACCACAGCATTACTGACCTCTAGCAAATGTACCAATGAGCTACATAAAATCCTGCGTAAAGGTGCGGGAAGCCCACCGGGTTCAGGTACTTCCCGGGTATCGCTGTCAACTCCATCGCTGAATACTGCTGAGCCAACTGCCATTCCAAACCACTAGCAGCTTGGATCTGGTTTTGGCAGATTGAGATCAATCGACGGATACCGATTACCAAGAATGGATATGGTGTGTCGATCTAAAAATAAGGCTATACGAAAGGCTGCACGAATTTGCAGACAATTCATTGTCGTCCCTTTAGGCTTTCGATTGTCGGATGCGATTGAAGTGATAGTCGTTATATATCTGTACACAGAGTCAGCAGCACGACGTCATTGAGTGAATCAGCATCGCACCGGTAATCAACCGAAAAAAATTCTTCATCAATTTAAAACAGTACGTTTAGCATAAAGGAATATGCAATATCATGAATATCAAGGATCAAAGAACCCATGTTATCACCGGCGCTACTGGTTTCGTAGGGTCGTGCATAGTTCTCGAACTATTGAGGAACACTCATGCAAATATCGTCGGCTTAGTGCGAGCAACGCCAGATCTATCACCTACCTCGCGGCTACGAAATACCCTGTCTGGCCTTGTTTCAGATTATAACTTGCCGCAATCACTGTATCGCGATATCACCGAACGAGTTACCGCTTTACCGGGTGATCTTGAGCTAGAACTATGTGGAATTGAGGACTTTGAAGCTCTGAAAGGCGCTGAATTCTGGCACAGTGCGGCATCTTTGCAGTATCAGGATCGCCACAAGGAGCAAATAGAGCGAACCAACATCGGTGGTACAGCCAATGCCCTTGCACTCGCAAAAGCTATCGACTGCAGAGTTTTCAATGGTATCAGCACGGCGTATGTTGCGGGCCGACAGCGCGGACATATGAAAGCAGTCATATCAAACCCGGCATTCGTAAACAACCACTACGAGCGCTCGAAAATCGCGGCCGAAGCACTTGTCACCTCCAGCGGACTACCCTATCGGATCATGCGGCCCGGCGTTGTTGTTGGGCATTCAAAAACATACAGTACCACCAGTACTGATGGAATATACGGCCTCATTCGCAACCTCGCCAAGTATCGCGGTACGCTGGATCGTACACAGTCTGGGCTTTCGAACCGCCGCCCCATTACCATGGTGGCCGATTCTGCTGGTTCAATCGATCTGGTGCCGGTTGATCATGTAGCCAGAGACGCGGTTGGATTGAGTATTGCTGATGCACCGCAGGATCACTACCACCTTACTAACCCAAAGGCACCCAAGCTTTGCGATGTTATCGCAGAATGTTGTTATTGTGTCGGGCTTACAACGCCCGTTTTTGTTGGCAGTGACCGCGAGCTGGATCCGCTGGACCGCAAGCTACACCGACGACTGGAGTTTTACAACTCCTACATGATTAATCCAAAGTCGTTTGATCGCACTACTGTGAACAATGTTCTTGGTGAGTCGGCATCACCGGGTTTTGCTCTCGATACTCATCGATTACGCAGCATCTACCATTCATACCTGGATCGCTACGAACAGTCCCGCACAAGCCTGCCAGTGGCACGATAACGATGCGTCCAACGCTGATACTGGGAACAGGCCGTTGCGGGAGTACTCTGGTGTCCGAGATGATTCGTATTCATCCTCGGGTCTTGAGCATTAGTGAGCTTTTTTCGTTTCTCAGTGATTTGGGGATGCGCATAGAGCAGGTTTTTCCTGATCATCCCATTTCAGCTCGGGATTTCTGGCAATTGCTGTCCCAGCCGCAGCCTCGGCAGACTCTGTTGCTAGACAACGCACTACAAATGAAAGAAGTCGGCTACAACCTGTCAACCGGCAAGTTTCGACCAACAGACGTACCGCCCATACTGCAGTCGATGCTACCTCACTTGGACATTCATCATCCGGATGAGTTGTTTGATTCGCTTGAGGGTCCAATGAAAAATGGTCCGGACAGTCCAATAAGTGATCACTACAGAAGGTTCTTTGAGCATCTGATGGTGCGGTTTGGAAAAACAACCTGGGTAGAGCGTTCAGGCGGTGGACTCAGAATGGCTGGCAGGTTACGGCGTCTATTTCCAGAAGCCAACATTATTCACCTAGTGCGCGATGGTCGCGATACGGCGTTATCAATGAGTAAACACATCGGCTTTCGAATGGCAATACTCTGTGGAACACAGGTTGAATGTCTCGGTACCGATCCGTATGAAGACAATGACCGTTCAGACGAGGCGGATCTCACTGATGAACTTGCAGACTTGCTTCCCGAACACTTCAATACAAAAGCGTTCGAAGCGTTTGATCTCCCACCTGCACTCTGTGGCCACTACTGGTCTGGAGAAATCCAATCAGGTCTCAACGAACTGGACGGTATCCCATCTAGTAGGTTGCTGACAATCCGCTATGAAGACATCGTTAGTTCGCCTCTGGAATCTGTCACCAGAATTGGCACCTTTATAGATGGCGAAGTGTCGCAAGATTGGATAAAAAAAGCTGCAGCTATGGTTAAGAGTCAGCAGCCTCAAAGGAACAATCTTTCTGACTACGATCGCGATGCGTTGGAAGATGCCTGTCGTCCCGGGTTCGAAGCTCTCGCAGCGCTCGGACTCGAATGGGGTAAACGCGATGTGTTGTCAAATTAATAAACCCCAGTTTGAAACCCACCACTCATATCATCCAAACGCACGACTTGTCTCCAGATTTCAATAACAATCAGCCGCGAACGAGTTTGTACTCAGGATCGTAAAGATCAGGCTCGACTACCACA